>OBWI01000746.1_pt1 | contig 16454 bp, 16 predicted proteins | sample 1495201 | NCBI WGS metagenome assembly OBWI01 (sample SAMEA2580050, study PRJEB22360) | human gut metagenome | biome: human gut; feature: human-associated habitat; material: faeces | place: Denmark | collected 2008/2010
CTGCCGATTTTCCGGCGGCGGTGGCACTGGCTGAGGCCTGCCCGGCACTTGTTGACGCGGTACTGGCAGACGACGCAGCCGCTGTTTTTGAGCCTGCCGCAGCTGAGGCGCTCTGTCCCGCTGCCGTCTCAGAAGACCTGGCGTTCGCCTCGGACGTTTTTGCCGCCTTCGCGGAATTTCCTGCCGCCGTTGCCGAGGAAGCGGCACTACTGGCGCTCGAGGATGCGTTCGTTTCTGATGATTTCGCTGCCTCTTTTGAGGCCGCCGCATCCCGGGCTGAGGTGGCAGCTTCTGACGCTTTCGTGGTCGCGGTGGATGCAGAAGTGGCTGCTGATTGTTGTGACGCTGCGGCATTCGTTTCTGACGTTTTCGCCGCACCGGCACTGGTAGCCGCCGCGCTTTTTGAGGACTCTGCTGCGGCAGCACTTTTTGATGCTTCAGTAGCCTTTGTTGATGCCGTTCCTGCGCTGGAAGACGCTGACTGAGCCGACGTCGCGGCCTGCCCGGCTGATGTGCTGGCTGCACGTGCTGAGCCTGCAGCATCAGTCGCATGGGTTGCCGCCTCACGGGCTGATGTGCCGGCATCGCTGGCTGACTTCTTCGCGGCTGCCGTGTTCTGTGCCACCGCGGACGCGTTACGCGCCACCTCTTCCACCATCAGCTCAAAACGGCGCAGTGCCTCCGGACGGGCATCATCCTCCGTCATGGCACCGAGAAAATCATTCAGCGTACCGGGTCGGGAATCTTCATACACGGTGATGGTCCCGGCATGTGACGGCGGGAATCCTTCCACCAACAGAATAACGCTGTACTGACCGTACTCAACGTCCATGCTGTAACGCCCGGCTTCATCCGGATTTTCTGAGGCCAGCGTGTTCACCACCACCGTGGTGCTGTTACGTTTTGCTTTCAGCTGGATTGTGCAGTTCTGTACCGGTTTTCCTGTGCCGTCTTTCAGTACACCTGAAATCTTTACTGCCATATTCACCCCACAAAAAAGCCCGCCTGAACCGGCGGGCTGTCATAACACTGTGTTACCTGGCTAATCAGAACTTATAACCGACACCCACGATGAAACCGTCAGCGCGCCAGTCGCCACTGCCGGAGCCTTCATAAGCAATATCAATGGCCACGGATTCGGTCGGGTTAAACTGCACGCCAGCTCCCCACGCCAGAGACGTGTTGCTGTGGCGACCGTCATCACTTCCGGTCAGCACGTCGTGCGTTTTCCCCTTGTTGTCAGTTACGCGGAGATAATCCCCGGAGAAAGTCGACACACGGCTGTAAGCCATACCCGCCATCGCATACGCGCTGAACCATTCATTCACGCGCACAGACGGCCCCGCCATCACGCTGAACCAGCGGTTACGCACGGAATCTTCATGCCAGCGGGTATCGCTGTAACGGGTAAGCTGGCGATTCTTGTCTCCTGCATAGCTGAATGACGTCACCAGCCCCAGTGTGTCCGTAAACTCATAACGGTATTTCACGTTAATCCCGTTAAGATCATCGCTGCCGAGAACGTTCGTCGAGGCATGAAGATAGCCCGCGCTCAGCGTGGACTGATGTTCAGATGCCCATGCAGGCGCACCGGATACGGACAGACAGATGGCTGCGGACAAAATGGCTGCACAAACTTTACGCATAATTACCTCTCGCTTTTCTGCAATAAAAAAGGCGCCATTTCTGGCGCCCGTATATGGGTTATAAAATTCAGCTGATACTGATGCCTGCGGTGGCTTTCTTCATCACCACAACCAGCAAATCGCTGATACTTGCTGTGGGATACCAGTCATTTACCAGCCATGCTGACACCGAAAACTCCAGCGTCATGTGACCGTGACCGGCAGGCATATCAATAACGCCACTGTAAATCAGCGTATTATCCAGCGCGGTACGGTTATAAATTTCAGCACCGTTTTTCCGCACTATCAGACGGCATGAGGAGTAAATATCAGTATGCTCTCTCTCATGTTTAGCGCCGCTGAATGCCACCGCAGGAATAACAATCTGCCGGTCAAACGGCTGATCGTCATAAACCCTGACGGTAATGGTCCCTGATGGCCACCGTTCCGGTGCACGGGAGTCCCGGGGGAAAGCTTTGCCCACTGTTTTAACGAGATCGCCTTCAATCTGGTTCGCGGACAGTTTTCCCAGAACCCGACAGTTCTCGTTAATCGTGACGTTGTTGAGCGTCCCGGAGTTCGCATTCACGTTACCGCTGATATCGGCATTTTTCGCCGTCAGCCGCCCATCCGGTGTCAGGGAAAATGCCGGAGGATTACCGCCGCTGGTAATGGTCGGAGCCGTCAGGCGTTTCAGGAACACGTCGTTCATGAATATCTGATCGCCCTGACCAACAAACATTGGTCTTGTGTTGCCATTAGACGGATCAATAAACGCGATACGGTTAGCGGCAACCAGGAACTGGCTCAGTTTGCCTTCCTCCGTGTCCTCCATGCTGAGGCCAATACCCGCGACATAATGTTTGCCGTCTCTGGTCTGCTCAATTTTGACGCCCCACATGGCATTCCACTTATCACTGGCGTCCTTCCACTCTTTCGAAAACTCCTCCAGTTTGCTGGCGTGATCCTCCGTCAGCTCGACTTTTTCCAGCAGCTCCTTGCCAAGATGGGATTCGGTTATCTGGCCTTTGAAAAAATCCAGGTAACCTTCCGCATCATCGCTCGCCCGACCAACAGCCTCCACGAATGCCGATTTGCCAACGGTGTTCACACTGCGAACGTAAAAATAATAATCATGGCCCGGCCTGATATTGATACTGGCAGCTATCCAGTACAGCGCCGTGCCAAGATAGCGGGCTGTGGTTTCAACCTGCCTGATATCCGCAATCCGTTTTTCCAAGAACCAGAACTCAAACTGTACCGTCGGGTCATAAACCGCAAGATGTGGCGTGGCGGTTATCTGAAAATAGCCCGGTGTCAGCTCAATCCGAGACGGCGCTGCCGGTGCGGCAATCCGGAACGATACCGATGCCGGATCGCCCTGCAGCCCCCACGCATTTACCGCACGGACCGTCAGCATGTAACGCCCCAGCGCCAGTTGCGTGAAGCGGTATGTGGTTTCCGTCGTCCGGGCCGTGCTGACCAGCCGCTCACTGCCGTCATCCGCTGCCACGGTCAGGCGAAGCAGGAAGCTCACGCCCTTCACCACTTTCGGCGTGTCCCAGCGGGCCAGCACCTGATATTCCCCGCTGTCTGCGGTGACTTCGGCAGTCAGGTGCTGCACCGCTGGCGGCGTGACACCATTCACCGTGCCGCTCTGGTCGCCGTCAAAGTGCGCCCCGTTATCCACGATGGCCTCTTTCTCCGGTACATGCTGCACGGCAGTGATGGCATACGTGCCGTCGTCGTTCTCACGGATACTCACGCAGCGGAACAGGCGCTGGCGCAACGTCGGCAACTTCAGCCCCCACACGCTGTATTCAGCAACGCCGTCAGGAACACGGCTCACTTTCACCTTCACGCCGTCGGTGACGGACTGGACCTCCACGCTGACCGGATTACCCTCACCGTCAACCAGGCTTATCAGCGTGGTGCCGGAGGATGGCAGCGTGATTTCACGGTCGAGCGTCAGCGTCCGGGTCTGGCTGTTCACCGCCAGCACGCGACCACCGATGCTGATACCGGCATAGTCATCATCGCAGATTTCAATAACATCGCCCGGCACATGGCGAAGCCCTTCTGCGCCCACGCTGAAATCCACGGTCTGCGTTTCCAGCAGTTCCGTTTTAATCAGCCACAGCCCGGCTCGGTGTGCCTGCCCCCGACTGGTACAGCCAAAGGCATCCATCTTCGTGACATTACGACCGTAACGGGCAATGGCCTGCGTATCTTCAACAAGCTCTGTCGCCGTCTCCCAGCCGTTGTTCGGGTCAATCCAGTTCACCTCAACGGCATTATGGCGGTCCTTCAGGGCGCTGAAGCTGTAGCGGAACGGCGCGCCATCATCCGGCATCACCACATTACTGCGGTTATAGGTCCACACCTTATCCGACTGTCGGTCCTGCACGAACGTCAGCGTCTGCCCGTTCCATACCGGCATACAGCGCATCGCCGAGCAGAAATCACTGAGCACATCCCACGCCTTGCGCTGTGTGGTCAGGTAAGCGTTACAGGTGATGCGCGGCTCCGTGCCGCCAAAGCCGTCCGGCACCGACTGGTCGCAATTCTGGCCGATGACATACAGCGCCCATTTATCCACATCCGCCGCACCAAGACGTTTCCCCATGCCGTAGCGCGGATGGGTCAGCATATCCCACAGACACCAGGCCATGTTGTTGCTGTATGCCGGTTTTAACGTTCCGTCCCAGATACCGCTGTATTGCCGCGTCTGCGGGTTATAGTTCGACGGCACCTGCAGAATGCGCCCGCGAAGATGATAATTACGGCTCACCTGCTGGCTGCCGAACTGCTCCGAGTCCACCTGCACGCCAACCAGTGCCGTGTTCGGGTAGCACTGTTTCACATCGATGATTTCGGTGTATGACGACCAGAGCGTTTTGTTCTGCAGCTGGTCTGTGGTGCTGTCCGGCGTCATCCTGCGCATCCGGATATTAAACGGGCGCGGCGGCAGGTTATCCACCACCACCGAGGCCCGATACTGCGAGGTGGTTTTGCCCTTAATGGTGATGTCTTTTTCCGTCACCCAGCCACCGTTACGCTGTATCTGAACCAGCAGGCGGACTTCCGATGGATTCCTGTCCCCCTTTGAGGTGGTTTCCACCAGTGCCTGCACACCGAAGGTAAAGCGCAGACGGTCGATGTTTGCCGACGTGATGGTGCGGGTGATCGGCGTGTCATATTTCACTTCCGTACCCAGCACCGTCTCGGAGCCGGAGGATTCAAATCCCTCCGGCGGTGTCTGCTCCTGCTCACCTGCCCGGAACACCACCGTGACGCCGGAGATGTTGGTATTCCCCTCAGTGTCCAGCACTGGCGTACTGTTCAGCAGCACGCTTTTTAATCCATCCACCGGACCTTCAATCGGCCCTTCGCTGATGGCATCGATCACACTCAGCAACTGCGTGGACTTCAGGTTGTCCTTCGCTTCGCGCGGAGTATGCCCCTTACTGCTGCCTTTACCCATTCCTAACGCTCCATAAACGACAAAACCGCCCGGAGGCGGTTTCACATAAAACGTTTTTCATCAGCGACCAATCACTCAAACCTGACCACCATCCCCTTCGTCTGCCGTGCTGATCTCCTGAGAGACCACCCGCGACCCCACGCGCATTTCACCGTACAGAACGGGCAGAACATTGCCCTGGGCAACCATGTTATCCAGTGAGGAGAAATAGGTGTTCTGTTTGCCGTTATCTGTACTTGCTGCCGTGGGCGTCCTGGCTTTCGGTGCCAGCATCTGCGCCACTCCGCCCAGGATCATACTGGCCCCTGCCGCATACATGCCCGATACAGCCGCGGCACCCAGCCAGCCCCCAGGGTTCCACCATGCACCACCTGAAACACACCGCCACTTTTAGCTCCCGCCAGACGCGGCACGATGTGGATCACGGCACCATTTGCCAGCGGCTCATTAAGACGGGCAGACAATTCGGTTTCACCTGCATCACGCCCGGCAATGCGTACCTGGTACCAGCCGTCGCTCAGTTTCTGACGAAACGCCGGGATCTGCATGGCCAGCGCCCGGATGGCTTCATACCCCGTTTTCACTCGAAGGTCGATGCGGCGGCCAAATCGTTGTAAATCCCCGTGAAGGCAGATGCATGCCATGCCCGGTGACGCCAGAGGGAGTGTGTGCGTCGCTGCCATTTGTCGGTATACCTCTCTCGTTTACTCAGTTGTTCAGGAATATGGTGCAGCAGCTCACCGTCGCCGCAGTAAATGGCGGCATGATTCGGCACCGATGAACCAAAACAGCACAGCAGCACATCGCCCGGTTGTGCTGATGACAACGCCACCTGATACAGCCCTGTGGCCTCCAGATTATCCAGATAGAGATTCTGACCGTTACGCCACCAGTCATCCCCGCGATGAAAATCCGGCATCTCAATCCCCGCCAGATGATAAGCATCCCGGAACAGCGTGTAACAGTCCGTCACCCCGTGCTCAAAGCGCCGCCCGGTGAGATGCGGCACACAGCGGAACTTGTGAATCGCCCCCCGGCAGACCAGCCACCACGGCAAATCACTCTGCACCTGCAGCCGCCGGTCAGCCTCACTCAGCCAGGGCAGACCACCGGGATGACTGTGGACCAGTGCCACAATCTCACCCTGCATCTCTGCCTGCAGCCAGTCCTCCGGAGCCATCCGGAAATAATCCTCCGGCTCACCGGAAATATTCACGCAGGGAAAATATCTTTCCCCCTCCGGCGCTCTCACCACGAAGCCGCACGACTCCGCTGGCGCACATCGCCGGGCGTGCGCCAGAATCGCTGATTCTGTCTCTGTCATGGGATTACTGCGAAAGTTTGTTAATGGAAAGGAAGCCGCCAAAGTTGCCGACGTTATTGCGAAACTTACAGCCGCTCAGGCATTTGCTGCATTTATCCTTCGTGATATCGGACGTCGGCTGGTCATATTCATCCGCGACTGCCGGACCGTGATAACCGCACTCATCACCGCGATAGGTCCAGGTGCAGGTGTTGGCCAGCATGATACGTCCCGGAAAAACAGCGCCGTCCGTTTCCGTCGGCGTGGACAGTACAAAAGAGGCACTCACCGCGCTCAGTTCGCTGCACTGCTCAATGCGCCAGCGGCTGATCACCTCCTGCTCCGGATCGGCGTCACTGTTTCCGTTGACGAAGTTCACCGCATCCAGAAAACGGGCGTAAACCTTACGCCGGACCACCGTTCCGCCGACCAGACTCTGCAGATCTTCCGCCATCCCGGTGACCATGCCGTGCAGGTTAGAAACCGTCAGTGTCGGACGGGCAGCACTGCCCTTGCCGTTCAGTTCAAATCCCGTCCCCTGAATGGGGTATACCTGATACTGCCGCCCCTGCCAGATAACCGGCTCACCTTTTTCGTTCTGCTCATTACAGAAAAAATAACGTTCACCACCGACCTCTGTCAGATCGATTTCCCAGAGCACCACCTGGGCTGACTGAGTGAGGCGTGTCGTCTCATGATGTGTTTCCTGTGGAATATCCTGCATCAGAGCCTCCTATGCCACGACCTGTTCAAAATCTGCCGTTATGGTTACCCACAGCGCCCCCACGCTTGCCGACCATTTACGACAAACCACCCTGATCGGTTTCCAGTCATAAGGTGGCGTCCACTGAAATGCACGGACGCCACCGTGCCGTTCCAGAAAGGCTTTTAAAGATGGGTGGTCACATTTACGAACACGTATCGTCACGCTGTAAGTCGACAACTGGTTATTCAGTCCCGCCGCACGACGCTGTTCATAACCATCGCCCAGCTTCACTGTCACCACTTTCGGCTCTGATACCACATTCATATCCGGGCGCACTTTCCAGTGAAACGTCTCCATTACCGATATGCTCCACTTAACCGACCACCATCACGGGCCTGCTGTTGCATAAAGTCCGCTGCCGCTTTTTTCCCGAGGTCATAAACCGCCTTCAGGGCAGCCGGACCTATCTGCCCGTTCGTGCCATCGTTATTGATCTCGATGTTGTACTGCGGGGAAAACATCGCCATACCTGACCCCCCAATATCCGCCACACCCCCCAGCTTACCGTCAGCACCACGACGCAATGGCAGAATGGCTTCAGGTCCCGCTTCCCCCATCACACCCGCGCCTTTTGCAAAAGCAAAAAACGTCGGACGGTTAACCACCGTGCCACTGTAACGACTCAAATCAGCAGACTGATAAATCCCCCCATTGGCATTCAGGGAAAGGCTGCTGAGATCAAATCCCAGTACACTGCCAATCCCTTTTATCGATTTCATCATGGTTGCCTGCGCCAGGATTTTCGCCATATCTGACAGCACAGAAGAGGTGAAGGATTTGAAATTGAGTTTGCCGGTAGTGACAAAAGTTGCCAGGCCATTTCCCATGTTGCTGAAGGCTGACGAGAACACCTGTTCTGCTGTTTCTGCCGTATTATCTGCATCCACGGTAAAATCCTGAAATGCACGCAGGACTCCGTTTTTCCAGTTACCCTGCACAACTTCAAGCTGTTGCCAGTAACGGCGATTCTCATTCAGTTGTCGGTTCAGGCTCTCCGTCAGCGCCTGCTCGGCCTTTCTGTAGTCATCCGTGTTATATGTCCCTTTCTGCTCACTATCCCGCCTCAACTGCTCCAGCTGTTGCTGGTATTTCTGGCGAAGACTCAGTTGTACCTGATATCGCTGTCGCTGCTGATCACCCATACCCACCGTGGCGATATCCAGGTCATGTTGCTGACGCTGAGCGCGCTCTTCTTCAGCCAGTTGACTGGTCAGCTGAATTGTTTTTTTCTTCAGCTCGTTGAGTGCCGTCTGTTTCTGAAGCTCCTGCTGTTTTACATCCAGCAGCGTCAGTGCCTGAATCAGTTCATCTTTACGGGCCAGCACACTCTTTTCATCTGCCGTCAGTTTTTTCCCGTCCAGGTCGCTGATGCGCTGCTGCAGAGCCAGAAGCTGTTTATGCGCTTCTGTCATCCTTTCCGTGGCAATGCCTGCTGACTGTCTGGCAGCAGCAATCTGTCCTTCCACCTGTGCCTGTTGCTGACTGTACTGCAGCAATAACCGGGTGGCCTCATCATTACGGGTTTCGCGTGTTTTTTTCTTACCGGATGCCAGGGCTTTCTCGTAACGTTCATTTTCACGTTGTATCGCCGCATCCCTGACAGCCTGATCGGCGTACTGCATGGCATTAATACGCGCAATTTCACGCTGATGTCGTGCTGCTTCCGTTTCATTCATCCGGTTCAGTGCAGCATTTTCAGCATTACGGCGTTTCTGTTGCTCCTGATAATTCCGCTCTGCCTGCTCTTTTGCATCCTGCAAATCCTTCTGGCGTTTTTTCTCCTGAAGATCGTTAAGACGCTGCTGATCGTATTCAACCTGAGAAGATGATGCCGTCCAGGGGAGTCTTTTCGCCCGCGACACTTTCTCCTGTAAAGCGGCAATCTGTTCATCCAGCGAGTCTTCACGACCAATATTCATGGCCGCATCCCAGAAACGACTCCACAAATCAGACAGATACTTCAGCGTACTGCCAAGCGCATTGAGGTTATTATCAATATCCGCAGTACGCCGACCGGTTTCCTCTGCCAGTGCAGACATGGCTATCCGTGCAGCATCACTGGACCGCCCCTGCTCCCCAAGGACGCGTATCTGCTCAAGCTGAGTGGCAGTAAGAAAATGCAGCTCATTGTCCAGAGCCTTCGCGGCATTTACAGGATCATCCTTCAGCCGCTTAAACTGATTTATGGTATCGCTGACCGACTGGCCAACCGATCGCTCCATCTGTGCGGCAACTCTCGCCACCATACCGATATCGTTTCCACGAAATGCACCACTCCCCACCACCTGAGCCAGCGCACCGGCTGCAGCATGTTGCGTGATACCATTCCCGGAAATAGCACGACTGAGCGTCCACAGCTGCCCGGCAGTGACTCCGGCATAATGCCCCGTCAGCGACAACTGGCGGTTAAATTCTTCCCCCTCCTTCTGACCGTCATACCAGGCTTTACCCAGACCATAGACGGCCGCGGCAATACCGCCAATAACCCAGCCAAGCATCATGCCTTTCGGTGACATCAGTGTGTCTATCCATCCGGCACGGTTAGCCAGCGTTATCCCGGATCCCCTCAGCGCCCCTAAATTGCCGCGGGCCAGTTCACCTATCAGAACGCCTATCTCCTGGCGGGCTGCTGCACTTTTCAGACCCAGCGAATGCGTGGCTTTTCCTGCCTGCTCCATTTTGCGGATATACACATCTGCAGCACTGCTTACCCCCAGCTGGGCTGCCTTAGCACGAAGCAACTCAGAAGATGAAAGATTCAGGCGGGTTGCCTGCTCTTTAAGCTGACGGATAAACGCCACTTTCTGTCGGGTAGCCTCTTCCTCAGCCTGTGTAAGAACACGGGTTTTCGCAGTAACCTCAGAAATCAGCGCCAGATAATCCTGCTGACCAATACCGCCACTGTTTCTGGCCTGTCGGATCTGCTGCTGAATACGCTGTAATTCCTGCAGCCCCGCACTGGCCTGTTTCACACTGTCAATCTGACGATAAAACGCAGCAGCCGCTTTATCCTGAGCCTCCGCCAGAGCCATGGCCTGCGCCTGTTCCTCGCGCATTTTCTGACTCAGTGCCTCCATGCGCTGGCGGGTTTTCTCCACCTCGCGGGCCATGCGTTCATGAGCCTGTGCGTTCTTCTCCACCGTCTGCGTATGGACGGATGCGGCTGAAGAAGCTGCCTGCGTTGTCTGCCGGGCGGCCTGAGTCTGACGCTCCATAAAACGCTGCATACGGGCAGAAGACCGTTCTGCATCGCTGGCTGCACCATTCAGAAGGTTTTTGATACGGGGAATTTCATTTTTAAACTCTGCCGCATCAATCCCCAAATCAATGACCAGGTTGGCTATCTGGTCCATAACGCACACCTCCGGAAATACCTTCCCCAAGATGCATCAGTTCTTCGTCCGTTCGCTCCGGTATCCCGTTCTCTTCCGGTAAAAGGCTGAAATCAGCCACCGCAGCATCACTGCTGCCGGACACCATTCTCACGATCAATGCCTTCAGCGAGGCAAACTGCGCATCCATCCACACATCACTGAAGCTCTGCATCCGGAAATAATCACCCCACTCACCAAGCTCAGTGGCCGACATTTCCGACAGCATCCGCCGCCAGTCTGCCCGCCGGAACTCCCGGGCAAGCCGCATGACAAACTGCATTTCCCGCGTCAGGACTTTTCCGGCGTCAGCACCTCATGCTCCAAATCCCCGGCATTCTCAATGGCTCCTATACCGCTCAGCGACAGAACCATCTCTGCCCCCGCACCCAGGGCATCATACGACCATGTTGTAATAACGGATGCGTAAAGCGTCTCAACATCCTGAGACTGTTCCGCATTCCACAGTGAGCGGGAAACCAGCCAGGCATTGATATCCATCCCCATCCGCAGAAAAGCAATCTGTCGTTCAGCCTCCGGCAGTTCTCCCTCCCCGGCATCAAACTTTGCCGTTCGCTGCTGAACAAACGTCAGATATTCAATTCTCTGCAGCCCGGACAGCTCACTGAGCACCACGGACTGTTTTTCATAATTAAACGTGTCCTGTTTCAGAAACATCATGTTCTCCACCTGCAAAAAAGCCCCGAATAACCGGGGCAAATGATGAGTATCGTCCTGTTAACCTGCTGCGCTGACAGTCACCGCAGCCACAGCCACAAAATTCCCGTCAGCGGTCATGCCCACAATGCTGACACTGCCCTGCTTCACGCCTTTTACCGTGGCCACAAGTCCGTTCAGGGTAACCGTGGCAGTCTGTGGATCTGACGAATGCACACTGATCGCTTTGTCACTGGCTCCGTCAGGTTTTACTGTAAAGGTCAGCGTGGTGGTTGCTCCCACTTTTACACTGGCAGACGCCGGTGATACTGTCAGCCCGGTAACGCTCACGGTTTCAGTGCCTTCCTCTGCCAGATACGGACGCCCCACACCGCTGATTTTCACAGTGCGGGTCATCACGTCTTTTGAGGCAATGGTTTTACCCAGTGAGCTCAGCCAGCCACGGAAAACATCAACAGTGCCGTTGGGATATTTGATACGAAACGCGCAGACTTCACCGGAGTCGAACAACTGAACCAGTTTTTTCTGCCCGCTGTCACCCGGACGCCAGGCCAGCGTCGCCGAAGTATCACCAACGGATTTCTGCCCCTGGGTTGTCGTTTTCCAGTCTGCATCTTCATCATCGAGATAAGTGTCATCTTCTGCATCAGCGGTCATTTCGCCAGGTTGCAGATCCTTCACCATCGCAAGACGCAGCCAGTCAGTGTCCGACAAAGGGTTCGCAAACGCATCGCCGTTGCCGGTATACATCCAGAACGTCGTCCCCGCACCTTTCGTCTTTGCCAGTGGATTTGGTGTGGTCATTACCACCTCCTTAATTCGTGTACGTGATCTGGTACGTGATTTCCGCCATCGCCCAGGTGGCCATCTCATTATCACGTTGATAGTTAAAACCGAGTGGGATCAGGGTGTCGATGAGTCCGGAAAGTGCCGGTATATCATTCAGGGCAGGGAAAATGGTGCTCTCCATCCACATATCCAGCTCTGAATCCGGTGCCTGTGCCCGGATGAAGACGGCAATATGCAGAACAGCCTGCCAGTCATCTTCATCCGTCATTTTTCCGGTGTACTGAGCATCACTCAGCCACACCGCCACGGCAGGCAGTTCCTGCGCATCAATAAATGCCGGAAGCCCGTCAAAAAACGTGGCGCTGTCTCCACACTGTTCCCGAAGGCGTGCCAGTACGGCCTGGCGGATTTGTGTATGTCGGTTCATCGGGTCAGCCATAACCTCAGTTGTTGTTTTAGTGCATACCCCAGCTGTTTCGGCATTTCCGCAGCAATGATGTGGTCGCGGGCATCTTCAAATGCCTGTGTCAGCGGTCCGGACAGCGGGATTTTCACCACATCAATGGGGTAACGATGTTTGCCATCAATACGTCGCATCACATGCCAGCGACCATTCGCCAGTTGCTGAATAAACGCATCCCGGAAAAGATATTTACCCACCTTCAGCACACTGCCACGGTACTGCAGTTTTCCACCACGCCGGGCCAGTCTGACCCGGGCTGTCCCCAGCTTAATGGCGGGCAGATTGCCCCGGTTAACGCGGATCCTGACCGTCATTTTTCCTGACGGACTGGCTTTAAACACCAGGACACGCTGACGTACCAGTTTCAGGGGGATCCCTTTCACCTGGTTATCTCCCGCAACGGTATTCCCGGCAACCTGCCGGGTGGCAACCGAGACCGCTTTCTGTGCCACACGGTTTATCGCCCATGCGCTGGCCTGTGGCACCATACGGGTATCAAGGCTGTTCAGATTGCGGATGGCATTCTCAAGCCCCTTCATCCCACACCTCTTTACTCAATAAAGATCATTGGCTTACCGTTAAAACGTTCATGCCGTGTGACCGTCCATTGTTGTCCGTCATAAACAACGCGATCCCCGCGCCGTGGGCGGTATCCCGAAGAAAACACCACCAGAGAGACCGCAAGTCCGGACAGAGCATTCAGCTCTGCCAGTGTTTCTCCCGGGATCACAGTCATATCGACATCATTAATCGAGGCTGTCTTTCCCATCTTTCTGACCGTGATCGCATCCATACGCGCTGCCAGCCGGGAAAAGGGATCAGACATTGAGTTTTACCGGCACTTCTTCTGCACTGGTTCCGGCATCTGCCCAGACAACCCCGACCAGCGGCTCAGAGCCGCTGTTAGTCAGCTGAACTTTTCCTGACTTCAGATAAACCTTCTTACCCGTTTTCATGTCATCCGTTTTCAGCTTAGGCAGCATAAACACACCTTCGGTTATGCCGTCGCCTGTTTCTCCCTGTGGAATATCGGTCAGCGCCACCGCAAAAACATCCCCCACCTGCACCAGATCTCCGCTGCTGATGGCTGCACTGGCAACAATCGCCACCGTTTTTCCTTCTTCTACAAAATTCTTTGCCATAACTGTCTCCGCACAGCCCCGTTCAGGGGCTGATTTCAGGTACAAAAAAAGCCCTTACGGGCCATCAGAGTTGTTGTCTGCGACGTTTACGCCGTACATTTCACCAGGCCGCGGTGATCAACTGGCGCAACACCAGCGTCAATACGCACTTTCGTTGTCACGCCATCCACACTGAAGCCCTCCATCTGATCAATATATGGCGTATCCACACCGTTGAGATAAGCCACTTCAATCGTATCGGAGCCTTTGGACGCAGCCAGGTAGAAGGTGGTCTGGCTGTTATCATCAAGACGAGGCTCTGCAATAACGGTCGCAAAATCTTTCACCGGGTTAATAATACCGGCGTTAATGTCAGCCCCCTTGACACTTGAGGAGCGAATGACCTGGTTAGCAACAGACTCCATCGCCGTCGGTACCAGTACGAACGCAGGACGAATATTCAGATGACGCTCACCCTCTTTCTGAACGCGCATCAACTGGCGGGCTTTATCCAGCGATGCCACGTCCATTGCCGCGCTCTCCAGTACGTTTGCATGTTTCGCTTTATCGAACAGACTTACATTATCTGTGGAGATTTTCGGGTTAGACGTCAGAATGGCATAAACCAGATCGGCAATAGTGGATTTCGCCGCACGGCCCAGCTTCATCGGGACATCGGTCAGCATATTCAGATCATCATTGATAATGGCCTGACGGGTGATACTGAACAGCTCGCCATAGGTCGCCAGTGCAATAGTGGCCTGTTTATCTCCGGTGGTGACGTATTTATATTCTGCCCCTTCACGCACCTGACGCAGAGCACTGAAGCCCCCCATACCCACACGATGGGCAATTTTAAAATCAGACAACTGACCTTTCCGCGTCCACTGTTCATAGGTTTCAGGGGCATCTTCCCAGCCCTGCAGAATGGCTTTGTTCGCAACATCCAGCAGAATATTACCGAAGTCAGACGTACTGTGTGTGAACGCCGCACCGACCATCTGCATCGGGTTATAACTGGAAACACCAATACCACGTTCAGTCAGTGACATACGGGCATATTCACGCAGGGTCATCCCGTTGTAGACATTATCACGTTCAGTTTTTTCAAACCCGGCGCGCGCCATCAGCGCCTGGCGGATCCCGTCCCCCACAAAATTACCGTTACCGGCATAAATATGAGCCGGGGTATTTTTATTGGATGGCGTGGACTCGCGCCCCATCTCGTTCAACAGCTTTTCGCGGGCCTGCTCCAGCGAACATTCAGGATCGGCAAGACACTGAGCCTGCAACGACTGATAACGCCCGCCAAACATGGCAAACAGATCATTAATACCGTTTACACGCGCTTTTTGCTCTGCCAGGACCTGCGCACGGATGCTGTTTTCATCCACCACGGGTGCTGCTGCCTGCACTGGCGTCCGGGAGGCTGCAGGTCCATCATCCTGTACGCGTGGAGCACTGTTGCGTGGCGGAGTAATCATATTTCGAATGGATTCCGGCATCTTTTTAAATTCCTCTGTACGTTTTGACTGAATACATGCCATTGCCTTAACGGCTGGTGTCACCTGATCAGCAAATCCCTGTGCCAGACATTCGGCACCGGACATCCAGGTCTCATCCGCCAGCATGGCAGCAATTTCATCGGTGGTTTTCCCGGTTTTCTGTGCATAAGCGGGTAACAGAACCGCCTCAACTTTATCGAGCAGGTCGGCATAGGTGCGCATGTCCTCCGCATCACCGCCCGTAAAGCCAAATGGTTTATGAATCATCATGAAGGAGTTTTCCGGCATAATGACCGGGTTTCCCACCATCGCAATGACCGACGCCATTGACGCCGCCACACCGTCGACATAAACGGTAATGGACGCACCATGTGTTTTCAGTGCATTAAAAATGGCGATGCCTTCAAAGACATCGCCACCCGGTGAATTAATATGGAGATTAATGTGGGTGATATCGCCCAGTGCATTCAGATCACTGATAAACTGCTTCGCCGTAACACCCCAGAAACCAATCTCGTCATAAATATAAATATCCGCGTCACTCTGGTGACCTGCCTGCATCCTGAACCAGGAATTATTCTTCGGACTGGTCGTCGGTGTGCTGCGGCTCCTGTCGTTTCGTTGCGGCACTGCTGCCTCCTTTATCACTGGCCGGATCGGTATCAAATACCAGATCCAGCTTGCGGTTTTCATCAATTTCGGCCTTGCGCCGACGTTTGACATCATCCGGATTACGACCACCTGCACGTACCCAGTCTGATTCTGTCGCCGCTCCACCACGAATCTGAATTTTCCAGGCCTCAGCCTCCTTAACAGGGTCAATCCACGGCATCACCGGTCCGGAATACACCGCGGTATACAGTGAAGAACGGTCCAGATCGCGGGGTAGCCTGATAACACCGGATGCCACAGCCTGTTTCAGCCAGGCACGGTACATCGGGCGGGTGACGGCACCAATAAACCAGTCCTGCAGGATCAGGTAGCCATCAGTAGATTCAACCAGCTCCTGACGCTGGGCGCTGTAAGTGCCGTTATAGTTGCGCGCTGTACTGGAAAAACTCAGACGACTGCCCGCAGCCACGGCACGCAACTGACCATTACGAAAAGTTTCAAGGTTAGGATTGGGGCGATCCGACTTCACCATTCCGATTTCTTCGCCGGGTTTCAGATCGTCGTAAATAATGCCTGGCTGAATGGTAAGCTCGCGTTCATTCTCCTTGCTGTCATTACCATCCGTTTCATAGCTCTGTCCGTCGCCTTTCCGGATGTACATCCCCAGAGCAGCGGCGATCCTTGCTGCAGTCAGCTCAGAATCTTCATACTCTTTCAGAGCACTGAGGCGGATCAGC
>OBWI01000762.1_pt1 | contig 16077 bp, 10 predicted proteins | sample 1495201 | NCBI WGS metagenome assembly OBWI01 (sample SAMEA2580050, study PRJEB22360) | human gut metagenome | biome: human gut; feature: human-associated habitat; material: faeces | place: Denmark | collected 2008/2010
GCCAGGGGCGGGACGTGGCGAGGACGTTGGCCTTGTCGACGGACGTCACGCGGCCGCGGCGGTGGCGGGCGATCTCGAAGGCGAGCTTCGCGATGCGCCTCACTTCGGCGCGGGTGTAGGTTTCAGTGTCAAACGCACGTTCGGCCTCGCCCTCGCCTTCACGCCCCTTCGGACGACCGAAGTAGATGCCGCCCGTGAGCTCGCGCACACAGACCATGTCGAAGCCTTTTTCGGCGATGTCGCGGCGCAGGGGCGAGAGGCCCTCAAGACCTTCGTAGAAGCGGGCCGGACGCAGGTTGCAGAAGAGTTCGTAGCGCTTTCTCAGGGGGAGCAGCGCGCCCACTTCGGGGCGGGACTCGTGCGGGAGCGCGTCCCACTTCGGGCCGCCCACGGAGCCGAACAGAATGGCGTCGGCCCTGTCGCAGGCCTCGACGGTTTCGTCGGGCAGCGGCCTGCCGCAGGCGTCGATGGCGGCGCCGCCGACCAGGCGCTCGTCGCGGGTGACCGTGAAGCCGAATTTCTTCGCCGCTGCGTCCATGACCTTCAGCGCCTCGGCCATGACTTCGGGGCCGATGCCGTCGCCGGCGAGGACGGCGACGTGATGCGTGCGTGTCTGCATGATGCTTGTCTCTTTTGATGCTGTCGTTGAGTTTTGGGGTTGACCTTGATGCCGATGAATCAGGGCAGGTGCTGCGGCACGTCCGCGTCCTTCTCATGGCGGCGCGTCTCGCGGATGCGGTTCGCGCGGTCGATGTTGTTGCTGGCGTGGATCAGGGCGAGCGCAGCGGCCTCGAGAATGTCGACCGACATGCCGATGCCGTGGAAGATGCGGCCCTCGTGCCTCACGTTGACGTCGACCTGGCCGAGTGCGTCCATGCCTGCGCCGTTGGCGGATATCGTGAAGCTCGTGAGTTCGCAGCGGATGCCGGTGAGGCGCGTGATGCAGTTGTAGACCGCGTCGACGGGACCGTTGCCGATCGAGGAGTCGCTGCGGGTGCGCTTGCCGACGCGCAGGCGAACGGAGGCGGTCGGGATCGAGTGCGAGCCGCCCGTCATCACGCTCAGGGCATCGAGCTCGAACGTGTTCTCCTCCTCTTCGAGCGTGGAGCAGAAGAGGAGCGCCTCGAGGTCGTAGTCAAAGACCTGGCCCTTCTTGTCGGCAAGCTTCAGGAAGCGCGCGTAGATTTCGTTCAGATCGTATTCATCGTCCTTGTAGCCCATGTTGGCGAGCGAGGCGCGGATCATGTGGCGGCCCGAGCGCGCCGTCATGCGCATCGTGTTGCCCGTGAAGCCCACGCTCTCGGGCGTGAGGATCTCGTAGGTCTCGCGGTTCTTGAGGACGCCGTCCTGATGAATGCCCGACGAGTGCGCGAAGGCGTTGGAGCCCACGATCGCCTTGTGCGCGGGCACGGGCTCGCTGCAGATTTTGGAGACGAGGCCCGAGGTGCGGGCGATCTGCTTCGGGTTGATGCCCGTGTAGAGACCGCCGAGCGACTTCTCGCGCAGCTTGATCGCCATGGCGACCTCCTCGAGCGAGCAGTTGCCCGCACGCTCGCCCAGACCGTTCATGCAGCACTCGATCTGGCGCGCGCCGTGCTGAATGGCGGTGATCGAGTTGGCCGTGGCCATGCCGAGGTCGTTGTGGCAGTGCACCGAAATGATCGCCCTGTCGATGTTGGGCACGCGGTTGAAGAGCGTCGTGATGATGCCGCCGAACTCCTCGGGCACCGTGTAGCCCACGGTGTCGGGAATGTTGACGGTCGTGGCGCCCGCATCGATCGCGGCCTCCACCATGCGGCAGAGATGGTCGATCGGCGTGCGGCCCGCGTCCTCGCAGGAAAATTCGACGTCGTCCGTGTAGTTGCGGGCGCGCCTGACGGCCTCGACGCCCATCTCGAGGATCCTGTCGAAGTCCTTGCGCAGCTTGTCCCTCACGTGAATGTCGGACGTGGCAATGAAGGTGTGGATGCGGAATCGCTCGGCCGCCTTGAGCGCCTCGGCACAGGCGTCGATGTCGCCCGCCACGGCGCGGGAGAGGCCGCAGGGCACCGCACGCTTGAGAACGGAGGCGATGCTGCGCACGCTCTCGAAGTCGCCGCGGGAGGATACGGGAAAGCCCGTCTCGATCACGTCGACCCCGAGCTGCTCGAGGGCGAGTGCGATCTGCATCTTCTCGCGTGCGGAGAGGCTCTGAGACAGGGCCTGCTCGCCGTCGCGGAGCGTGGTGTCGAAAAGGATGATGCGCTTGGGATCCGTGTAGATCATGAGGTCGGCTCTTTGTCGTTGTGCGTTGAACTGGGTTCGAAGCCCCGGACCGCATCTTCACAATGCGCGTCACGAAGGGCGGCAAGACAACTTTATGTCTTCGCAAAACCGACGTCAATTGCAAAAACCGCAAAAATCACATGGTTATTACCAAGTCGTTGATTTTAATGAGAAATGAATTTTCGCTTAGGGAATTTCACCTAGTTTGATTTTCTGCAAAAAGTGACGCTTTTGCAAGACAGCAAAAATGCAGGAAGGCATGTTTTTGCAAAAATCCGCCGTCGCGAAAGGCACGGTTCTGAAGGAGAGGAGAGAGAGAGGAAGGAAGGAAGGAAGGAAGCGCACCCGAACTTGAACCCAGGGCCCTTGGAGGTCCGGGCGGCGAACGGGCGGCCAGCAGCGCGTTGATTGAGGGCATCAACGAGCTGCTCGCCGCGAATGGCGACGGGGTCGGGCGAAATGCCCGCCGTCGAGCAGCGCCGGCGAAACGCCGGCGACGAACCTTCGGGTGCGCGTCCGTTGTTTGGATGCTAGCACGGCTCCTGAAAACACGCGTCCCCCTCACGGGCGGGCGGTCAGAGGCGCTCGAGCCTCACGTCGTAGGCTGCGGCGTTGTTGCCTCGGCTCCAGCCCGAGGTGGGCAGGTCGGGGACGAGCACGTTGGCGGCGCCGTGGCGGCAGTCGAGCCTCACACCGCCGTCCTCCCGCTCGCCCGCCTCCGTCGTCTCGGCCCATGCGCCGTGATGGAGCGCGAGCACGCCGGGGCGCACCCTGTCGGTGACGACCGCAGCCGCGCGCACCGAGCCTCTCGGCGTCGAAAGCCTCACGGCGTCGCCCGTCGAGATGCCGAGCCTCGCCGCATCGTCCTCATTGATCCAGCACGGCTCGCACCCGTCCGTGTTGTGCGCCCTGCGCGTCACGGCGTCGAGCTGGCTGTGAAGCCGCCAGGCAGACTTCGGACTCACGAGCCTGTATTCGCCCGGCTTCGAGGGCTCGCCGAGATAGGCGGGATATCCGGGACAGTCCTCGAGCCCCGCCTCGGCGACGCGCTTCGACGCGAGCATGATCCTACCCGATTCCGTCGCGAGCGGCGCGCCTTCGGGATCGGCCGCAAAGCGCTCAAGCGCCGTGGGCCCCGGGACGGCCTCGGGAAAGAACACGATGCCCTTCTTCACGAACGCATCCCAGTCGGGAAGCTCAAGCCCCGCCGCAGCCTCGCGGCGCACGACCTCCTCATAGAGGCGCCTCTGCCAGCCCTGCTCGTCCAACCCTTCCGTGAAGACGCCCTCAAGACCGAGCTTCGCGGCAAGACGCCTGAAGATCTCGTAGTCGGAAAGCACATTTCCCTTGGGCTCGAACACCTGCGAGCTTCTCACGATCCCACGCGCGGCATAGCCGCCGATCCCCGCAATGTCGCTTCTTTCCAGCGGATGCGAGGCGGGAAGCAATATGTCGGCATATTTCGTTGTCGCCGTTTCGAAGACGTCGCAGGCGATGACGGCGTCGGGCCGTCTGAAGCCCGCGGCGAGGCGTCCCGTGTCGGGATGGTGCGCGAAGGGATTGCCGCCCGCCCAGAAGACGAGGCGAATGTCGGGGTATTCGAGCTCGATGCCGCCGCAGCGGATGCGCTTTCCCGGATTCAGGAGCACGTCGGCGACGGCGGCGACGGGAAGCGGCTTCGGGAGCCGCTCGGGATGCGTGACGGGACCGACGGGCGCCACGTTGACAGGAAGGCCGGGAAGGCCCCTGCCCGCCGACGCGCCCGCGCCGCCCGAAGAGTAGTGGTAGCGCGTGCCGATGCCCGTACCTCGTCCGCCGATCTGGCCGAGCGCTGCGGCGAGCGCCCAGACGGCCCAGACCGTCGACTCGCCGTAGCGGGCCCTCTGGGGCCCCCAGCCGAGCATGATCATCGTCCGGTGCGCCGCAAGCTCCTCGGCGAAATCCCTGATCGTCTTCTCGTCGAGCCCGCAGATGCCGGCCGCCCAGGCAGCGTCGCGGACGACGCCGTCAAGACGTCCGTCGAGGCAGGCCTCGAGCGTTTCGAAGCCCGTCGTGCGGGTCTCGAGAAAATGACGGTCGGCTCTGCCCGTCGCCAGAAGCGTGTGCACGAGGCCGAGCGCGAGCGCGGCGTCCGTCCCGGGAAGCGGCGCGATCCAGCGCCCGCCCGTGACGTTGAGCGTCTCGGGCTTCACGGGATTGACGGCGACGACCTCGAGTCCCTCCTTCGTTCTCATCGCCTCGAAGACCTTCGCCGTGTCGTGCAGCGTCGTGGTCCAGGCGATGTCGTTCGTGACGACCGGATCCGCCCCCCAGAGAATGACGCGCTCGGCATGCTCGAGCACTTCGGCCGCAGGAGGCACGTCGGGGTCTCCGCTACCTGCGATCACCTTCTGTATGGCGGCGATGGCGGCCGTGGAGTAGGAGTTGAAGGTCTGCACGAATCCGCCCTTGAGCATCAGCAGCCTTTTCAGGAGTCCGATCGGATTGTTGACCTCGCCCGTGTTCTTCCAGCCGTAGGATCGGCCCCAGACGGCCGAGGGTCCGTGGTCCGCATACGTCCTCTCGATCGCGCGGGCGGCAAGCTCGAGCGCCTCCTCCCATTCGACCTCGACGAAGGCCTCCCTGCCGCGGTCCTCACGGGTCAGGGCGGAGTCGCGTCCCTCGCGGCAGGCCCTGAGATAGCCTTCGCGGACCTTCGGAGCGAGAAGGCGTTCGGCGCCATCGCGCCCCGCCAAATAGTCGGCCATGCGTTCCGAGGGCCTCATGTCCTCGGCGATCGGAACGAGCGCGGGACGGCCGTCCGTCATGCGGACGCGGGCGACGCCCCAGTGGGCGGCGACGAGCTTGTCGGTACGGGTCATGATCATTCTCCAGATCGACGCAAAGGCCGGCACGGGTCGAACCCGGACCGGCCTTGCCTTGCATTTCACTTCAGACTAACGCAATTTTCAGAAGACGGGAAGGACGCCGCCCTGATACTTCTCCTCGATGAACTTCTTCACTTCGGGAGAGGTGATCGCCTTCTTGAGCTTCTGGAAGGCCTCCTTCTTGTCGTCGCCTTCGCGGATCGCCACGACGTTGCCGAAGGGCGAGCTCTTTTCCTCCAACGCGATGGCGTTCTTCGCCGGGTTGAAGCCCGCTTCGAGCGCGTAGTTGGCGTTGATGACGGCGGCCGTCACGTCGTCGAGGGCGCGCGGCAGAAGAGCGGGCTCAAGCTCGACGAACTTCAGCTTCTTCGGGTTCGAGACGATGTCGTCAATGCCGGAAAGGAGTGTCGCGCCGTCCTTGAGCTTGATGAGGCCCGCGTGCTCGAGCACCTTGAGTGCACGCCCCTCGTTCGTCGGGTCGGACGGCACGGCCACCTTGGCGCCTGCCGGAATGTCGGCGAGGCTCTTCACCTTCTTGGAGTAGAGGGCCATCGGCTCAAGATGCACGGAGACGAGGATGTGCAGGTTGAGGCCGCGGGACTTGACCATTTCCTCCAGATACGGAATCGTCTGGAAATAGTTGGCGTCAAGTTCGCCCGCATCAAGCGCGAGGTTCGGCTGGATGTAGTCGTTGAATTCCACCACCTCGAGCTTCACGCCTTCCTTCTCAAGCGTCGGCTTGATGAAGTTGACGATGTCGGCGTGCGGCACGGGCGTGACGCCGATGCGAAGCGTCGTGTCGGCGAGGGCGCTGCCGGAAATGCCGGACAGGGCAATGGCGGACACGAGAGCGATGGGTGCGAAAAGTCGGGAGAGATTCATTTGTGTTCTCCGGATGTTGATTGCGGAAAAAGTTTTTTGGGATTGTCGGACGGGGACGTTGTCCGTCCGTTTCGCAGAAACATCAGAGCAGTCCGTGCGGCCGAGGATGCCGCATCAGGCCGAAGAGGATTCGGATGACTGCTCTGGAGAAGGTCGCCTTTGACGAGAACCCCTCGGGTTCGTCTGAAGGCGAGCCCGGACCTGCCGGGCGTTTCCGTTTCGGTCAACTCTCAGAAGACCGTGATTGAACTCTAGCAGAAGCCTTTCGAAGCGTCATGTGAAAGTGAGCGAACCTTGAGGTATTACATCGCGACCTTGGAAAAATGTCTTAGAGCCCGGACTGACGGCCCTTGGTGCGTCACGCGCTTTTCGCCCAAGCCCACTGCATGGGTGGCGTCCACGGCACCGTCCGCCTCGGCTCCAACACCCTCACGATCTGCATCTTCAACGGCATGATCGCCGCCCGGAAGGTTGCGAGCCGCTGAGGCACGACGTACCGAGCATCAGCTCAACTGCCTGAGTGCCGGCCGGAACACGCACGCCGTTCAGCTTATACTGCAAAACATCTCCCGCAAAAAGCCCTCGAAAACCCTGCATTTTCACCTCTTCTTCGCCGATCGTCACCCATTCTTTTGTATCGACATATCAATCTTTTGAGCCAAGTCATGTCATTTATACTCAATTGAGCAGATACTTAAAGCACATGTCCGAAATATTCGACGCAACTTTCCGACCAAGGAGAATTGAAATGACGACAGTTGACACGATCGCACAGGCGATCAAGGAAAAGAAGGCCCTGGAATTTGCATACCACGGCTTTGACCGCGTGGTCGTCCCCTATGCCTGCGGCCTTACGCCCACCAACGAAATCAAGATGATCGGCTTCCAGATCGGCGGCGGCAGCAATTCCGGCGTGACCGAAAAACTCCGTTTCTACACTGCGGCCGACATCGCAGGCGTCGCCTTCTCCGACGCAACCTATCGCGAAGCCACTGAAGAAGACAAGGCCGTCTTCGCACAGCTTTCCAAGATCTACGAACAGATCTGATCTGATCTGCAAAAGCAGCCTAATGACTGAAGCCCGGAAGCGCAAGAGCCGTCCGGGCTTTGTGGTTTTCAGGAGTTGCGCCCGCCGGACTGATGCAGGCGGGCAGAGTGCATCAGAACAACCGAGCCGCTCCAGAATTGGATAGAAACTCCGCAGTTTTCAGCCCCTCTTTCAAGAGAAAAGAATTCGATCCCACAAAAAATAACAGCCAAAGCCTGTTACAGGGAAAGGTCAGGGACCCAGGAAGAGCTTGACTCACAGGAAATTTTCCCTGTCACCGGGACCTGCCGTGCAGAGGTGCCGGTGCATGAACACAGGCGAAGGGCTCCTTCGGGAGAACCTGTCCGGCGAAGCAAAACATCTGCGAAGAAAGGCGAATGCCATCCTCAATTCCCAGAGAAGAAAAGGCCGCCCGCAGGCGGCCTCTGAAACCGAAGCAACGGACCGTCAGGCCTGCTCCTTCCTGATGCCGATGACTCGTGCGCGGAGCTGTCCGCAGCCGCCCTCGATGTCCTGAGCCGCACTGTCGCGAAGGGTCGCGACGGTACCTCGTCTGCGCAGGATCGTGATGAGGTCCTGCATGTGGGCCGACTCGGGCCTCCTGAAGCCCGAGCCCTCGACGGGATTGACGGCGATGAAGTTCACCATCGCGTAGCGTCCCTCGATGAGATCGACCAGACGCTCGACCTGCTCGGGCGCGTCGTTGATGCCCGCCATCAGCGTCCACTCGATCTGGGCGGGGTATCCCGTCTCATCGGCGTAGTCGAGCGTTCTCTCGAGGAGGGTCTCGACGGGAATGTCCTTCGAGTTGGTGAGAAGCTTCCTGCGCAGCGCGTTGTCCGTGGTGTGGAGGCTGAGCGCGAGCGCGGGACGCACGGAGAGCGCGGGCAGGCGATCGAAGAGCCTGTGGTCGCCCACGGTCGAGACCACGATGTCCTTGTGCGCGAGTCCGCACACGTTGCCGAAGAACTCCACCGCCTCGCAGACGGCGTCGAGGTTGTGGCTCGGTTCGCCCATGCCCATCAGGACGATCTTCCTGACGTCGCTGCGCACACGCCTGGCCTCGCAGTACTGCGCGACGATCTCGGCGCTCGAGAGCTGGCGCACGAGGCCGCCCTTGCCCGTCATGCAGAAGACGCACCCGACGGCGCAGCCCACCTGAGTGGAGACGCACAGTCCCTGCCTGGGCAGCAGCACCGACTCGACGCACTCGCCGTCCTCAAGCCCGAGAATGAGCTTGACGGTCTCGGCCTCGGCGCTTCGAACGGGCAACGCATGCGAGAGGCGGTCAAGACGCTCCCTGATGCCGGGCAGCGCCTCGGCCACGGCCTTCGGAAAGCTCTCGCCCTTTCTGGCCTCCCACGGGGCAAGCCCCGCCCAGGCAAGAAAGATGCGCCGAACGTGCTGGGGCTTCGCGCCAAGCGCCTGCCACTCGGCGGCGAGTTCGCTCAGGTGAGGACCTCGGGCCATGGATTCTCCTTTTATATATGGGATGGTGAACGGAAAGCCGTGATTTTAGCCCATGCGCCCGCCGCCTTCAGCGGATCCGCACGGGTGCGTGTAAAACGGCCGGTCATTCGCATTTGTTACAAAACAATAAAGCTCATTGCGCCACAGCCATGTGCAATTCAACGTACCGCATTTACGGTATTTTTAGTCCTCACCCCCCTTGCAAAACCAAAAACTTCCTGTACAATTCAAGTCTCTCGAGAACGACACGCTCTTGAGAAAACAAAAAGACTGGTGGGAATAGCTCAGTTGGTAGAGTCCCGGATTGTGATTCCGGTTGTCGTGGGTTCGAGTCCCATTTCCCACCCCAGATTCTTGAGTCCCTGCAGATGCAAGTCTGCGGGGACTTTTCTTTTGTCCGCTTTCCCCTCCCTTCCGCCTTTCCATCCCGCTTCCAGGGACTTTCTCCTCGTGTTGCGGCGAAACCGCGCCCCTCAACGCTTTCCCCGATTTCAGCCTCATCCGCCCTGTGCTATTGTTCGAGATCTCCGCAAAAGCCGCCCCAAAGAGGTCGGCTGCGGTCAGGCGCGCGATCGAGAGGACGCGCGCGCAGACAGACACTTCATCACAACACACTATGAAAAGCTTCACTCTCAAGGAGCGCTGCCTCATCGGCCTCACGCTCTTCTCGATGTTCTTCGGCGCGGGCAATCTGATCTTCCCGCCGTTCCTCGGCGCCCTTGCGGGCGACGCAACCCTGCCCGCCATGTCGGGCTTTGCCGTCACGGCCGTGCTCTTCCCGATTCTCGGCGTGGCCGCTGTCGCGCGCTCGGGCGGCCTCACGGCGCTCGGCAACCGCGTCCATCCGGCCTTCGCCTTCCTCTTCACGCTTCTGATCTATCTCTCGATCGGTCCCTGCCTCGCCATTCCCCGTACGGCGGGCACGTCCTTCGAGATGGCGATTGCACCACTCTTCGCAGGTGAAGGCGCGCTCTCGGGCACCATCCTGGGCTTCGAGGCACATGCCGTCGCCCAGGCCGCCTACTCCGTCTTCTTCTTCCTGCTCGCCTTCACGATCGCGCTCAACCCCGAAAAGCTCACGCAGCGCCTCGGCAAGATCCTCTCGCCCACGCTGCTCACGCTCATCGCGGTGCTCTTCATCGCCGCCATCGTGCATCCGCTCGGCGAGTACGGCGCCGTGCGCGCCCCCTATGACGCGGCGCCGTTCGTCCGCGGCTTCATCGAGGGCTATCAGACGATGGACACGCTCGCGGCCCTCAACTTCGGCCTCATCATCGCGATGAACATCCGCGCGCTCGGCGTCACGAAGGACTCGGGCGTTGTCCGCGAAACGATCTTCGCGGGCTTCGTCGCGGGCTTTCTGCTCATCACGGTCTATGCCGCGCTTGCGCACATCGGCGCCGAAGCGGGCGGTGCGGGCCTTACGGGCGAAAACGGCGCCCAGACCCTCACGGGCGTCGTGATCCAGCAGTTCGGCCACGCCGGCCTCTTCATCCTCGGCGCGATCTTCTTCATCGCCTGCCTCAACACCTGCGTGGGCCTGCTCTCCTGCTGCTCGAACTACTTCCGCGACACGTTCCCGGTTCTCGGCTACCGCGGCTGGCTCACGGTCTTCGCCGTGACGAGCACGATCATCGCCAACGCCGGCCTCACCGCGATCCTGAAGTTCTCGGTCCCCGTCCTCGTCGCGATCTATCCGCTCGCGCTCGTGCTCATCATCCTCGCCTTCCTGCACCCGCTCATCGAAAAGCACCGCTTCGCCTACCCGATGACGATGCTCTTCACAGGCGCCGCCGCCATCACGGCGGGCTTCGGCCAGGCGGGCTTCAAGCTGCCGGTCCTCGCCGACTTCTTCGCCGCCATGCCGTTCGCGGCCGAAGGCCTTGACTGGATGCTTCCCGCCGCCGTCGGCCTCGTCGTCAGCATCGCACTGAGCCTCGTGACGCCGAAGAAGGCCGCCTGACGGCCTCCCCTCTGAAGTCACTCAAAATCAGGGCGCCTTCGCGAATTCCATGGATTCCGAAGGCGCCTTTCATTTGACCGTTCACTTCACGGAACACCCTCAGGCGCAACACTGCGGCATCCTCGTGACGCCTGACACGCGGGGATTCTTCGGTGCAGCCGGCCTGGCCTTCTGCCGAACGCAGGTGCCCGAAGAACGACCGCCGGCCTTCGCCAGGCACCTCGAAGCAAGTTCTAACGCCTAGCGGCACGCAACATCGACGATCGTGGTGCCCGCAAGAGAGCAGAGCCGCTCGAGGAGTTCAGGCAGTCGCGAACCATGACCGTACTCGGGATCCACGCCTCCAAGCGTGCGCCACAGAGCGGTTCCCAAGAACGGGAAAAGCTGCTCGAACACGCCCGCCTTGTTCTTGCCGTAACCGGGCATGTGCTTCTTCAGGCGCTTGAGCACGGCCTCGGGATGAGCAACACGTTCCAGAAACTCCATCGTCATCCGGACGCTTCTGTCCGGAGCCACCTGCTTCCCCTGCACCTGCCGCTTCGCAACGTACCAACCCTGCGCCAGAGGAAGATCATCCTGAAAATCATCGAAGTGAAGAAGCAGCCAGTACTCGAAGCACGGCTTCGTGGCCGCAAGATGTATGCAGGGATGCTGCTTCACAAGCTCGAACGCCTCGTGAAAGCCTTCATGGCGGTCGCGATCAAAGACCAGCCAGCACTCGGGAGAGGCGGCGGACGCCTTCGAAACGCCGGGCACTTGCCGGCATATCCACTCGATCGCCCGTGCGGGATTCTTCACGGGACAGACGGAGATGACCGCCTTTTTTCCGGAAAGGCCGATCAGCCTGCAGAAGTCCTGCAAATAGAGCACCTCAGTCTCGCCTTCGCAGAAGACATGGATCCTGCCGGGCCCCGGAACCCGGTCATGCGGGAGATTTGACATCGTCATGAGAATCTCCTTCAGGCAGTCGCAAATGACCGGCTCACGCCTGATCGTACTCGAGCACAGCGAAAAAGCCCCTCTCCCCGAAGCACTCTTTTGTGACGAATGTTCACGCGGCGCATCCGCCGTCGAAAAAGGCCCGCCTCGAAACCGAAGCGGGCCCTTCTTCTCCCTTCGAGACCTTTGTCAGAGCAGCGTCTTGAGCTTCTCGACGACCTCCACGTCGGCAGGCAGCCAGTCGACGCTGTCGAGCTCGTCGGGCGAGAGCCACTTCGCCGCCTCATGTTCGACGAGACAGATCTCTCCCTTCACGATGGACGAAAGGAAGCAGTGCATCGTGAGGTGAAACTTCGGATAGTCGCACTCGACCGTCGTCACGAGGGTCTTGGGTGCAATCGTCACCTTGAGCTCCTCCTCGATCTCGCGCACGATGGCGGCCTCGGGCGTTTCGCCGGGCTCCATCTTGCCGCCGGGAAACTCCCACCCGTCCTTGAAGTCGCCGTACCCGCGCTGGGTGGCGAGAATCCTGCCTTCATGCTCGATGATGGCTGCGACCACTTCGATCGTCTTCATTCATACTCCTTGCTGTTTTGAATTGAGCTTTTGTCGGCTTCGTGCCGCCGTGCCGCGCGCCTTCGGATTCTAATCCTCGGCCATCGTCACGTAGGCGTAGATGTCGGAACGCACGGGCACGTCGAGTCTGTAATCGATCTCGAAGGCGCGGTCGCCCGTTGCGGGAAGCGTCACGGGCACGGGCTCGCCCTGCGCCTCAACCTCCCCGAGGAAGTAGAAGGCCTTCGCCTCACCCTTGTCCTCCTTGTTGCGGCGCACGAAGAGAAGGATCCTGTTGTCCTTGTCCTCGGGCGTGCGCTTATAGATGTGGTCCGCGTCGGCCGACGTTGTCCTGCGCTTCGTCTTCGAGAGCGCCACGATGTGCGACGGCGAGACGAAGCGGTCCTCGTAAGCGATCGCGCCTTCGGCCTTGTGGTAGTTGACGAAGACGGGCATCGTCTTCGTCGTCTTCTCGTAGAAGTACCCGCCGATGTTCTGGGCGTTCATGTTGGTCGGCCAGTTGAGCAGCCTGCAGACGTCCTCGTACGTATATTTTTCGTAGAGAACGAGGTCGGTGCCCGCGTAGCGCTTCGAGAACCTGGCCTCGTAGCGCGAGACCATGAAGCCCGCGAGCTCCGCGAGCATCGTGCGGAACTCCACGCTTCGGCCGAGCTCCTCGCGAAGTTCCGCGGCCATGCGCCATCCGAGCGCGGCGTCGTACTCGACAAAGACCATCCCGGCGCGCTGCTTCGCTTCGTCGGCGGTCTTCACGAAGCGGTTCGAAAGAAAGCCGAAGACGCTCGAGAGATGCGCGGCCGAGGGCTCGATCCCGTAGCGGGCGAGTCCCTCGCGAAGTCCCGTCTCAAGGTCCGGCCTGCCCGCGAGCAGGTCCCTGATGACGATCGCCTCGGAGACGCGCCTGCCCGCGCCCGCCTTCACGGACAGGAAGGCGAGCATGCCTGCGGCGCGCGTCGAGAGCCTCGTCGTGAAGGCCTTCTCGTACTTTTCGAGAAAGGCGTAGTAGGAGCCGAACTTCTCGAAGAACTTGACGGCATCGATCGAGCCGAACCTGTCGAAGTCGAGAAGCCCCGGAATGCGGCCGAGCTTGGCCTTGAGCTGCTCGTAACTCGTACGGATGAGCTTCGTGTCGCTCACGCTCGCGCGGTCGATCGACTCGTAGATGCGCTTGCGCACGATCGGATCGAAGTGCACGCTCGAGGCGCCCGGAATCTGCCTCAGGTCAACGGCGATCGCGCGGCGCATGTTGTCCTTGTTGTACGAGCGGTCGTCGGCGAGCGCCACCGGAATCAGAAAGTTCGACTGGTAGTTCCCGATGAAGTCGAGAATGACCACGAATTCCTTGTCAGGTGCCTTGCGAAGGCCTCGGCCGAGCTGCTGCACGAAGACGATCGCGCTCTGCGTCGGACGCAGCATGATGACCTGGTTGACTTCGGGAATGTCGACGCCCTCGGCGAAGATGTCGACCGTGAAGATGTAGTCGAGCCTGTGGTCGCCCACGCCGTACGAGAGGCGGTAGATCGCCTCCTCGCGCAGGCTCTGCTCATCCTCGCCCGTGAGCGCGACCGTCATGAGGCCGCGTTCATTGAAGAGCCTCGAAAGTTCGGCGCACTCTTCCTTCCTCGAGCAAAAGACGAGGCCCTTGACGCGCGGACCGCTCCAGCCGAAGTACTGCGCGCGGTCGAGAATGTTCGAGACGCGCTCCTCGGCCGTCAGCAGCCTGAAGTCGGAGAGGTCCTCGAGCATCATGCCGCCCACCGTGACGTCCTTCACGCCGAAATAGTGGAACGGACAGAGAAGGTCCTCCTCAAGCGCCGTGCTCAGGCGGATCTCGTAGGCGATGTTGTGGTCGAAGACTGCGTAGATGTCCGCGCCGTCGGGCCTGTCGGGACTTGCCGTCATGCCGAACCAGAGCTTCGGCTCGAAGTGCGCCATGATCTTCTTGTAGCTCTCGGCCGCTGCGCGGTGCACCTCGTCGATGATGATCACGTCGAACGCCTTCGGATCCAACGCGCCGAGCACGCGTTCTCGCGCAAGCGTCTGCATGGTCGCGAAGACGCAGTCCGCGCCCGCCTCGTTCTGCCCGCCGCCGAGAAGCCCGTAGGTGAGTTCGTCCTCACCCAGGACTCGCCTGAAGCTTGCCATCGCCTGCCTCGCGATCTGCTCGCGGTGCACGACGAAGAGCATCCTGCGGGGCTTGAGCTCACGCACGGCGAAGGCCGCGGCATAGGTCTTGCCCGTGCCCGTGGCGGAAATGAGCAGCGCGCGGCGCTCGCCCGAACCCGCGATCCTGAGAAGATTCTCGACGAAGGCGCGCTGCATCGAGTTGGGCTCGGGACGCACGGGCGAAACGGGAAGCGGCAGGCGCCTCATCACCTCGGTCTGGGCCGCCATGTGCGCCCTGCGCTCGGCCTCGTAGGCGTCGATCACCTCATGGAGGGGACGGCTGAGCGGATGGTCCCAGAGCGCCCTGAATTCGGCCTGAAGCGCCCTTGCAAAGGCACCCGTCTGCTTCGAGACGAGCCTTGCGTTCCACTCACGGTTCGTCGCGAGCGCCGTGCCCGTCAGGTTCGAGCTTCCGATCAGGAAGCGGCAGACGTCGCCCGAATTAAAAATGTATCCCTTCGTGTGAAAGCCTCGGTTTCCCTCGGTTCTGTAGAGCCTCACCTCGATGTTGGAAATGCCCGCGAGCTTACGCATGGCGGCGGGATCCGAAAAGCCGAGATAGTCCGTCGTCAGCACGCGTCCCGGCACGCCTCGTTCGCGCAGCTCCTCGAAGATGGGCAGAAGCGGCTCGATGCCGCTCATCGTCACGAAGGCGACACTGATGTCGAAGCTCGTGCATCGCGCGAGTTCGTCCTCGATCACGGTGAGGACCTTGATCCTGCGGTCGGGGTCGTTGATGACGAATTCCGGCCGGAGTCCGGCCTCCTCCCCGTCGGTCTCTCCCGTGAGGAAGGCCGAGCGGAGCTGCGCCTCAAGACAGGCGTCCGTCGTCATGCCGGCGGAAAGGCCGGCGGAAATGGGCATGGTCTCGTTCATGCCAGGATTCTAGCAGCCGCTGCGCCCGCCAAAACGCCTCGATGCGCCTGCGGCGCAGGCCCGGGCCTCCGAATCAGGGCAGTCTGCCGGTCCCGGCCCAGGAGAGAGGCGAAGTCGGGCGAATAGGGGTTTTCCCGGAACACGCGTCAAATCGACATCCGCGTGGTCCTGACCAAGCCTTTGCGGAACAGGAACGGTGCGGGGCCCTGACTTTCCACACGCTTCCGATGATTCCGAATCATCTAGGCAAACCTCCCTAAGAGAATCGTCCGAGGCACCTTGCGTGCAGTCACGACTCCCCCGCTTTCCCTGTGTCCTAGGCAATTCGCCCTAGAGACGGCGGATTTTCCTTCGGATAAATTGGAATCATCCCGACGCCCACAACCTTTTTTCCACCCGCGGCGCCGGGATCACCACGGAAGCCGGACCGTGCAAGCGGTCCGGAAGGAAACCATGAAATCCTTTTTTCACCCCTTCGCCACATGGAGCGGCCTGACCGAATAAGTCGGAGCCGACGCAAATCATGATGAAAGTCCTCGCAAAAATGAGCCAGTTCGTTAACAAGACGTTCGCCCTCTGGGTCGTCATTTTCGGCATTGCCGGCTTCGTTTTTCCGGAGATTTTCAAGCAGATTGGTCCCTGGATCGCTCCTCTGCTCGGCGTGGTGATGTTCGGCATGGGCCTCACGCTCTCGCCCTCGGACTTCCGTGAAATCTTCCGCCGTCCCCGCGACGTCTTCCTCGGCATCCTCGCCCAGTTCACGATCATGCCCGGTGGCGCGTTCCTGCTCTGCTATGCGCTGGATCTGCCGCCCGACGTCGCCGTCGGCCTGATGCTTCTGGGTTGCTGTCCGGGCGGCACGGCGTCCAACGTCGTGACCTTCCTTGCCCGCGGCGACGTCGCCCTCTCGGTCACCATCACGTCCTGCACGACGCTCCTCGCCCCCGTCATGACGCCCGCGCTGATGTATCTCTTCGCCAGCCAGTGGCTTTTGATGGTTTCGCCCAACGAGGTCCTGTGCATTTGGC
>OBWI01000767.1_pt1 | contig 15882 bp, 4 predicted proteins | sample 1495201 | NCBI WGS metagenome assembly OBWI01 (sample SAMEA2580050, study PRJEB22360) | human gut metagenome | biome: human gut; feature: human-associated habitat; material: faeces | place: Denmark | collected 2008/2010
AGATTGCCAGTGCCACCGGCTGGAGCGTGGACTATATACTGAACAAGGTGAATTACCAGACCCTGATCATGATGCTTAGTGACGCTCCCCGGTATGTCCGTGACAAGTCCGGATCTTCCGGTCCTGCGGATGAGCGGAGCGCCGAGGATGAAGCGGATGGAATAGTAGGATTTTTTCAAAGCAAGCTAAAATAGATGAAACCGGTACAAATAGAATTCCTTATGGTGGACCATTTGAGCGCCCGTCTTGACAAGGCCGTGGGCAAGATCGAGCGGATGTCCCAGCAGGCATCGTCCGCCAACAGACAGATCCGGGAACTTGACAGGAGCGGTTCCCTGTTGAACAACACCGTCGGCAAACTGGCGGCCGCCTTTACTATCAAGGAGCTGGTGTCGAACATCACCAAGGTACGCGGCGAGTTCCAGCAGCTGGAGGTGTCGTTTCAGACCATGCTCGGCAGTGCGGAGAAGGCCGACACCCTGATGCAGCAGTTGGTACATACGGCCGCGACCACTCCTTTCGGCCTGGAGGATGTCGCGCAGGGTGCCAAGCAGCTTCTTGCCTACGGGTTTGGAGCGGAGAAAGTGAACGAGACGCTGATCCGCTTGGGTGACATCGCTGCCGGACTTTCCATCCCTTTGAACGATCTGGTCTATCTTTACGGCACCACCATGTCCCAGGGACGGCTTTATACACAGGACCTGAACCAGTTCACCGGCCGGGGCATCCCTATGATCGCCGAACTGGCCAAGCAGTTCGGCGTGGCTGAAAGCAAGGTGAAGGAGCTTGTGGAGGAAGGCAAGGTCGGTTTTCCCGAAGTGCAGAAGGTCATAGAGAGCCTGACGGACGAGGGCGGAAAATTCGGTGGTCTGATGGAGGCACAATCCAAAACGATAACCGGACAGATCTCCAATATAGAGGATGCCGTTTCAATGATGTTCAATGAAATCGGGCAGCAGTCGGAAGGTGTCATCAACACCACGCTTTCCGGTGTTTCCTACATGGTGGAGCATTACGAACGTTTCGGCCGTATCCTGCTCGGGCTTGTCGGCACGTATGGTGTGTACCGGACCGCCGTCATGACAGTCACGGCCGTGAAAGGCTGGGCGGTGGCTGCGGAGGCGTTGCATTACAACTGGCTCCTGCTGGTTGAGAAAGCGCAGAAAATGCTCAACCGGACCATGCTTTCCAATCCCTATGTGCTGGTTGCGACCCTGCTTGCCGGTGTTGCCGTGGCACTGATCTCCATGAAGACGGAAACCGAACGTTTGCAGGAATCCGAGGAAAGGTATCAGCAGCAGAAGCAGAAAACCATAGAGGCCGAGGAAGAGCACAGGCGCAAAATAGAGGAACTGTGTTCCATTGCCGGGGATGAAGCCGTGTCCACGGATGCCCGGCGTGAGGCGCTAAACAAGCTGGAACAGAAATATCCGGATATATTCTCCAAATACGACACCGAGTATGAGAAACTGAAGAATATCAAGAAAATCAAGGAAGAGATAGCCCGATTGGAAGCCGGTGAGTCCATATCCAATCCCGCCAATGAATTGAAACGTGTGGATGACAGGATAAAAGAACTTGAAGGCAAGACCCGGTTGGCAACCGAATATTACCAGGACAGCTACGGGCGGCAAAGAGCCCGATATGTCCGGAAATCCGCACGTTCAAGGGATGAGGAGGCAGAGCTTCAGAATCTGTACGGAAAACGCAAGAGCCTGAACGGACAAATCCGCAAGGACGAGGTAAATGCCTATTTCGAAAACCTGACCGGTGTGAGTAACGAGACCCTTGCACAGCAGATAAAGCAGCGTAGAACCCTGCTTGCCCGGATGTCTGTCCAGGAGAAGGAATACGGAAAGATTACGCAGGGTGACGAAAATCTTACCGGAACTTATTCCCGTGACGAACTGAAGTATCAGCTGAACAAACTGGTTTCGGAACAAAACCGGCGTAACCTGCCCACGGATTCAAGCACTGACTGGGTGGCTGCGACAAAAGAGAAATACCAGGACGCGCTCAAGGCTTATAACGCCTTTCTTCAGGAAACGTCCAACAGCCTTTCCCGTGAGGAGTTTGAGAAGAAGGCGAAAGAACTGAAGGATGCCGTCGATACCGCCAAAAAGGAGTACGACAAGGTCAAGCCCGGTGAGGATAAGGATTCCGAGGCCGAACGGAAGAAGGCGGACAAGGCGGAGAAAGAAGCCCAACGCCGCAAACAGGTTTCTGAAAAGCTGGGCCAGGAACTCGCCGGGCTGCAAAGGAAGAATGACGAGGCGGAGATTGAGATGATGACCGAGGGGCTGGAGAAGAAGCTGCGCCAGATAGACAATGAATACCAGGCACGCAAGGATGAAATAGCCAGGCAGGAAGCCGGTTGGAAACGTGACAACGCGAAAGCGGGGCAGTCCGGTTCGCTGTCGGAAGATCAGCAGTCCGAAATAGACAAGGCCCGTGAGCTGAACGAGTCCGGCCGACAGAAGAAAATAGCGGAAGCTTATCGGGAAGAGTTCGGAGTGATGCAGGAATATTTGCAGGCCTACGGCACCTTCCAGCAGCAGAAACTCGCCATCGCGACCGAATATGCGGAAAAGATACAAAAGACGACGTCCGGCAGCGAGAAGCTCTCTCTCGGTGTTGAACGTGACAGCAAACTTGCCGGCATCGAAGTGCAGGAACTGAAAGCCCGTATTGACTGGGGTACTGTCTTCGGTGAATTCGGCGGGATGTTTTCCGATATGATAAAGCCTGTATTGGCGGATGCCAGAAAATACATGCTCACTGACGAGTTCCGAAATGCCGACCATGCCAGCCAGGACGCGCTTGTCTCTGCCGTCCAGCAGATGGAGAGGGCTTTGGGCGGTTCCGGCAAGGTCAGTTTCAAGAAACTGGGTGCCGAGGTTACTGCCTACCAGAAAGCCCTTTCAGACCTGAAGGAGGCACAGGCGGTGTATGCGGACACCTATACGGCACTCATTGCCGCCCAGAAATCATACATTGAGGCGCAACAGTCCGGAACCGAACAGGAGAAGGAGTCCGCCCGGCAAGCCCTGGAAACGGCGCAGGCTAATGCCGATGCCGCGAGTGAGAATATAAACGCCTTGCAGGAAACGGCTGACAGTGCCCGGCAGTCCCTCTCGAATACTGCCTCCGGTCTGAAGACCAGTATGGAGAATGTGAGGGACGGATTGCAGCAGATTGCCTCCGGCAGTATCAGCGGGGCGTATAATGGCCTGATCACACTCGGCAAAGGTGCCAAGGAAGTGGACGGCAAACTGGGCGAGGCTTTCGGAAAGGTTTCCGAAACACTTGAGGATGTGCCTGTTGTCGGCTGGATTGTAAGTATTATAGACCTTTTCAAAGATGGTTTGAGTGTGGTCATCGGTGGCCTGCTCGACGCGGTGTTCAATGCCGTGAGCGGTATTCTTGACGATGTGCTTTCCGGTGATCTTTTTGTGACTATCGGAAAATCGCTGCTTTCCGGTGTGGGCAAGATATTCGACGCATTGACCTGGGGCGGATTTTCCTCCTGGACGACTTCAAGCAATGCCAAAGAGGTCCAGGAAACCATCGACCGGCTGACCGAGCGCAACGAGACCTTGCAGACGGCTATCGAGGACCTGACGGAGGAGATCAAGGCGAGCAAGGGTACAAAGTCCGTGGCCGCCTACCGGGATGCCTACAGGCTCCAGCAGGAGACGAACTCGAACTATCTGGACATGGCCATGTCGCAGGCCGGTTATCACGGTTCGCATCACAGCTGGAATTATTACTGGGGCGGTTTCTCACAGGAACAGATTGACCGTTTGAGCGGTCAGATCGGGCGTAGCTGGAACGGTGACATCTGGAACCTAAGTCCGGAGGAGATGAAGAAGTTGCGCAGTAACGTGGACATGTGGACGCAGATCCAGGATACCGGCAAGGGCGGATATGGAGGTCGTCTGACCGAGAAGCTGGATGACTATATCGACCAGGCGGGCAAGCTGGAGGAACTTACCGACCAGCTGTATGAAGGTCTCACCGGTATTTCCTTCGACAGCATGTACAGCAGTTTCGTGGATAACCTGATGGATATGAAGTATGATGCCGCAGCCGCGGCGGAGGACATATCCGAGTATTTCATGCGTGCGATGCTGTCAAACAAGATCGGTGAGCTGTATTCCGACAAGCTGAAAGGCTGGTGGGAGAAATTCGGCAAGGCGATGGAAGACAATGACCTTACAGAAGCCGAGCGTAAGGCCCTCCAGGACGAGTACATGAAGTATGTCGAGGAAGCCGTCGCTCTTCGTGACAATCTTGCCGCGGCCACCGGGTACGATAACTCGGGCGGTACGAGCCAGAGCGCCAAAACCGGCGGTTTTTCAGCCATGACACAGGACCAGGGTACAAAACTGGACGGCATGTTCACCAGCGGGTTGCAACACTGGTCGAGCATCGATGAGAAGATGGAGAGCGTCATCGACAAGATGAACACCGCCGAGGGGCATCTTGCCCGTATCGAGGAGAACACCGGCACGAGCGCGTCGCACCTTGGCAAAATAGAGGAAGAGATTCGTAAAATCAATCGTGACGGAGTAAAATGCAAATGATATGGAAAAGATATTAGGCGGTCTGGTACTTGTCAACGGTACCGACATCTGGAGTACATACGGGGTGTTCCTCGTTGAGGACAAGCGCGGCGGGATGGATAACCTGACCGCCATCCTGACCCCGAGCAAGACGAAAACGGACACGGCTGTGAATATCCGGGAGGAGGACGGGGAGAAATATTCCTCCGTGCTGACGCCCAGGAACGAGGCCCGTGACGTGACGCTTCATTTCGCCCTGTTTGGCAAAACGCAGGCCGGCTGGCTGAAGAAGTATTTCGAGTTCATCAATTTCCTGAAGAAAGGCCGTGACGGGTGGCTTGAGATTTCCTTTCCCCAACTTGCCCTGACTCTCCGTGTGAAATATACGGATTGCAGCAAGTTCCAGCCTCTGACCTATCTCTGGAAGGAAGGCGTGCACGCCGGCAAGTTCAAGGTGAAGTTCCGGGAACCTGTCCCGGTCATATAAATGTGATTCAAACCCTATTCAAACGACGTTTAAACAAGATACAGACATGCTGACCATCTATGACAGCAACGGCAACAGACGGACCGATATCGAGGCGGGCGACAGCTCCACCCAGGTGAAGGAGGTGCAGGGTGACAATGTCCTGACACTCTCTTTCACGCATTACGAATATATCGCCCTGGACGTGAATGACCGGGTGGACTTTGAGGGTGAGCGCTACTGGCTGACCGAACGGTACACCCCGAAGCAGAAGAGCGGCCAGGAGTGGGTATATGATTTGAAGTTTTACGGTATCGAGAGCCTGGTGAGACGTTTTCTTGTGCTGGAGACCACCGACGGGAACACCGAGCCTGTGTTCACGCTGACAGCGACTCCGCGTGAACACGTGGCCATGATCGTGAAGTGTATCAATGACGGAATGAACCACACCACCGACTGGAAAGTGGGGCGGGTGGACGGTACGGACCTTATCGTCATCGATTACGAGGGGAAGTACTGCAACGAAGCCCTGAAAGAGATAGCCGAAGCGGTCGGCGGGCAGGCTGAATGGTGGGTGGAAGGCCAGACCGTGAACGTGTGCCGGTGTGAGCATGGCGAGGAAATAACGCTGGGCTACGGGAAGGGACTGACCGGAATCGAACGCGACACGACGGGTACCGACAATTTTTATACCCGGTTGTTCCCGGTAGGCAGCACGCGGAACATAGATCCGTCAAAATACGGGCATAGCCGCCTGATGCTTCCGGGGGGCAGGCAATATGTCGAGATACATACGGAGGAGTACGGCATCTATGACCGTTACGAGCAAGACGCCTTCAGCGGCATTTATCCCCGCAGGATCGGGGCTGTCAGCAGTGTGCGCAGCGAAGATGTGAAAGATGACGACGGCAACCCTTTCACGGTCTATTATTTCAGGGACGACAGCCTGAACTTCGATCCGAACGATTACGAGCTGCCCGACGAGACCAAACGTGTATCGTTCCAGGACGGTGACCTTTCCGGACTGGGGCAGGGTGAGGACCACTATTTCGAGGTGAATTTCAACAGTGCCACCCGTGAGTTCGAGATTATTACGATATGGCCCTATGATGATGACACGCAACTCCCCGGCGGCAAACTTATTCCGAAATCCGGTGACCGTTATATTCTCTGGAATATCCGTATGCCGGACGAATATTACCCGCTTGCCGAGGAGGAGTTTCTTACGGCGGTGGAACAGTTCAATACCGAACACTGGCAGGATCTTGCCGTTTACAAGGCCCCGACCGACCATGTGTGGATTGAGGAGAACGGTGTTTCCCTGTCCGTAGGCCGTCGTGTGAGACTTGAAAGCGAGGAGTATTTCCCCGAAACCGGTTATCGCAGCAGCCGTATCACGAAAATTACCCGGAAAGTGAACCAACCCGGGGAGATGGACATCGAGATCAGCGATGCCCTGCATAGTGGTGCGTTTGAACGGGTGAATGACAGTATCGGGGAACTGAAAAACTATACGAAGTCAAAGGCGGAGGGTGCCGCGCTTCCTGACATTATCCGTAGCTGGGACAAGACACTGCCTACGGACAACAATCTTTTTTCCGCGCGGAGAAGCCAGGCGGAACACATCAGCAAAAAAAAGAATGACCGTGCAAAGGGGAAGATCACCTTCGAAGCGGGAGCCTCTTTCGGACAGGAGGATAATGCGGGTATTGATGACAAGGGCAATGCCGGGCTGCTGACCCTTGTTGTGCGTGAGCTTCTTCGCAGTCCGAAATTCGTGGACGGTCTTTTCGGTGAGGGCTGGCGGCTCTGGATGGAGGACGCTTTGTCCCATCTGACCATCGACAAGCTGACGGTACGCCAGGTCATGGTAGTATTGGAGCTGCTTATCGAGAAGGTACGCAGCGTCGGCGGCCAGCTTTGTGTCAGTGCCGCCAACGGGAAAATAAAGACCGCTGTTCTTGAGGGCGGTTACTGGAGGATCACTTTCGAGCAGGAGAACACTTTCGTGGCCCATGACCTCATGCGCTGCCAGACCTTCAGCGGCGGGAATTTGAAAAGCTATTGGGGTGAGGTGGCCGGCGTGGAGGGTGGTTCCATCCTCGTGGGCGAGGACGAGTTCGGCGCTTCTCTTCCGGAGTCTGGTGACGAGTGCGTGCTGATGGGCAACACGGAGAATCCGTTGCGCCAGAACCTGATCCTGATCTCCGCCACCGAGGACGGGCAGCCCCGTGTGGACGTGATGGACGTGGTGAAGGCGAAGAACTTCACCGGCTGCCTGCGTGCCCGTTTGGGCAACCTTGACGGTATCAGTGATGACTGGTTCCCTTCAGACAACCAGCCTCACGGTGATGGCCTGTACAGCGACAACGCCTACCTGCGTGGTACGTTCCTTCTGGTAACGGGCGAGGATATCAAGACGAAGTTCGAGATAGTCGAGGGGAAAATCGTCAGTTCCGTCACCGCCCTGCGGAATGACTTCGCCACCGAGCGCGGCTACCTGAATAACCCCGCCTTTGATAACGGCCTTATGAAGTGGAACACGGAGAACGAGACCGTGTTCTTCCTTGTGGGCAACCGGTGGATCTGGGCGAACGGTAACGTCTTGACGAGGAAGGGTGACAGCGCGAGCGTGACCGAGGATGACGGCCGTACGGTTGTCCGGATTCGTAACAAGTACATCCTCCAGAAACGTGAGAACCTGAAAAGTATTCCCTCCATGCCTGAAAATGACAGTGGGGAGAAGGAAGCCGTCCCGGTGTTCCTGACTTTCTTTTACCGCTGTGCCAAGGCCGGCACGCTGCGTGTGGAGTTTGTGGGTGTGGATAAGACAGGCTTTGCCAATTTCAACAGCATGGAGGTGGAGGAAGAACTGTCCGCGACCGACGGGTACGTACAGTACACCTGTAGCGGACTCTGGAACGGTACAGGTGATTTTAAATTGAGTTTTACCGGTGATATTTACCTGTATATGCTCATATTGAGCACCGACCGTGTGGAATCCCTGACACACCGTTATAAAACCCTTTTCGAGCAGTCGGAGCGTCTGGTAAAGATTTCGGCGGCGGTGTTCGACAAAGACGAGAACCTGCTGGAAGAGACCGGCCTGATGGTTACTTCCAAATATTCCGGGTTGTATGCCATTGACGGTGATGGAAATTTGAAATCCCTTGTAGGTGTTGGGGGTGACGGCGTAAAAATCAAGGGCGATAATATCACGTTGGAGGGACTTGTTACGGCTAATGATAATTTCAAGATTCTGGAAGACGGTAGTATTGAGACGCGCAACGCCAAGATTTATGGTACAGTGTATGCCTATGAGGGTAAAATCGGCGGTTTTACGATTGATTCCGGACGGTTGTACTGGAAAGCCGGTGATTATTTCGGCAATGATTCCCGCAGTCTGAAACTTGGTGTCTCACAAACGGACATGGAGGGTATTGTGGATGTGTCCTTTAATGCCGCCACGCAGGGACGCTTCGGTGTCAAGGCCGTAGGCTCGAATCTGGGTGGTGCCGCTATCTATGCCTCCAGCAAGTCCTCTGGTCAAAGCTATCCTATCAGTGCCAATACTTATGCCGGCTATTTTGACGGTGGTGTGCATGTGAACGGGGCGGTGTATTGTGGTGATATCCTGTCGAACAATTACGGTACGGGATGGAGCTTGGCCAGCGATGGGACATACAGTTACCGAAAGGGTGTTTCAGGTACCTTCCAGTGGGCTGTAAAGAGTGATTTTATAACTTATAACTATACCCTTGAGGTTGTTAATGGAATTGTCGTTAAGATGACATATATCTAAAAATAAAGGATATGAAAGTAAATTTTAATGTGTATTTTAAGGATTTCGACGGTAGCGTGCTGTTGATTGATAAGAAACCCCAGTGTATGGGAGTCATAGTCTCCCAGTGCCTGTTCAACGGTACCGGTTTCCGTCCGAGCGGTAATATTCAGACGGATAATGAAAGGAAATTACATGCTTACAGTCTTTGCATGAGGATTATGGGTTCCGATGTGGATGTGGATCTGACATCGGAGGATGCGGTTTTGATAAAGGAAGCTGTCACCGGTCTTACTCCGGGCTGTTATTCCCAAATAGTGAAACAGATAGAAGGGTAATGGAGGATTAGCCATGACAAATGCGGAAAAACAGGAGATCCTGAACGCTATCAAGGCCGAGAGCCAGAGCGTTGATGAACTTGTGGAGGTCAGCTCCCTTGACAATATCAAAAGTCTCCCCGCCCTTCGCGGCAGTGAGCTGGTGAGTGCTCCGCTTACCCTTTTGCGTAAACCGGCCGATGATGCCGCTGCCACGGCGAATGCGTCTGCCACGAAAGCGGATAATGCTGCGGCTTTGGCGAATAAAGCTGCGGGTATGGCGTCTGATGCGGCCGGTACCGCCAATCAGGCTGCTGAAACTGCAAATTCCGCTGCGGCAGCGGCATCCGCGGCTGCGAAACAGGCGGAGGATGCCGCCGCCGGTGTGAACGATGGTTTGGTCGGTGGCATGACGGCCGTCCCTGATGAGGAGAACGACACGGTGAAACTCACCCTGCTGGGGAAGACCGGGACGGAGATTGCCTCCGTTGATATTCCCGGTGGTACGGGCGGTGGCGGTAACACGTATAATGTGACGGCGGAAGTCCCTTTGGAGAGCGGTTATTATGTCCTTTCCTCCGCGATTGGTGCCGTGGATGAGAAATACCGTTACAAGGGTCGTTGCATCACCTATGAAGTCTCGCAGGGCAAATGGGAGACCAAACAGTTCGTGGGGACAAGTCTGTCGAGCTGGGAGCAGGAGGCGAGCTGGGAGGACTTCGGCGGTGCCGGAACGATGAAAAGCCTGACAGTGAACGGCGAGAAGAAAGTTCCCGACAGCGAGGGCAACGTGGATCTGACCATCGACAAGCTGGAAGTGGACGAGAGCCTGGATGCTGACAGTACCAATCCCGTCCAGAACAAGACCGTCGCCGCCAAATTCCAGGAGGTGGAAGCCGGTACCGTGTTCGGCATGAGCGCGGAAGTGAGCGACGACGAGAGCAGTGTCCGCCTTGCGCTGACCAACAAGAGCGGGGCGGAGATCGCGAGCGTTGACATCCCGGCCGGCAGCGGTGGCGGCGGTGAGTCCTCCACCACCAAGATCGTGCTGCTTGCCGAGACCGACAAGAAAACCGTGAAGGAAGGCGGAGCGGTGAAACTTACCTATACCTATGACCACCAGGTTGCCGGCGGTGATGACAAGGGTAGCAGTACCGGACAGAAAGCGACCGTCACCATCCAGGTGAAGCGCGGGACGACCACCACTTATTCCTCCTCGCTGAAGGAAGTGAGCAAGGGTACCTATACCCTTGACCTGACCAAATACCTGCTGGTGGGCACGAGCGACATCTACGTCATTGCCGAGACTACCGATCCCACCACGGGCAAGGCGCAGAAGAAGCAGGCGTACGTGAGCGTGAAGAGCGTCACCCTGTCCCTTTCCTGCGGTTACAACCTGGCGGCCACCATCCAGAACGGCGGTTACGGTACCTATGATTCCGCGAGTATACCCTACGCCGTGAGCGGTACCGGCACGAAAACCGTCAGCCTGTACGTGGACGGTGTACAGCAGAACGCGCATACGGTCACCCGCAGCGGCACGACGAACGGCAGTTTCGAGGTTTCCATGACCGGCCTGTCCGTGGGGCGGCATACCGCCCAGCTGGTGGCCGAGATGGAAACTGACGACCTCACGCTGAAAAGCGAGAGCATCCATATCGACCTGCTGAAGGCCGGAACCGGCGCGCCCTTCATCGGTTTGAAGCTCATTCATGCCGACGGGCATGTCCTCGGACGGGACGAGCATCTGGAGCCGGTCCTTGAAGCCGGCCGCTACGAGAAGCTCACTTTCGACTGGGTGGCCTATGATCCCGACCGTGTGCCCGCTGAAGTGGAGTTCTGGAAAAACGGCGTCAAGAGCAGTACCGTGAGCGCTCCCCGCAGCATGATGACCTACAGTAACCGGTTTACCGAGGAAGGCACGCAGACGCTTGTCCTGAAAGCCGGTCCGACCGGGTACACTTTGCGCATCGACGTGGGTGAGAGCGGTATCGATATCAGCGAGGCCACCTACGGCCTGGCGGTCAAGCTTGACGCGGCGGGCCGCAGCAACGGGGAGAGTAACCCCGGAACATGGGAGTCGAACGGCGTGGAGACCACGTTCGAGGGTTTTGACTGGAGCAGCAACGGCTGGACGGGTGAGGCGCTGAAGCTGACCAACGGTGCGAAAGCCGTCATCGGCTACCGGCCCTTTGCCACCGATGTGAAAAGTACGGGGCTGACCATTGAACTGACCCTCCGGGTAAGCAATCCCACTGACAGCGATACCGCAGTTGTGGACTGTCTCGACAGTGGCAAGGGGCTTTATATCACCCCTTCGGAAACGAGTTTCAAGACCGGTGAGAAAGTGTCCTATACCAACGAGGACGACGAGCTGGTGGAGCGTGAGATCAAGCTGGGCACGAATTATGTGGAAGACCGGTGGATCAAGGTGGCCCTCATGGTGGGTACCCGCAATGAGAGCCGTCTGATGGAGCTTTATGTGGACGGCAACCGTACCGGTGCCGACATCTACGACAACGCCTTCAGCTTCCGCCAGGACAATCCGAAATATATCACCATTGACAGCGCCGGGGCGGACGTGGAGGTAAAGAGCGTGCGTATCTATACCCGTCGGTTGAGTGACGACGAGGAACTGGAGAACCGGATGGTGGACAGTGCGGACGGTGAGGAGATGATCGCGCTGTATGAGGAGAACGATATCCTGGGTGATACCGACACTGTGGATATGGACAAGCTGCGTGCCAAAGGCAAGGGGGTGCTGCGTATCGTGCGCCAGAACAAGCTCGATGACGTGTATGCCGAGAACAACAAGAAGACGGACTTTTCGGCGGATATCTTCTATTACTCCCCTTTCGGATCCGAATACGACTTCGTGCTTCGTGACTGTTATATCCGTATTCAGGGTACCAGTTCCACGAAATATCCGAGCAAGAACATCCGTATCTATATCAGCAAGGGCGGCACGAACCTTAGCTTCACCGTTGGCGGCAAGGAGCAGGCGGAAAAGAAATATCCCGTCCGTCCCGGTGGCATCGCCATGAACCTGATCTGTCTGAAGAGTGATTATTCCGACTCGTCCATGTCGCTGAACACAGGCGGTGCCAAACTGTTCAACGACGTGCTGAAGGAGATGGGGCTTCTCACCCCTCCGCAGCGTTACCAGTACGAGACGGGCGGCAGCGATTTGAACGCGGTCACCGTGCGTACCGCTATCGACGGTGTGCCTATCGACGTGTTTGTGGCGGCTGCGGAGGACGGCGAGAACAACTATGTGGGGCAATACAACTTCAACAACGAGAAAAGCAAGAGCGGCGACCTGTTCGGCCTTAGTGGCGTGGAGGGTTACGATCCTGCCTGTCCCCTCACTCTGGAAATGCTGAACAATACCGAGGCCATGTGCCTTTTCAAGACCACAAGTGACGCTCATCTGGAGGAGGTGTTTGATGCCGGTGCCGAGACCAACGTTCCGGATGATGTGAAATGGGCGGGCCTTGACGAGTCGCAGCGTACGGCCGTGAAACGGCTGTACGCATGGATACGCTCGTGTGTTCCGGACGGTGCGACGAGCGCCGACCTCTCCACTTTTAAGAGCGAGAAGTTCAGGGACGAGATAAGTGACTATTTCGACAAGGCTTTCCTGCTGACGTATTACCTCTGGACGGACTATTTCCTTGCCGTTGACCAGCGTGCGAAGAACATGATGCTGCGCACGTGGGACGGCCTGATATGGTACATCACCTACTACGACGGTGATACCCAGATGGGAAAACGTAACGACTGTTTCCTGGTGTATGACTACACCACCGACCGCGACACTTATGACGCCGAGGCCGGGAAATATGCCTTTGAAGGCCGTGACAGCTGGCTTTGGAACCTCGTTCTGGCCAACCTGGACGCTGACCTGAAGACACAGGCGCAGGCTCTTCGCGGTGTACTTACCACCAGCCGTGTCCTGGACATGCTGAACGTGGAGCAGGCGGGCAACTGGTGCGACCGTGCCTATAACAAGAGCGGCGAGCTGAAGTACATCCTGCCCGCCACGCAGGAGATGTACGGCAAGGTGTGGCCGTTCATCTACGCCCTTCAGGGCAGTAACCGTGCGCACCGTGAATATTTCGTGCGTAATCGTTTCGCCCTTCTGGATGCTAAGTACGGCACGAGCAATTTCACCAGTGACAACATCGACCTCTATCTGGCACGTACGGCTGCTGACACCCCCGACGTGCTGAAGATTACGGCCAACGAGGTTTATGCTTTCGGCTACGGTACGAACAACAGCCCGAATATAGGGAATACCGGCATCATCAAGAAAGATGCGGCTGCGAGTCTTTCCATCACCGGTGCCTATACGGTGAACGATCCCTTGAGGGTTTATGGCGCGAGCCGTATGAAGGTGCTGGATATGAGCGGGGCCGCCGACCACCTGAAAAACGCTTTCGACCTGGGCAAATGTACCGTGCTGCGCGAACTGAACCTTCAAAGTTCCGGCAACGGCAGTACCGGCTGGTGGTTGAACATCGGCAACTGCAAGCAGCTACGTAAACTCAACCTTCGTAACCAGGCACAGGCGAAAACCGGGGGAAGTACCAGTACCGAGCTGGATTTGAGTGCGCAGACCAAGCTGGAAGAACTTGAGGCCCGCGGTACGCAGGTGCAGAGCGTGGTGCTAGCCAAGGGTTCTCCCGTGACGCTGCTCCACCTTCCCGGTACACTGACCAGCCTCCGTCTGGAATATCTGGGCAGACTGACCACCGGCGGGCTGACATTGGAAAGCTACAGCAAGGTGAAGACCTTCATCTTTGACAGTTGTCCAGGTATTGACTGGGAAACCCTGCTGGGCCGTTGCACGGGTGTGGAACGTATCAGAGTAACCGGTATTGACCGCGAGGATGACGGTACGTGGCTGGATAAGTTTGTCGGGATGGGCGGTGTGGATTCCGATGGCAACACTACGGACACGTGCGCCTTGGTGGGTACGGTACAGCTCACGCGCTACATTGATGACGATACGTACAGCGCTCTGAAGGCGCACTTCCCGGAACTGAATATCCGGCAGCCGGAATACACGATGATCGAGTTCGACGACGAGGTATCGGATGACGCGAACGTGAGCAACCTTGACAACGGTACCGGCTACAAGTATGACAACGCGTATGAGGTGAGCGGTCATATTTCCGCCATCCTGAAGCAGCGTCACCGTGTACTTGCTAAAGTGACTAAAAAAGCGACGACGCGGGGTGTGAACATGGCGAACGTTGATACCACGGTGAACAACCTGGACGGTGAGATGACCTACTACCCGCTGGACGACACGGACAGCAACAAGTACGCCGACGGCACGGCTGCCAGACTGGACGGCACTGAAGGTGACTGGATGATGTACGAGCCCTTCTTCTGGAGCAAGGGTATCAATGATTACCTGAACGGCAAGCATTACTCCTGTTACAGCAGTAACGGTTCGGATAACATGCCTTCCGTTCCGGATGCTGACGTCCTTACGCTTGACGACATTAAGGGCACGAGTGGCGGTTATCTTTCCGGTCGTAAGATCATGAGCGGAAAGGATACGCTTTCGAACAGCTACAGTACTGACAGTACGTATTCGGTATGCAAGGTGAACGTGGACGGTTACAAGCGTGTGCGTTTCCCGAGCGTTCCCGGTACAAGCCTTGTCGGAAGCATTTTCACAGACGATTCCGGCACGGTCATCAGTTCAATCGTCGTCCCTACCTTGAGCAACAAGTTCGAGGCCGGTATGTACCTGATTGCCGATGTTCCGGAGGGTGCCACTGCTCTTCACTTCTCCATTCTGAACACGGCAGAGTTCGATAAGGTTGTCCTTTCTAACAGTGACAGGATCGAGGATATGGAACCCGAATGGGTGCCTAATGACGAGCACTTGTGTGCCGTTGTGGGCAGCAGTGTTGTCGGTTCCAAACTTCGCGCCTGCATTACCGGCGGGAGCACTACGGCGAGCATGACCTGGGCTGATTTCCACTATTACAGTGTCCAGCGCGGTATGCAGCAGATTGATGCCCTTATGCACTCTCGCATCGCGAATCTTTTCTACGCGAAGTACGGTCGTCGTGACAGCCAGGAACAATGCGGCGCGGGCTCTCACACGAACAACCGTACTACGGGTGGTACTGCCAGCCGCGGTATGACGGACACGATCGGCTACGAGGGAACCCCCTCCATCCACCCCAACACGGAACCCAGCCTGATAGAAAACTCCGTCCACCAGTATGCGTGGTACCGTGAGAAGGATGACTACGGCGGGGCCACGGTTACGCAGGTGAATAATATTTGCTGCCTTGGCTACGAGGACATCTATGGTCATAAATATGACATGATGGACGGCGTGGATCTTCCTAATGACACGGGCAATTCCGGGAAGTGGCGCATCTGGATGCCTGACGGCAGTACCCGCCTGGTTAAGGGTTCCGTGAGCTCCGGTATCTGGATTACCGCCGTGGCGCATGGCAAATATATGGACGTGATTCCGGTGGGTTCCGTTTCGGGTTCCTCCTCGACAAATTACTGCGACATCTACTACATATCCACTGCCTCCAGCCGTGTGGTCTATCGTGGCAACATCTACGCGAACCCGTATGGCGGTGTTTCGATGTCGTATGCGGACAACGATTCCTCGAATACGAGCGCGAGCATCGGTTCTCGTCTGGCCTTCCGCGGCCGGCTCGTTAAGGCGTCGAGCGCCGTGGCGTTTAAAGCGATAAGCGAGGTTGCATG
>OBWI01000777.1_pt1 | contig 15746 bp, 9 predicted proteins | sample 1495201 | NCBI WGS metagenome assembly OBWI01 (sample SAMEA2580050, study PRJEB22360) | human gut metagenome | biome: human gut; feature: human-associated habitat; material: faeces | place: Denmark | collected 2008/2010
CCTACAACGGCACGATCAGGCCGCTTCGCGACGCCTCGTCCTCGAGCCTCAAGCCCGCGGTGGTGCCATGGCGCACCCGCGGCACGGCGGGCGACAACGGCGTCAACGAAGAGGAGGCCCAGGCCGTCATCCGCCTGCTTCGCGCGATGATCCATGATCCCGCCTACGACGGCAAGACCTTCGGCATCATCCCGATGCGAAGCGTGCACGGCGCGCAGGTCAACCGCATCCGCCGCCTGCTCGTCGAGAACTTCGACCCGCGCGAGATCGAGCGCCGCCGCATCCACTGCGGCATTTCGGCCGAATTCCAGGGCGACGAGCGCGACGTCGTGATCCTCTCGCTCGTTGACTCCGCCGCGCCCGGGCTTCCCCTCAGGAAGGAGACCGACGGCGCCGACGGCATGATGAAGAAGCGTTGGAACGTGGCCGTCTCCCGCGCCCGCGACCAGCTCTGGCTCGTGCACTCCTTTGACCCCGCCGCGCAGCTCAAGCCCGACGACCTGCGCCGCTCGCTCTTCGACTGGGCCGACGGCGTCATGTCGGGCACGATCGGCGCGGCCGAGCCCTTCGACCTGCCGGATCCCGAATTCACGGGTCAGGTGCTCCGTGCGCTGCGAAAGCGAGGCTACCGCGTCGAGGCGGGCCACGATGCGGGCGCCTGGCGCCTCGACATGGTCGTGCGTGCGCGCGGCCGCGCCGCCGCCATCGAGTGCGACGGCTCGGGCCGCGAGGACGAGGACGCCATCCGCCGCGACATGGAGCGCCAGACCGTGCTTGAGCGCGCGGGCTGGAAGTTCGTGCGCGTGCGCAGCGCCGACTGGTTCCGCCGCCCCGAAAAGACGCTCGAGCGCGTCTGCGAGGCCCTCGCCGCCCTGGGCATCGCGCCCGAGCCTGAGGACTGCGCCCCGCAGAAGGACCTGCTTCTTGCACACGTGAGGGCCAACGTCGAGCGCCTCGAAGCCGGACTCGACATGATCGTCTTCGACAAGGAGGACGAGGACCCCGTGCCGCCCGTCGCCCCCGTGACGCCCGCCGACCTCGCGCCCGACGACGCCGAACCCGTCGTCACGGCCCCCGTGCAGTTCGAGGCTCCGCTCATGCCCGTCGAGGTCGAGAAGGCCGACATCATGCTCATTCCCGAGATGGAGATGAGGGATGCGGTGCGCATCTCGCTCCCGACGCTCTCCGACGTCTTCGACGACGAGCCCGCCGCCGAAGCGGACGCCAAAACGGAAGACGAAGCTCCAAACGAGCCCGCGGCCGAGTCCTGCGGCGACCCGCACCACACGCCCGTCACCTTCATGGAGGTGATCCGCGACGGCCTGATGGACCGAGGCGTCAATCCCGTCCTTCATACGACGCCCAACGACGCCACCATGACGATCGGCGGGCGCACGCTCCTGCGAGCCACCTTCTGGAGCGGCCGCGCAGACGTGCTCGTGCCCGCCTTCGACGACGTCAAGCCTCGCACGTGCGCGGGCTGCCGCCTCGTGCACAACGGCGCCTGGCGCATGTGGTCGCTCGCCGAAGCCGACCTCACGCAGCGCTTCGTGCAGGACTTCGTCGTCTTCATCGCCCGAACGGCCGAAGCCCTCCGATGAAGGACCGGTGAACAACCTTTCGTGCCCCGCCGCCCGCAGGAGAACGCCTCTCCCGCGGGCGGATTTGCATCGAACCCCGTCGTCACCCCACGGGCGCAGTCTCATCGCTGCGCGCGTCGTCCATGCGCAGCACGCCCTCGTGATGCCGCAGACGAAACCGCGAGCGCCGGGGTCCCCGCGACGCCGTCAAAAGCCCTCTCCCTCAACAAAAAAGATCCGGACTTCCGTCTTCTGCCTTCAACTTTCGGCAAAATCACTTGATTAGCCAGCTATCTTCTTCGAACATCCCAAAACCTGACGATCCGTTCATACCTGTGGGATTGCAGAGGACACTACTGAGACAGCGCGCCGTTTTACAGCGCGGAAGCCCCGGAAACCTCCTCTTCCCCTCGAACAGTAGCGATCCCAATGATGAAGCACGTGTCCGAAACATCGGAAAATGCGCTCGAAAATTGAAGAATCCTTACGTTCGGCACCGTTTCGATTTGGTACAATCCTGAACGTTCGTTCAGAAGGTTTGCTAGAATCCTGAACAACCGTTCAGTCATTACTGAACAGGTTTTCAGGAAAGAGTCCCGCAACACGGCGCTTTCCGACGACCTGATACAACCGTTTTCGACAAAAACCAGAAGGTACATTGACATGTTGTCAACGCACAAAACCATCACCCTGGCGCTGATGTGCGCCCTGGCTTCCACGACCGTGCTCACCGGCTGCAAGGACGGCGCCCAGCAGGGACAGGCCGCCCAGCGGCAGATGCCTCCGACGGAAGTCACCTACGTGACGGCCAAGACGACCGACCAGACGCTTCAGACGACCCTGACGGGCCGCACCAGCGCCTACTATGAAGCCGAGGTTCGCCCGCAGGTCAACGGCGTCCTCGTCAAGAAGCTCTTCAAGGACGGCTCCGAAGTCAAGGCCGGCCAGCAGCTCTATCAGATCGACGACGCCCCCTACGTCGCCGCGCTCAAGTCCGCAGAAGCCTCGCTCGCCCAGGCCAATGCCAACCTCGTGAAGGCCCGCGCCGACGCGAAGCGCTCCTCCGAGCTCGTGAAGATCAACGCCGTCTCGAAGCAGTCCGACGACGCCGCTCAGGCCGCGCTCAAGTCCGCCGTCGCCAACCAGAAGGCCGCCGAGGCCGCCGTGGCGACCGCGAAGGTCAACATGCAGTACACGAAGGTACTCTCCCCGATCTCGGGCCGCATCTCCCGCTCCGAATTCACGGAAGGCGCGCTGATGGCCGCCTACCAGGCCACGCCGCTCACGCGCGTGCAGCAGCTCGACCCGATCTACGTCGACGTGACGCAGAAGGCCGACGACCTGATGCGCATCCGCCGCGACATCGCCTCCGGCGTGCTCAAGTCCGGCGACAACCAGAGCGCCCGCGTCCAGCTCGTCTTTGACGACGGCTCCGTCTACCCGCACGAAGGCGAGCTGACGTTCACCGACGTCACCGTCAACGAATCCACCGGCATGGTCAACGTCCGCGCCGTGTTCCCGAATCCGGACAAGGTTCTTCTCCCCGGCCTCTACGTCCGCGCCAACCTCGTCGAGGGCGTGCGTCCCGACTCCATCGTCATTCCGATGCAGTGCGTGATGCGCGACGCCAAGGGCAACGCCTCGGTCTGGGTGATCGACGCCGAGAACAAGATCGCCACCCGCAAGATCACGGCCTCCCGCTCGATCGGCACGAGCTGGCTCGTCGAGTCCGGCCTCAAGGCCGGCGACCGCGTCGTCTTCGAGGGTTTCCAGCGCACCCGCGCCGGCGCCACCGTTTCGCCCAAGGAGGCCGACGCCTCCAAGATGCTCGACAAGACGGGCAAGTCCCTCTACTAATACGGACTGAGGCAGAAAACCATGTTCTCACGCTTTTTCATTGAGAGGCCCGTCTTCTCGTGGGTGATCGCCATCGTGATCATGCTCGCGGGCGCTCTCTCCATCCTCAGGCTGCCGATCAGCCAGTTCCCGCAGATCGCGCCTCCGCAGGTAAGCATCTCCGCCACCTATCCGGGCGCCTCCGCCGAGACGATCGAAAACACCGTCACGCAGATCATCGAGCAGAACCTCACCGGTCTTGACGGCTACCTCTACATGTCGTCGACGTCCGACTCGACGGGCAGCGTGTCCATCACGGTGACCTTCGAGGCCGGCACGAACCCCGACATGGCTCAGGTTCAGGTCCAGAACAAGATCCAGACGGCCCTGACCACGCTTCCGCAGGTCGTGCAGCAGATGGGCGTCACCATTCAGAAGACGTCCGCCAACTTCCTGATGGTCGTGGGCTTCATCTCCAAGGACCACAGCATGAACGCCTCCGACTTGGGCGACTACCTCGTCGCCCATGTTCAGGAGCCGCTCTCGCGCGTGCAGGGCGTCGGTGAAGCCGAAGTATTCGGCTCCGAATACGCCATGCGCATCTGGCTCGACCCGAGCAAGATGGTGAAGTACAAGCTCAACCCGAGCGAAGTCAAGGCCGCCATCTCGGCCCAGAACGCCCAGGTCTCCGCCGGCGGCATCGCCCAGCAGCCGACCGACGGCAAGCAGCTCTTCACGGCCACCATCTCGTCGGCAAGCATGCTGCAGACGCCTGAGGAATTCCGCAACATCCTCCTCAAGACGACCGAGGACGGCGCCAAGGTCTACCTGCGCGACGTCGCCGAAGTCGCCGTCGGCCAGCAGACCTACATGGCCTTCGCCACCTACGACGATTATCCCGCCGCCGGCATGGCCATCAAGCTCGCTTCGGGCGCCAACGCCATCGCCACGCAGAAGGCCGTCCTCGAACGCGTCGAGGAACTCAAGCCGAGCTTCCCCGAAGGCATGGAAGTCGTGATTCCGTTCGACACGACGCCGTTCATCTCCGCGGCTCTCAAGGGCGTGATCAAGACGCTCTTTGAAGCCATCGTGCTCGTCGTCGTGGTGATGTACCTCTTCCTGCAGAACTTCCGCGCGACGCTCATTCCGACGATCGCCGTGCCGGTCGTGCTTCTGGGCACGTTCGGCGCACTCTTCGTCTGCGGATTCTCCATCAACATGCTGACGATGTTCGCCATGGTGCTCGCCATCGGTCTATTGGTGGACGACGCCATCGTGGTCGTGGAGAACGTCGAGCGCGTGATGCGCGAGGACGGCACCGACCCGAAGACCGCCACCATCAAGTCGATGGGTGAAATCCAGTCGGCCCTCGTGGGCATCGCCATGGTCCTTTCTGCCGTGTTCGTGCCGATGGCCTTCTTCGGCGGCTCCACGGGCGTCATCTACCGCCAGTTCTCGGTGACCATCGTCTCGGCCATGGCGCTTTCCGTCGTCGTCGCCCTGACGCTGACGCCGGCCCTCTGCGCCACGATGCTCAAGCCGGTCAACCATGAGGAGCACCACGGCAAGGGCGGCTTCTTCGGCTGGTTCAACCGCAGCTTCGACGCCTTCACGCAGTCCGTCAAGGCCCTCATCGCCAAGTCGATCCACGGCTGGAGCGTCATGCTCGTCGCCTACGCCGCCGTCGTCGGCCTGATGGTCTGGGGCTTCAAGGCGCTGCCGACCTCGTTCATGCCGCAGGAAGACCAGGGCGTCCTCATGATGATGTCCCAGCTCCCCGACGGCGCGACGCTCGAGCGCACCGACCTTGAGATGAAGAAGATCCAGCAGACGTTCGCCAAGACCGAAGCCAAGTCCGTCGAGTCCGTCTTCGTGGTCCGCGGCTTCTCCTTCGCAGGTACGGGCCAGAACATGGCTCTGGGCTTCCTGAAGCTTCGCGACTGGAGCGAGCGCACGACGCCCGACACGTCGGTCGCCGCCATCCAGGGCCGCACCATGGGCATCCTCATGGGCCACCCGGACTTCAAGCAGGCCAGCACTTTCGTCTTCCCGCTTCCGCCGGTTCCCGAACTCGGCGTGGCCGACGGCTTCGACCTCTACATCCAGGACAACACGGGCGGCACGCACGACAAGCTCATGCAGTACATGGGCCAGTTCCTGATGAAGGCCAACGCCGACCCGCGTCTGACGATGGTCCGCCACAACGGCATGGCCGACACGACGCAGTTGAAGCTTGTGCTCGACTATGAAAAGCTCTCGGCCCTCAACCTCAGCATCGGCGAAGTCAACTCCGCCATCTCGACCGTCCTCTCCGGCTCCTACGTCAACGACTACATGGACCGCGGCCGCGTCAAGCAGGTCTGGGTCATGGGCAACACGGGCTCGCGCATGCAGCCCGAAGACATCCTCGGCTGGCACGTTCGCAATGCCAACGGCGAGATGGTGCCCATCGGCACGTTCGCCAAGTTCGAATGGTCCTACGGCAGCCCGTGTCTCGAACGCTTCAACGGCCTTCCCGCCGTGAACATCCAGGGCAACCCGCGTGCGGGCGTCTCCTCCGGTCAGGCCATGGCCGCCATTGAGGAAATCGCCAAGGAAGTCTTCCCCACCGGCTACGAAATCGCTTGGAACGGCGTTTCGTACCAGGAAAAGGCCGCAGGCAACCAGGGTCCCGCGCTCTTCGCGCTCTCGATCCTCGTGGTGTTCCTCTGCCTTGCCGCCCTTTATGAAAGCTGGTCCGTCCCGATCGCGGTGCTCCTCGTGGTGCCCTGCGGCGTCGTGGGCGCCCTCGGCCTCACCGGCGCGCTCGGCATGTCCAACGACATCTACTTCCAGGTCGGCCTTCTCACGACGATCGGTCTGGTGAGCAAGAACGCCATTCTGATCGTGGAATTCGCCAAGGAGTACATGGAACAGGGCAAGGATGCGATCCACGCCGCCGAAGAGGCCGTGTGTGTCCGCCTGCGTCCGATTCTCATGACCTCCCTCGCCTTCGGTCTCGGCGTGCTCCCGCTCGCCATGGCCCACGGCGCGGGCGCCGGCGCCCAGAACGCCATCGGCGTGGGCGTGCTCGGCGGCATGCTCGCAGGCACCTTCCTCTGCATCGCCTTCGTCCCGGTCTTCTACGTGCTCGTCGACCGCTTCCTCGGCGGCAAGAAGCGCCACGAAAAGAACCAGACCCAGCAGGCCTGATGCAGGTGACTGACATCACGACACATTGAAATCTCAGGGCGGCGGGCCTCACCCGCTCCGCCGCCCTAACGGAACAAACATCATGTCCACGACGATTTTCAAGATCCTTCCCCTCTGCGCGGCCCTCGCCCTGACGGGTTGCGTCAACCTCGCCCCGGACCACGAGCGTCCAGCCGCGCCCGTCGAACAGGCGTGGCCCACGGGCGAAGCCTACGACGCAGCCTCCGTGCGCAGCGAAGCCCTGCCCGAATGGCAGGCCTTCTTCACGGACGAGCGCCTTCGCAAGGTGATCGATCTCGCCCTCAAGGAAAACCGCGACCTCCGCGTCTCGGCCCTCAACATTGAAAAGGCCCGCGCCCTCTACGGCGTGCAGCGCTCCGAGCTCTTCCCGACCGTCGCCGCCGCCGCTAGCAACGCAGGCAAGCACACCCCGGCAAGCGTCGCCGGCACGAGCACGACGACCCACACCTACACGGCCCAGCTCGCCATGACGAGCTATGAGCTCGACTTCTTCGGCCGTGTGCGCAACCTCAACGAGCAGGCCCTGCAGGCCTACCTCGCCTCCGAGGACGCCCGCCGCTCCGCCCAGAGCGCCCTGATCGCCCAGGTCGCCTCCGGCTGGCTTGCGCTCGGCGCCGACCGCGCCCAACTCGAGCTCCAGAAGGAGACCCTCGCAAGCCAGGAGGAAAGCTTCCGCCTCATCGAGGAAAGCTACAGGCTCGGCGCCGCAAGCAGGCTCGACTATGAGCAGGCCCGCACGACGGTCACGGCCGCCCGCGCCCAGATCGCGTCCTACATCCGCGCCGTCGCGCAGGACAAGAACGCCCTCGACCTTCTCTGCGGCACCACCGTCCCCGAGGATCTGCTCCCTGCGGGTCTCGCCACCGGCGTCACGCAGACGGCCGTCCTCCCCGCCGGCCTTCCCTCCGAAGTGCTCCTCAAGCGTCCCGACATCGCTGCGAGCGAACGTGACCTGATCAGCGCCGAAGCCAACATCGGCGTCGCCCGAGCCGCCTTCTTCCCGAGCGTCTCGATCACCGCCGGCGCAGGCACCACGGGCATGCAGCTCTCGAACCTCTTCGACGCGCACACGGGCTTCTGGTCCTTCACGCCCTCCGTGAACCTTCCGATCTTCACGGGCGGCCGCAACGTCGCCACCCTTGAAGCCGCCAAGGTCGGCCAGAAGATCGCCGTCGCGAACTACGAAAAGGCCATTCAGACCGCCTTCAGGGAAGTCTCCGACGCCCTCGCCACCGAAGGCACGATGGACCGTGAACTCACGGCCCGCCGCGAATACGCCGAGGCCGCCACCAAGGCCTGGGAACTCTCCGACGCCAGCTACAAGGCGGGCGCCGTCTCCTACAACGACGTTCTGACGAGCCAGCGCGCCATGGTTGGCGCCAAGCAGGCCCTCATCGGCGCCGAACTCTCCAAGTCGATGAGCGCCATCACCCTCTACAAGGTGCTCGGCGGCGGCACGACCGTAGCCGAAGCGCAGCCGGCCGACAAGGAGTAATCCATGGCCAAAGTGACATTCACCATTCACAAGGCGGGCAAGCACCAGCGCCACTCACGCCGCAACCAGATACTCGACGCCGCCCAGCGCTGCTTCAAGAAGCAGGGCTTCCACAAGACGACCCTGCGCGACATCGCGCAGGAGTTCGGGATGAGCGCCGGCCACATCTACAACTACTTCAGCAACAAGGAAGCGATCATCGAGGCGCTCGTCGAACTGCGCACGCAGGAGTTCCTCGACATGATCGACACCGACAAGTTCGCCGACCTGCCGCCCGAAGAGCGCATGGACAAGGAGCTCGGCCAGGTAGTCGACGCCTACCTCAACCTCGACAACACGTCGCTCTCCATCGCGATCATGAACGAGGCCCTCATCAACCCGAAGGTCTATGAAATCGTCGTGGCCGCCGCGAGCAAGGTCCGCAACCACATCGTCGAGGCTCAGCTCCTCGCGATGAAGGAGGAGCGCCGCTACGCACCGCCCTACGAAGTGATCGAGAGCCGCTGCATGACCATCCGCGCCATGCTCGAAGGCCTGCGCCTCGCGCACATCTTCACGCCCGAAATGGACGTGCCGCTCGTGCGTGAGATGGCCATCAAGCGCATCAAGCAGATCATCGCGCTCGATGAGGCCGAGGACCAGGCCGCAGCATCCGCCGAGGCCAAGCTCAGGGCCGAAGCCATGGCCTGCGCCTACTATCCGGTCTCCGAAAAACCTGAGGCCTGAAGCCTGAAGCTTCTAAATAAAATCGGGAGTCTCCGCAACGGAGGCTCCCGATTTTTACACTCTCATTTTCATGCGTCCCTCAGTCTTCCCGAGAGACGCATTTGAACGCCCTCTTTACGGCAGTCTCGACACGGCATCCGCCATCATGTCCCAGAAACGCGCGAGGTCAAGCTCGAGCGCGGCGTGGGTGTGACAGCCCTCGGGGGCCGTCCTGCGGAAGTCGGCGACGGTCATGCCGCGGGTGCGCGTGCCCGTGAGTTCGACGCTGATGGGCACGGGGACGTACCTGACGACCGTCGGGTCGAGCACGCACGCGATGGCGCACGGATCGTGCAGCGGCGCGTCGCCGAAGCCGCGCACGCGGCGGTAGCGGACGTTGAAGGCCGTGAGGATTTCAGCGAGGAGCTTCGCGGAGGCCGTCGGGATCGCGGCGATGCGGGCGACCTGCTCCTCGCTCACACGGGCCTGATAGGTGAGGTCGAGCCCGACCATCACGACCTTCCACTTTTCCTTGAAGACGATGTCGGCCGCCTCGGGGTCGGTGCCGATGTTGAATTCGGAGTACGGGCCGTGGTTGCCCGTGTGCACGGCGCCGCCCATGAGGACGACCTCCTTGACGCGCTCGACGATCCTGGGCTCCAAGCGCGCGGCAAGCGCAATGTTGGTGAGCGGCCCCGTCGGCACGAGCGTCACCGTCCCTGCGGGGCGGCTCATCACGGTGTCGATGATCACCTGCACGGCATGCCTCGGATCCGTCTTGAGCACGATCTCCTCGGGGAGCGTCGCGTCGTCAAGGCCCGTCTCGCCGTGGATTTCGGCCGCCACTTTGGGCTCGATCATCAGGGGACGCGTGGCGCCCGCCGCGATGGGAACGTCGTGAAGGCCCGCCACCTGCGCGATGGCCAGTGCGTTGCGGGTCACCTTGGCGATCGACTGATTGCCCGCCACGACCGTGATCGCGAGGATGTTCACGTTCGGATTGCCTGCGGCGAGCAGGATGGCGGCCGCGTCGTCGTAGCCGGGGTCGCAGTCGAGGATGATGTCGATCTTCTGGTTTTCGGTGCTCATGTTGCGTGCTCCTTGCGTTCGGAATGTTCGGCTGCGAAGATTGCCGGGCTTCAGACGGCGAGCGCCTCGACCTCGGACCTTCTCGGAATTGAGGTGGCGGCGCCCTCGCGCGTCACCGAGATGGCGGAGGCCTTCGCGGCGCGGTTCATGGCGGTCCTCAAGTCCTCGCCCGCGGCAAGCGCGGCCACGGCATACCCCGCGAACGTGTCGCCCGCGCCCGTCGTGTCGACGGCCTTCATCTTCACGGCCGGCACGAAGAAGGGCTCGGCACCGGGCACACGGCCGCAGGCGCCCCTGCTGCCGAGTGTGAGGATGAGGTTCACGTCAGGATACCTGCGCTCGAGAAGCGCCATCAGGCCGGCGGCCTCAACGCCTTCGGCCTCGTCGGCCAGAAAGCCCCTCGCCTCGGTCTCGTTGACGATGAGCGCGTAGAGCCTTTCGAGCGGCGCCTTGAGAAGCGAAGCGTCGAAGGGAGACGGATTGAGGACGGTGCGCAGACCGCGCTCAAGCGCGGCCTCGATGAGGCCCGCAGTGTCGGGCAGCTCGTTCTGCAGCATGACGATGTCGTCCTTCTCGCAGGCGTCGAGCGCAAGCAGCATGCTCTCCACCGTCACGCGGCCGTTGGTGCCGGGATAGTAGAGGATGCCGTTCTCGCCGTCCTCCGTCACCTGGATGAAGGTGTGGCCGCTCGCCTCGGACTCGTGCACGGCCAGCATCGAGACGTCGACGCCTTCGCCCTTGAGCACTTCAAGAAGCATACCGCCGTCGGCACCCACGCAGCCCGCATGGAGCACCGTCGCTCCCGCGCGAGCAAGCGCCACCGACTGGTTGAGACCCTTGCCGCCCGCATGCACGGCGCGGTGCGAGGCCGCAAGCGTCTCGCCGGGACGCACGAAGTGGTCGACGCGGTAGACGTAGTCAAGGTTAAGTGAGCCGATGTTGAGGACTGCCATGTTCGATGCCGTCATTGAAGTGTTGGAACGGACCCGCCGCACACCGATGCGGGCGCGGGAGCTTCGGTGACACGCATTTTAGACCAGAGGCCCCTCATGACAAAAGCGTCTCAACATCATGAAAACGACTCGGGCGCAAGCTCCTCAGGCAGATCGCCTTCAGGCGTGCGTACGCCAGACGCCCTTGCGCCAGTAGTGCCACAGCACGACGCCCGCCGTGATGTAGTAGATCCAGTCGGCGGTCCAGACGACGGCGACGTTCGTCGTGAGGCGCGTGATCGTGAAGACGTAGCAGAGATAGACGGCCGAGGCGGCGATGGTCGCGACCGAGCTCTCCCAGGTTCGGCCGATGCCGCCCATCACGAAGAGCAGATACATCGCGGGCACGGCCGTGAGGAAGGAGCCGAGCATCACGTAAAAGGTCGCGTTCGCGGCCGAGATCACGCCCTCGATGCTCGTGAAGACCCCGAGCACGGCCGAGGGGAACACGGCGGCGAGCAGCATGACGGGCAGCATCGAAACGGCGCAGAGCACGAGGCCGCGTCGCACGAGGCCCGGCACCTCGTCCTCCCTGCCCTCGCCGATCAGGTTTGCAGCGACGGCGCCGCACGTCGAGCCGAAGGCGTGGATGAATAGGAAGAGCGTCGAGCAGATCTGTCGCACGATGTTCGAGACCGCCAGAGGCTCCTCGCCGAGATGCTCGACCGCGAGGAAGAAGAGAAGCCACGCGAAGAACGCGAAGGCCTCCTGCACCATCAGCCAGCGTCCGAGCCTGAAGAGCGAGCGCTGCAGAGCGCCGTCCCAGGAGAAGCTCCCGAAGAGCGCATACTTCCCGTGATCCACGCGAAGGAGCACGTAGCCGAGCAGGAACACGAGGCAGACCGCCTCCGAAATCGTCGAGGCGATGGCCGCGCCCGCAATGCCCATCGCGGGCACGGGACCTGCGCCGAAGATGAGCACGTAGTTGAGGACGAAGTTCGAGGCGACCATGACGAGCGAGCTCGCCGTCAGGACGCCGGGCCTGAGCGTCGCGATGAAGAATGCACGCAAAAGCGCGCAGGCAAACGCAAAGGGCAGGCCCCAGACGCGCCAGTAGAGATACGTGTCGGCCGCCTCAGCCACCGCCGCCGACTCGCAGGCCGTATCGAGAAAAGGCTTGGCCGCAAGGTCGGAGAGCACGATGAGAACCGCCGCGAGCCCCGTGAGAAAGAGCACCCCGGAGCGGAACGACCGCCCGATCTCCGCCCAGGCCTTCTCGCCGTTCTTCCTGCTCATGTGCGCCTGCACGCCGAAGCCGTACCCCATGCCGAACATCATGAGCATGAGGAAGAAGACGCCCGCGAGCGCTGCGGCGCCGAGCTCCACTTCGCCGACACGCCCGAGAAAGGCGACGTCGGTCATGCCGATGAGCTGCTCGAGCAGGAAGCTCAGCATCAGCGGAACGGCCATGCGGAAGATGGTGCCGCTCGAATAGATGCGGCGGCGTTCGATTTCGAAGGACATGTGCAGAATGACTGAAGAGGCCCGAAACGCAGGCCCTGAACTGAAAGTGCCGTATTTTAGCGACTTGCAGGCTACTTTTCAGCGTGCCAGCGAGCGCCAAAAAGTCAGGGCGCCCGTCCGAAGACAGGCGCTCCTCATCCTTTTTTTAGGCTCTTACTCGTTGATGTTCGGGCCGCTCATAAAGAAGGTCCACCGGTCGGGCTCTTCCTCCCTCATTTTGTCCATCATCTCTTTCCTATCGATCAACCTGAGCTCCCACTCCAGATCCTGAAGCACTTCCTTCGCAATCTCGTCCTCGGGATTCTTCGCCACTCGTTTTTTGTAGCGCTCGATCGTTTCCTCGATATCCTGTCGGTACGTAATCCCTCCCATTATGAATTCCCTCAAGATCGTCCACGAAAACGACGCGAGTATCGCAGCCATGCTGCCGGGCAATCCTCACGCCATCGGTGCTCCCGATCTCTTCGTCGAGAGCTCTGCCCGGTCCTGCGTCGGACGGGTGCCGCAATCTGAGTATAGGACTTGACGCCCTGACCGACGACCTCAATTCGGGCGGGCCAGATACCGTAAATTCACTCATGCTCTATGCCGTCCGTCAACATATGAACACATAAACATATGTACAGAGAAACATAAGTAGATAATGGGCTTGACCCTCGAGAGGTCGTTGAATCGGACACGGGCGTGTCGGTGATCGGCCTCTCTCTGAAAAAATGGAGAAAGACCATGTCCAAACAAGTTTTGCTTGATCGTCGCGACTTCCTGCGCGGCGGCGCATCCGTCGCCATGGCGGCGGTTCTCGGATCCTCTGAAACGTTGGCGGCTGAAGCCGGTGAAAAGCCGAAGATTCGTCCGCTCGAAGGCAAAATGGATTATGAGTCCATTCGCAAGCGCGCCCGTGAAATGATGATGCCGCGCTGCTACGTCTGTCCTGAATGCAACGGCAGGGGGCCCTGCGTCGGTCAGGTTCCCGGTTTCGGCCGTCCGCCCGCAAGCCGAGGCTTCCAGGCCAACTATGACTCTCTCGCCGCAGTGCAGCTCAACAGCCGTGTGATCCATGGAGTGCATGTGCCCGACACGTCCATCGACTTCTTCGGGACGAAGATCTCCATGCCGGTCGTTGCCGCGCCGACGGGCGGCACCACCTACAACATGGGCGGCAAGCTCACCGAAAAGGAATTCGTCACTGCCATTTGCGGCGGCTGCACGAAGGCCGGCACGCTCGGTGCCGTGGCGGACGGCATCGGTGATCCGCTCCCCGTCTTCGAGGAACGTCTTCAGACGCTCAAGTCCCTCGGCTACAAGGCCATCGTCGGTCTCAAGCCGCGTCTCAACAAGGACATCATCGAACGCATGAAGCTTGCCGAACAGGCCGGTGTCGTCGCGCTCACGATCGACCTTGACAGTGCAGGCCGAGCCGCTCGCGCCACGAAGGGCCAGACTGTCGAACCCAAGACCTTCGAACAGTTGAAGGAACTCGTCAGTGCCTCGCCGCTTCCGCTTCTTTTCAAGGGCATCATGACGCCTGACGAAGCCGAACTGTGCGTTCAGGCGGGCGCCGCCGGCATCGTCGTCTCCAATCACGGCGGCCGTACGCTCGCCGACACTCCGGGGACGGCAGCCGTGCTCCCGCGCATCGCCGACAAGGTCAACGGTCGCTGCTACATCATGGTGGACGGCACGGTTGCCCGAGGTACCGACGTCGAGAAGTATCTGGCGCTCGGCGCCCAGTGCACGCTCGTCGGCCGTCACTTCATCCGTGCTGCTCATGGCGGTCTCGAAGACGGCGTTGCGCTCTTTGCCAACAAGATCAAGAGCGAACTCGCGGTCGCGATGGTTCTCACCGGCGCACAGCGCGTCTCCGACATCAATCGCAAGATGATCGTCATTCCGCCTGAGTACCTTGCTTGAGGCGAGAGCCTCATGATGCTCCCGGCGTCTGAGACGCCTCGGAGCATCTCACGCCTGGCAACGCCCGGTCCTTCGATCGGGCGTTTGCTTTTGAGGCGCAAGGCGGGCAATATCAAGGCATCAGCTTAAGGGCCGTACTCCATGTATTCAGTCGAATTCGCTTATAACATCGTGCCGTCCGACGAGGCCGGGCAGGGACTCTCCAACCTTCTCATCCGTCAGCTTGCCGCGATCGAAAGCGGCAAGGGACTTCAGCAGGCCGCCCGCAGCCTTGGCGTCTCCTACCGCTATTTCTGGGGGCAGATCGAGATCTGGGAGGAGAGATTCGGACAGAAGCTCGTCATTCGCGAACAAGGCAAACGCGCGCGACTCTCGCCGCTTGGCCAGAAGCTTCTCTGGGCGGAGCGAACCGTTATGGCGAACTACGCCGTTCAAATGGAGAAGATGCGGACCGAGCTCAACGCTGCTTTTGCCGCAGCCTGCAACCCTGATGCGGACATCGTGACCATTGCCGGCTGCTTCGATCCATGGCTCGCGACCTTGCCCGCCTTTCTCTTTCCTTCTCATCTCATCGCGGACCTGCAGTTCAGTACCAGCGTCTCGGGGCTCCGGGCTCTGGCGGACGAGAAGTGCGATTTCGCCGGCTTCAACTTTCCCCGAGGCGCCGGCAGAGAGAGTGAAGCGGCCCGTACCTTCGCTCCTCTCATCGATCCCGAAGCCATGTGCCTCTGTCGATTTGCCTCCCGCACTCAGGGACTGGCCGTGGCACCCGGAAATCCCCTTCGCATCTCCTCCATCCGGGATGTCTTGCGCGACGGCCTTCAATATGCAGGCCGCGCTGTCGGTACCGGGACCGAAGTCCTTTTGAGAGATTTGTGTGCTCAGGCGGATCTGGATCCGGCAGGATTGCACCGCGTTTCGACGGAGGTGTCGCATCGCGCCGTCGCGATGGCCGTCGCTGCAGGACGTGCGGACGCGGGCCTCTGCGTAGAAAACGCTGCACGGCAGGCCGGCGCGGACTTTCTGCCTTTGACCGTTGAGGACTACTTTCTGGCTTGGAGAAGAGAATCGGCGCCTGCACATCTCGACAAGGTACTCAGCACACTCTCCTCGGATGAGTGGCGAAGCACTGTCGTCCGATTCGCCGGTGTTTCGGGCATCAATTGCGGAGAGCCGGTCGATTGCCGTACTGAGTTTGGTTGGTGGGGATGAGAGCGGGCGTGATCGCTTGCAGGTGCAAACGGGACGAGAGAAAGCCGGATGCCCGCCAGATAAAGCCTCAAGCCGTCATTGACTTCCTCCCCGTCCTAAAGGGCGGGGATTCCTTGGATCACGCGGTCTCGTGGTTCAAGGGCGGTTCCCATTGATGGCATCGAGTCCTTAGGCCGAAAGCCTTGCTCCCCAACACTCACTACATGGGCGATGTGCTTTTTGTTGTGTGCACTCGGGCCTGTCCGGCCC
>OBWI01000778.1_pt1 | contig 15742 bp, 14 predicted proteins | sample 1495201 | NCBI WGS metagenome assembly OBWI01 (sample SAMEA2580050, study PRJEB22360) | human gut metagenome | biome: human gut; feature: human-associated habitat; material: faeces | place: Denmark | collected 2008/2010
TCAGTGCGACGGTCGACGGTGGTATGGGTATGGCGCAGGCGCTCGGTGTGCGTTTCCTTGATGCCGACGGTCAGGTGCTGGTGGCTAACGGCGGTAATTTAGCGCGCGTGGCAAGCATTGAGATGGATGAATGCGATCCGCGTCTGGCGAATTGCCATATTGAAGTAGCATGTGACGTTGATAACCCGCTGGTAGGGGCACGCGGCGCGGCGGCGGTGTTTGGCCCGCAAAAAGGGGCAACGCCGGAAATGGTCGAAGAACTGGAACAGGGGCTGCAAAATTACGCCCGTGTTTTACAACAGCAAACGGAAATTAATGTCTGCCAGATGGCGGGCGGCGGCGCTGCGGGCGGTATGGGTATTGCGGCGGCGGTATTTCTCAATGCGGATATTAAACCGGGTATTGAGATTGTGTTGAATGCGGTCAATCTTGCGCAGGCAGTGCAGGGTGCAGCACTGGTGATCACCGGGGAAGGGCGCATCGACTCGCAAACGGCAGGCGGTAAAGCGCCGCTGGGTGTGGCGTCGGTGGCGAAGCAGTTTAATGTACCGGTGATTGGGATTGCTGGCGTATTGGGTGATGGCGTGGAAGTGGTGCACCAGTACGGCATTGATGCGGTATTCAGCATTTTGCCACGTCTGGCACCTTTAGCCGAAGTACTCGCCAGCGGTGAAACCAATCTCTTCAACAGCGCACGAAATATTGCCTGCGCCATTAAAATAGGTCAGGGAATTAAAAACTGACCCTTACCTTTAAAGCGGATGCGATTTATATCGCATAAGAGTGCAGTACTCATGCCGGATGCGGCATGAGTACTATATCCTTCCTGAAAATCGCGCAAATTCTATATATTGCAGAGATCATGTAGGCCTGATAAGCGAAGCGCATCAGGCAATGTTACAAAAAAAGCCACGGTATAAACCGTGGCAAAATCCAACATAGCTAAAAATAATCAGGCGAGTGGTATGACTTAAATCTCTACGTCGCGGTTGCAATCTTTCGAGTAAATATAGCTGAACGCTTCACCACGCCCTACACCATAACCAGCCTGTAAAGAATAAGCGCCCATAAAGATGTAATCGCCTTTTTTCACCGGGATCCAGTTATTGTCGAGGTTATAAACCCCCTGACCGGAAAGAATATAGGCACCGTGTTCCTGAACATGTGTTTCGATATAACCGTGGCTGGCACCTGGTGCAAAAGAGAGGATATGCATGTTCATATCAAAACCTAACTCTTTGGGCAGAAAATCCAGCAGGATCACATCATCCATACCTTCATAGTGAATGCGTTCCAGTTCGCTGGCATTGCCAGAAACCAGCCACGGTGCATGGCCTTCTACCGGAACATAGCGACGCTTATATAAAAAGATTTGGCTGTCTTCGGCCTGGGCGTTAACAAACGTCATTAAGGAGCCTGGTGGGCAATAAAGATAGCCACCTTCGCTTAAGGCAAATGTTTTGCCTTCGGCTTTGGCAGTGATATTTCCAGAGATCACATACAGGAACGTTTCAATGCCTTCGCCACCGAAGCCCTGTTGGTTGCCACCGTTTTGATGCAGTGTGACCAGATAATCAACAAAAGAGGCACCCAGCTTTGGCGTGGAGAGGATTGTCGCGTCACAATTTTCAAAGCCCGGAATAATATTTTTTACCAGACCATCCGGGGTTAACAGTGCGAAATTACCGTGTTTAACAATCGCACGGTTAGCCAGTAAATCTTCGCGGTAACCGGTGACGTTATTTAAATATCCCATTTATGACTCCTTATTTCTGCCAGGCAAGTTGATAAAGCATGAGTGCCAACGTTTTGACCCCTTCGGCAAGGTCGGTAATATTGGTGCGTTCCGCCGGGTTATGGCTGATCCCGTTGATGCTGGGGATAAAAATCATGCAGGTTGGTACGCGAGGCGCGAAAATTTGCGCGTCGTGCCCGGCACCACTGTGCATCACCCGGTAATTCAGTTTTTCTCTTTCACACAATTCTGTCAGGGTGGCGACCAGCTCCTTATTCATCGGCACGGGTTCTTCGTCCATCCATAAATCGATATCAATACCAATGTCCATTTCATCGCAAATCGCCCGCATGTCGTTTTCTAACTGTTGGGTGAAATCGCGCAGCACGGCAGCGTCGGTATGACGACAATCAATGGTGAACGTGGTTTTACCCGGCACCACATTTACCGTATTCGGGTGCGGCTCTACTTTGCCAAAGGTCAGAACCAGCGGATCGCCCATCCTTTTCGCTTTTTCGACCGACTGATGGCAAATGCGACTGAAAGCGTAAACTGTATCACGACGATAACCCATCGGCGTGGTGCCTGCATGGTTTGATTCGCCGTTCAGCGTTACCGTATAACGACGCTGCCCGACAATTGCATTCACCACGCCAATTGATTGCCCATTACTTTCCAGCACACAGCCCTGTTCAATATGCAGTTCAACAAAGGCTTTAATATCCTGACGCGGAGTTAGTGGGGCGTTCGGAAGAGTAAATCCGCAAGCCTTCATCGCATCGACAAAACTATTTCCTTTGGCATCACAGATATTCCGCACGTCGTCAGGATTCGCCAGCCCAAAGATATTTTTACTGCCCCAGAAGACATACGGGAAGCGGCTGCCTTCTTCTTCTGCCATCGCCACCACTTCGACCGTACGTAGCGGCGCGCCGTATTGCGTTTTCAGCCAGTCAATTGCCAGCCACGCCGCCAGCGCGCCGAATTGCCCGTCGAGGTTACCGCCGTTAACCACGGTATCGATATGCGAACCGCTCAGAATCACTTCCTGTGGATATTCGGTACCATTCAGGCGACCGTATAAATTCCCTACTTCATCGAAACGTGTTTCCAGCCCATTTGCTGCCATTCTTTTTTTAAATTGCTGCTGGGTTTCCAGCCATTCCGGCGAATAAAGTAAACGGGTCATCCCACCCGTTGGGTCAGCGCCAAAAGAGGAAAGCCAGGGCAGCGTTTCTTCTATGGCTTGACGAAAATGTGTAATCATAAGAAAGTCCTGTCTCAATAATTATTGCGCAAAGGGATTTTTCGTTTCGTATGACGTGTTATAAAGCGCGTCGGAAATTAAATACTGGTAAATATCATCAACAATTTCGATGCCTTCGACGGCGGCTTTGCGTTGTTTAATATCCTGATCCTGTCCGGGATAATAAACTTGGTTAAAACCGGGCGCGGGGGTAATGGCATTTAATTCGCGCATGGTCTGGCTAAGATGTTGACGGAATAATTCGCTGGAGGAGAAAAAGTTCGGATTAATAACTATATGTAATTGCCCCAAATTACGCCCTGCGTGTAAATCGTCATACATCGAACTAACCTGTCGCCCGAACGGTAAGCCGAGTAAGACGCCTGAGAGGACGTCAATCATCATCATCAGGCCATACCCTTTTGGCCCGGCGGCGGGGAGCAGAGCATGTACCGCGAACGGATCGGTTGTTGGTGCACCGTTTTTATCGACCGCCCAGGTATCCGGGATAGACATATTACGCGAGCGGGCGTCGAGCACTTTTCCCCATGTCTGTACGGTAGTCGCCATATCAAAGGTAAGGATCTCGTCGCCTTCTCCCGGCGCGGCAAAGGCCAGGGGGTTAGTACCGTAGTAAATTTCCGCGCCGCCAAACGGCACCACCATTGGATCGGACTGGCACATCGAAATGCCAATGAATCCGGCGCGGGCTGCCTGCTGCACAAAATAAGATTGCGCCGCTGTGACCCATCCGGCTGATACCGACCACCGCAACGCCATTTTGCTGGGCGGTTTTGATGGCATGTTCCATACCCATTTTCGCCGCGACCTGTCCGGCGGCATTGTCGGCATATAAAATTGCCGAGCACGGCCCGGTTTCCTCAAGACGAAACTCCGGTTCGTGGTTGGTGCCGCCTTTTGAAATGCGTTCCGCGTAGTATTCCACGCGCACCGCGCCATGAGAGTGGATCCCTCTGGCATCGGCGTAAACCAATACTTCAGCCACGGTTGCAGCGTGCTCACGTTTTAACCCAGCCTGGCAGAGTTTATTCTCAATTAGCTGGTGGAGTGTTTCCCGACTGATTTTCATCTGTCTTCCTTTTTAACGACGGTGTGAAGCATGACTGCAATTAACATACAGGGAAAATATCTGGATTATGTGATCCAGACAGGCAAAAAAATATAGTTAGAATTTATTTGATAATCCGCTCGCTTTTAACCTGGTTTTTAAAACAACCACGCTTATTAAAAAATAACACGTAATAGCATGGCGGTTATTTGAATTCTTTTGTTAATAATCCCTGTGTGATATTCATCACCTTATTTATCCGTTGTCATCGATACCGTAATCGCCACATTAACACTGCTCGTGCAATTGCCATGGGTGCAATTTTTAAGGAGTTGTTATGATCCACGCCTTTATTAAAAAAGGGTGTTTTCAGGATTCGGTCAGTTTAATGATTATTTCACGAAAACTCAGCGAATCAGAAAATGTTGATGATGTTTCCGTAATGATGGGTACGCCCGCCAATAAAGCGTTATTAGATACCACAGGTTTCTGGCATGACGATTTTAATAACGCCACGCCGAACGATATTTGCGTGGCAATACGTAGCGAAGCGGCGGATGCGGGGATCGCGCAGGCGATTATGCAGCAGCTTGAAGAGGCGCTAAAACAACTGGCGCAGGGGTCAGGCAGCAGCCAGTCCTTGACGCAGGTGCGTCGCTGGGACAGTGCCTGTCAGAAATTATCCGATGCCAATCTGGCGCTGATTTCAGTGGCTGGCGAGTATGCGGCGGAGCTGGCGAATCAGGCGCTGGATCGCAACCTCAACGTGATGATGTTCTCCGATAACGTCACGCTGGAAGATGAAATCCAACTTAAAACCCGCGCGCGAGAAAAAGGCTTGCTGGTGATGGGGCCGGACTGCGGTACGTCGATGATTGCCGCCACGCCGCTGGCTTTTGCTAACGTGATGCCGGAAGGCAACATTGGCGTCATTGGCGCTTCCGGTACCGGGATTCAGGAGCTGTACTCACAGATTGCGCTGGCAGGGGAGGGAATTACTCACGCGATTGGCCTTGGCGGGCGCGACCTCAGCCGTGAAGTGGGCGGCATCAGTGCGCTGACGGCGCTGGAAATGCTCAGTGCAGACGAGAAAAGCGAAGTGCTGGCATTTGTTTCAAAACCGCCTGCCGAAGCTGTGCGTCTGAAAATTGTTAATGCCATGAAAGCAACCGGCAAACCGACGGTGGCGCTGTTTTTAGGTTATACCCCGGCGGTGGCCCGCGACGAGAATGTCTGGTTTGCCTCCTCGCTGGATGAGGCCGCACGCCTGGCTTGCCTGCTTTCACGCGTTACGGCGCGACGTAACGCGATAACGCCTGCCAGCAGCGGATTTATTTGCGGTTTGTATACCGGCGGTACGCTGGCTGCCGAAGCGGCGGGATTACTTGCCGGGCACCTTGGCATGGAAGCCGACGATACCCATCATCACGGCATGATGCTCGACGCCGATGGTCACCAGATTATTGACCTCGGCGATGATTTCTACACCGTCGGGCGTCCCCATCCGATGATCGACCCAGCCTTACGCAATCAGTTAATTGCCGATCTCGGCGCTAAACCGCAAGTGCGCGTATTGCTGCTTGATGTCGTGATTGGCTTCGGTGCGACCGCCGATCCTGCCGCCTCGCTGGTAAGCGCCTGGCAAAAAGCATGTGCCGCGCGTTCAGACAATCAACCACTGTATGCCATTGCCACGGTGACAGGCACTGAACGTGACCCGCAATGCCGCTCGCAGCAAATCGCCACGCTGGAAGATGCAGGGATCGCGGTAGTGAGTTCGCTGCCGGAAGCCACCTTGCTGGCGGCGGCACTGATTCGTCCGCTTTCGCCTGCCACTCAGCAACACACACCGTCATTACTGGAAAACGTCGCCGTGATTAACATCGGATTACGCAGCTTTGCGCTGGAGCTACAAAGCGCCAGCAAACCGGTTGTGCATTACCAATGGTCGCCAGTCGCCGGCGGCAATAAAAAACTGGCTCGTTTATTAGAACGTTTGCAATAAGGGGTTCCCATGTTTACATCAGTGGCGCAAGCCAATGCTGCGGTTATCGAACAAATTCGTCGTGCTCGTCCACACTGGCTGGATGTGCAACCGGCTTCTTCACTTATCAGCGAACTAAACGAGGGCAAAACACTGCTTCACGCCGGGCCGCCAATGCGCTGGCAGGAGATGACCGGACCCATGAAAGGGGCGTGCGTGGGCGCATGTCTGTTCGAAGGCTGGGCGAAAGATGAAGCGCAGGCGCTGGCAATACTGGAGCAGGGGGAAGTGAACTTCATTCCTTGTCACCATGTGAATGCCGTCGGTCCAATGGGCGGTATTACTTCTGCCAGTATGCCGATGCTGGTGGTCGAGAACGTGACCGACGGCAACCGGGCGTACTGCAACCTCAACGAAGGTATCGGCAAAGTGATGCGTTTTGGCGCTTACGGCGAAGATGTCCTGACTCGCCATCGCTGGATGCGCGATGTGTTAATGCCAGTATTAAGCGCGGCGCTGGGGCGCATGGAGCGCGGTATCGATCTCACGGCGATGATGGCGCAGGGCATTACGATGGGCGATGAGTTCCATCAACGCAATATTGCTTCCTCTGCACTGTTAATGCGTGCGCTGGCCCCACAAATTGCTCGCCTCGATCATGATAAACAGCACATCGCCGAAGTGATGGATTTCCTCAGCGTGACCGATCAGTTCTTCCTCAACCTCGCGATGGCTTACTGCAAGGCGGCGATGGATGCTGGCGCGATGATCCGCGCAGGCAGCATCGTCACGGCAATGACCCGCAACGGCAATATGTTCGGGATTCGGGTAAGCGGGCTGGGCGAACGCTGGTTTACTGCGCCTGTAAACACTCCGCAAGGTCTGTTTTTCACCGGCTTCTCGCAGGAGCAGGCGAACCCGGATATGGGCGATAGCGCGATTACCGAAACCTTTGGTATCGGAGGTGCGGCAATGATCGCAGCGCCTGGCGTAACGCGCTTTGTCGGTGCGGGTGGCATGGAAGCGGCCAGAGCGGTATCTGAAGAGATGGCGGAAATTTACCTTGAGCGCAATATGCAGTTGCAGATCCCAGGCTGGGATTTTCAGGGCGCGTGCCTGGGACTGGACATTCGTCGCGTGGTAGAAACCGGCATTACGCCACTCATCAATACCGGTATCGCCCATAAAGAGGCGGGGATCGGGCAGATTGGCGCAGGCACTGTGCGGGCACCGCTGGCGTGTTTTGAACAGGCGCTGGAAGCACTGGCTGAAAGCATGGGGATTGGTTGAGGAACGCGCAATGACGATCATCCATCCTCTGCTTGCCAGCCGTAGTGCACCGAATTATCGCCAGTCCTGGCGGTTAGCGGGAGTGTGGCGACGGGCGATTAACCTGATGACGGAAAGCGGCGAACTGTTAACGCTGCATCGTCAGGGTAGTGGTTTCGGCCCCGGAGGATGGGTGCTTCGCCGCGCGCAATTCGATGCGTTATGCGGCAATGAACGACCACAGGTTGTGGCTCAAGGGATTCGCCTCGGGCGTTTCACGGTTAAACAGCCACAGCGTTATTGTTTGCTGCGTATTACGCCGCCTTCACATCCTCAACCGCTTGCAGCTGCATGGATGCAACGCGCGGAGGAAACCGGACTTTTCGGACCACTGGCGATGGCGGCAAGCGATCCGCTGACCGCTGAATTACGCCAGTTTCGTCACTGTTTTCAGGCCGCGCTCAATGGCGTTAAGACCGACTGGCGGCACTGGCTGGGTAAAGGCCCCGGATTAACGCCAAGTCATGATGACACGTTGAGCGGAATGCTGCTGGCGACCTGGTATTATGGCGCTTTAGATGCGCGCTCCGGTCGCCAGTTTTTTGCCTGCTCCGACAATCTTCAACTCGTTACCACAGCGGTGAGCGTCAGTTATTTACGCTACGCCGCGCAAGGATATTTCGCCTCGCCACTCCTGCACTTTGTTCATGCTCTGAGTTGCCCGAAACGTACCGCTGTTGCGATTGATTCGCTGCTGGCGCTGGGGCACACGTCAGGGGCAGATACGCTGCTGGGGTTCTGGCTTGGTCAACAATTATTACAAGGAACACCATGAAAACACTGGTTGTAGCTCTTGGGGGCAACGCCTTACTCCAGCGCGGTGAGGCGCTGACGGCAGAAAATCAATATCGCAATATCGCCAGTGCTGTACCCGCGCTGGCGCGCCTGGCCCGTTCTTATCGGCTGGCGATTGTTCACGGCAATGGGCCGCAGGTGGGGCTGCTGGCATTGCAGAATCTGGCGTGGAAAGAGGTAGATCCGTATCCGCTGGATGTGCTGGTGGCGGAAAGCCAGGGGATGATTGGCTATATGCTGGCGCAGAGTTTGAGCGCACAGCCGCAGATGCCGCCTGTCACGACGGTGCTGACGCGCATTGAGGTTTCGCCTGATGATCCGGCGTTTTTGCAGCCAGAGAAATTTATTGGCCCGGTTTATCAGCCAGAAGAACAAAAGGCACTGGAAGCGGCTTACGGCTGGCAGATGAAACGTGATGGTAAATATTTGCGCCGGGTGGTGGCGTCTCCGCAACCGCGTAAAATTCTCGACAGCGAAGCCATCGAGTTGTTGCTCAAAGAGGGGCATGTGGTGATTTGCAGTGGCGGCGGCGGTGTGCCTGTGACGGAAGATGGGGCAGGGAGTGAAGCGGTGATTGATAAAGATCTCGCCGCTGCGTTGCTCGCCGAGCAGATTAATGCCGATGGACTGGTGATCCTCACCGATGCTGACGCGGTTTATGAAAACTGGGGAACGCCGCAGCAACGCGCCATTCGCCATGCCACACCGGATGAGTTAGCGCCATTTGCCAAAGCCGATGGTTCGATGGGGCCGAAGGTAACGGCGGTAAGTGGTTATGTCAGAAGCCGTGGTAAACCCGCGTGGATTGGGGCGTTATCGCGAATTGAAGAGACGCTGGCGGGCGAAGCGGGGACCTGTATTTCGCTGTAGTGATGAGAGCATCCGGCAATCGGTGCACCATGCCTGATGCGACGCTTGACGCGTCTTATCAGGCCTACAATGGGTACCGGAGCGGTAAGCCGGATAAGGCGTTTACGCCGCATCCGGCAATCAAATGAGCACCTGCTTAACTGAACTTACTCTGCGCCCACATCACGCCGCTGGCATACTCCGGCGGCAGCAGCGGGATCAAGGCTTCCAGCGTCGCGGTCAGACGCGATGTGTCGCTGTCGGTCAAATTCAGATGCCCCACTTTACGCCCCGGACGGACTTCTTTGTCGTACCAGTGCAGATGCACCAGCGGCAGTTTCAGCCAGTCATAATTCACATCGCTACCAATCAGGTTGATCATCACCGACGGACTATTCACTACCGGTTGCGGTAACGGCAGATCGGTAATCGCCCGCAGATGCAGCTCAAACTGGCTGATGCTGGCACCGTTTTGTGTCCAGTGACCGCTGTTATGCACACGCGGTGCCAGTTCGTTGATCAGCAGACCTTGCGGGGTGACAAAACACTCCATCGCCATCACGCCCACATAGCCCAGCTCCTGCATAATCGCCGACAGCATCTCTTCGGCTTGCGCTTGCTGCTGCGCATTGGCCTGCGGAAAAGCGACGCTGGTGCGCAAAATACCGTCCTGATGCAGGTTATGCGTCAGCGGATAAAACACGGTGCTGCCATCAAATCCGCGTGCGCCAACCAGCGACACTTCACCAGAGAAGTTAATGCCCTGCTCGACAATACATTCGCCGTAACACTCTGCCGGTAACTGTTCGGTTTCATTGGCACGTAAACGCCATTGACCGCGACCGTCATAGCCACCAGTGCGACGCTTAACAATCGCCAGTTCACCTAAACGCTCAAACACCGCAGGCCACTCGCTGCGATCGGCAAGTAACTGCCACGGTGCGGTCGGCAGGTGGAGCTTATCGAAAAGCTGCTTCTGAGTCAGACGGTCGGCAATAATCGGGAACACATCGCGGTTCACAAAGGCCGGATGACGCGCCAGCTCGCGGGTTAATGCGGTTTCCGGCCAGCGTTCGATCTCAGCGGTAATCACGCTTTGTTGAAAAGGCACCGCCGCCGGTTCAGCGTCCAGCCCGACCGGCCAGACAGCAATGCCTAACGGTTCACCTGCCTGACGCAGCATACGGCCTAACTGCCCGTTACCGAGGACGCAAACCTGTTTCATGCCGCACCTCGCGGGTCCGGGTTTTCCAGCACTTCGTCGGTCTGGGCTTTGCGCCAGTCATTCAGACGCTGGTGCAGTTCTTTATCATGAGTCGCAAGAATTTGTGCTGCCAGTAATGCCGCGTTTGCCGCGCCAGCTTTACCAATCGCCAGCGTACCCACCGGAATGCCGCGCGGCATTTGTACGATGGAGTAGAGGCTATCGACACCGCTCAGTGCGGCGCTCTGTACTGGCACGCCCAGCACCGGCACCAGCGTTTTGGCGGCAATCATGCCTGGCAGGTGCGCTGCGCCACCTGCGCCCGCAATAATCACCTGATAACCGTTCTCTTCGGCGCTTTCGGCGAAGCTGAACAGTTTATCGGGGGTGCGGTGAGCAGAAACCACTTCAACGTGGTGCGGGACATTCAGGATTTCGAAGATTTCGGCGGCGAACTGCATGGTAGCCCAGTCGCTTTTGGACCCCATCACGATGGCGACACGCGCCGGATTATTGCGGGAAGACATGCGTCTTAAAACTCCTGTGGTGCACAACTCTCGGCTTTAGAGGGCACAGAGAATAGCACGGAAAGAGAGCAAGGAAAACGGTTGCGTGGCTGTGAAATCAGCAAAGTTGTGGGTTTTTTAAAACGGAAAATGAATCAGCTCAACGTCATCCGCCGTGACTTTCACCATCGAACCTTCCGTATGCCAGGCACCGAGTACCACGCGAAAAGCAGGTTGCTGGTTGGCGATAAGTTCATGTACCGCCGGGCGATGGGTATGTCCGTGGATCAGCCATTGCACCTGATGTTTTTCCATCGCACTGACTACCGCGTTTTGGTTAACGTCCATGATCGCCAGCGATTTACTGCTGTTGGCTTCTTTACTGTTCGCTCGCATTCGCGCGGCAATGCGTTTGCGCACAAACAACGGCAGGGCGAGGAATAGCATTTGCAGCCAGGGTTTGTGGACTTTGGCGCGAAAAGCCTGATAACCCGCGTCATCGGTGCACAGCGTGTCGCCATGCATAATCAACACCCGGCGACCATAAAGTTCGAGCACCTTTTCTTCCGGCAATAATGTCATGCCGCTTTCACGGGCAAAGCGTTTGCCGAGCAGAAAATCACGGTTGCCATGAATGAAATAACAGGGAACGCCGGAATCGGACACCGCTTTGATCGCTGCCGCCATCTGGCGATGGAGTGGGTTGGGATCGTCGTCGCCAATCCATGCTTCAAACAGATCGCCAAGAATATACAGCGCGTCGGCCTTGCGGGCTTCCCCCGCTAAAAAACGCAGAAAACCGGCGGTGATCGCCGGTTCTTCCACGCAGAGATGAAGATCTGCAATAAAGAGTGTCGCCACGATTACTCGCTAACGGTCACGCTTTCAATGATAACGTCTTCTTTTGGCACGTCCTGGTGCATACCGCTACGACCGGTTGCAACACCTTTGATTTTGTCTACCACGTCCATGCCTTCAACCACTTCAGCAAACACGCAGTAGCCCCAACCTTGCAGGCTTTCGCCAGAGAAGTTCAGGAAGTCGTTATCAACCACGTTGATGAAGAACTGTGCAGTTGCAGAGTGCGGAGCCTGAGTACGGGCCATTGCCAGCGTACCACGGGTATTTTTCAGACCGTTGTTGGCTTCGTTTTTGATCGGTTCTTTGGTGGCTTTTTGTTTCATGCCCGGTTCAAAACCGCCGCCCTGAATCATAAAGCCGTTGATAACACGGTGGAAAATGGTGTTGTTGTAAAAACCTTCGCGGCAGTAGTCCAGGAAGTTTTTAACTGTTTCAGGTGCTTTATCGTCAAAAGTTTTGATGACAATATCGCCGTGATTGGTGTGGAAAGTAACCATTTTTGCATCCTGTTCCGTTTGATTGGTGCTTCAACCCAGTTCGGGTCATATATAGGGTGGTGTTATAGCATAACCGCACGATCGGATCATCACGCAATGTATGCTGATTCGCGCGGGAAATATGGGTATTATACGCAACTCAATTACCCACACATGTCTAAACGGAATCTTCGATGCTAAAAATCTTCAATACTCTGACACGCCAAAAAGAGGAATTTAAGCCTATTCACGCCGGGGAAGTCGGCATGTATGTGTGTGGAATCACCGTTTACGATCTCTGTCATATCGGTCACGGGCGTACCTTTGTTGCTTTTGACGTGGTTGCGCGCTATCTGCGTTTCCTCGGCTATAAACTGAAGTATGTGCGCAACATTACCGATATCGACGACAAAATCATCAAACGCGCCAATGAAAATGGCGAAAGCTTTGTGGCGCTGGTGGATCGCATGATCGCCGAAATGCACAAAGATTTTGATGCTTTGAACATTCTGCGCCCGGATATGGAGCCGCGCGCGACGCACCATATCGCAGAAATTATTGAACTCACTGAACAACTGATCGCCAAAGGTCACGCTTATGTGGCGGACAACGGCGACGTGATGTTCGACGTCCCGACCGATCCGACATATGGCGTGCTGTCGCGTCAGGATCTCGACCAGCTGCAGGCAGGTGCGCGCGTTGACGTGGTCGACGACAAACGCAACCCGATGGACTTCGTTCTGTGGAAGATGTCGAAAGAGGGCGAACCGAGCTGGCCGTCTCCGTGGGGCGCGGGCCGTCCAGGCTGGCACATTGAATGTTCGGCAATGAACTGCAAGCAGCTGGGTAACCACTTTGATATCCACGGCGGCGGTTCAGACCTGATGTTCCCGCACCACGAGAACGAAATCGCGCAGTCCACCTGTGCCCATGATGGCCAGTATGTGAACTACTGGATGCACTCGGGGATGGTGATGGTTGACCGCGAGAAGATGTCCAAATCGCTGGGTAACTTCTTTACCGTGCGCGATGTGCTGAAATACTACGACGCGGAAACCGTGCGTTACTTCCTGATGTCGGGCCACTATCGCAGCCAGTTGAACTACAGCGAAGAGAACCTGAAGCAGGCGCGTGCGGCGCTGGAGCGTCTCTACACTGCGCTGCGCGGCACAGATAAAACCGTTGCGCCTGCCGGTGGCGAAGCGTTTGAAGCGCGCTTTATTGAAGCGATGGACGACGATTTCAACACCCCGGAAGCCTATTCCGTACTGTTTGATATGGCGCGTGAAGTAAACCGTCTGAAAGCAGAAGATATGGCAGCGGCGAATGCAATGGCATCTCACCTGCGTAAACTTTCCGCTGTATTGGGCCTGCTGGAGCAAGAACCGGAAGCGTTCCTGCAAAGCGGCGCGCAGGCAGACGACAGCGAAGTGGCTGAGATTGAAGCGTTAATTCAACAGCGTCTGGATGCCCGTAAAGCGAAAGACTGGGCGGCGGCAGATGCGGCGCGTGACCGTCTTAACGAGATGGGGATCGTGCTGGAAGATGGCCCGCAAGGGACCACCTGGCGTCGTAAGTAATTGCGCTGTTGCCGGATGCGAGTTTTCGCATCCGGTTATCGCCTGCGCCACCACAACATTCCCATAAGCACCATCCCCGGCAACCACACCCACATCAATTCAGAAATTATCACCTGATGCCCGTACGGCGTGGTGTAACGAGACAATGCAAACGGCGCGACTTTAATCACCTGCCAGGGAGCGAAAAAGCGTTCATCTGACCACGGCCACAGCCAGCCAACGCCCTTACCGCCAGTGGTTACCGAATCCAGCAAGCTGTGCGATAGCAACGAGACGGTTAAAAACAGCCAGCAGCGAATCAGCCCAGCCCTGAACCATCGGCGTCCAATCAGCACACATAACAGCGGGACAACAAACGCAAACACCAGCGAATGGGTAAACCCGCGATGACCAAAAACATTGCCGTAAGCAACGCCAAATTTAAACGACAATACGTCGGCGTCGGGCAGCATCGCCAGGATGATTCCGGCAAATAACAGACGCGGAGGGATGACTTTCGAACCCAACCCTAAACCAATGCATAGGGGAACGGCGGCGTGCGTAATAACGGTTGGCATGATGGTCGCTTCGGCAAAATGTCGATGCTATCAGCATGGATGAACGGGGCGTAGAGGGCAAAAGTCTGAAAAGAGAACCGGCCTGTTGATACAGGCCGGGAAAGGGATCAGGCAACAACCTGTACGCTGTGACCTGCAAAACTCACTGTCTGACCGGCGACGATTTTGCAGCGTTTGCGCGTTTCAACCGCACCGTCGACTTTCACCTGGCCTTCGGCAATCGCGATTTTCGCCTGCGCGCCGCTTTCGCTCCAGCCTTCCAGTTTCAGCAAGTCGCACAGCTCAACGTGCGGATGTTTACCTAAAGAAAATGTCGCCATGTTACTCATCCTGTGGATCATGATATTCAACGCACGCCTGTAGCGTGTTTTCAATCAGCGTGGCAACCGTCATCGGGCCAACGCCGCCGGGAACAGGCGTAATGTATGAGGCGCGTTTAGCCGCGTCTTCAAACACGACGTCGCCCACAACTTTGCCATTTTCCAGACGGTTGATGCCGACATCAATCACAATTGCGCCTTCTTTGATCCAGTCACCGGGAATAAAGCCTGGCTTGCCAACGGCAACGATCAACAGATCGGCATTTTCTATGTGATGACGCAGATTTTTAGTGAAGCGGTGAGTCACGGTAGTGGTGCAACCTGCGAGCAACAGTTCCATGCTCATTGGGCGACCGACGATATTCGATGCGCCAATCACCACGGCGTTGAGGCCGAAGGTATCAATGTTGTAACGCTCAAGCAGCGTGACGATACCGCGCGGGGTGCAGGGACGCAGACGCGGCGCGCGCTGGCACAGACGACCGACGTTGTAAGGATGGAAACCGTCCACGTCTTTGTCCGGATGAATACGTTCCAGCACTTTGACGTTATCAATACCCGCCGGTAACGGCAGTTGAACCAGAATGCCATCGATGGTGTTGTCGGCATTCAGCGTATCGATAAGCTCCAGCAGCTCCGCTTCGCTGGTGGTTTCCGGGAGGTCATAAGAGCGGGAGACGAACCCGACTTCTTCACAAGCCTTGCGTTTGCTTGCGACATAAATTTGCGATGCAGGGTTACTACCCACCAGCACAACGGCCAGTCCTGGTGCCCGCAGTCCGGCTGCAATACGCGCCTGAACTTTTTGAGCAACTTCAGAGCGCACCTGCTGCGCAATCGTTTTACCGTCAATAATCTTTGCTGCCATCATAGAGAGGATTCCATCTGTTACATAGGTCGAAGGGGATGCGTCTATTTTGTCAGAAGCGGGGCGCGCTGTCAGGTTTCGTTTCAGATTTATCGCGTGAAGCGACCTCTTGCGAAGGTTAGGCGCACCGTCGCTGAGGTCGCTGAGATTGAAAGCTTCATTTTTCGTCCATGATGGCGTTGTAAATCTGGAACTGATTTATTTCCTTGTTTAAGGATTAAGATAATTTAAGAAATACCTGACAATATAAAAAGAATTTTCAGCCTGGTAATTTACCGCTTCAGGTCTATATTTTTGTTGAATATATTTTGCGCGGAAGTATTCATCTAACGGGGCTCTCTATTTTTTAGAATAGAGTGCATA
>OBWI01000779.1_pt1 | contig 15738 bp, 6 predicted proteins | sample 1495201 | NCBI WGS metagenome assembly OBWI01 (sample SAMEA2580050, study PRJEB22360) | human gut metagenome | biome: human gut; feature: human-associated habitat; material: faeces | place: Denmark | collected 2008/2010
TATTGGGATTAAACGTACCTATGTCGATATAGTCGCGCTGTTTGTCGGTGGTTTTATCTACCCAAGCATTGTCCGAACGAACTTCCGACAACATCCATGAATAATTGGCAATCGGCAGCAGACCGTTGTAGATACCGATCAATGCCTGCTCCATTTCGTTGGGAGTGGTGTAGAAATAATCAGTGGTACGTGTATCGTTGGGTTCTACTTCCAACCAGCTTTCACAAGAGGACAGAGTCAATGTCAGCGCCAGTCCTCCGCAAATGATATATTTATATAGTTTCATAGTTTATTGCTTTTTTAGAATGTAACATTAACGCCCAAAGTGATGACTCTTGCCTGCGGGTACGAACCGTAGTCGTAGTCTCCGCTTGAATCGGCGTTGTTGGCTTCCGGCGAGAATCCGCCGTCGTACTTATCCCACATCAGCAGGTTTTCTCCCGACAGATAGACGCGTGCGTTCTGAATAAATTTCTTTTTGAACGGAAGACGATAGCCCAATGTAATATTCTTGATTTTGATGAAATCGGTGCTGTACAGCCAGCGGCTGTCGTAGAATTGTCCGGTGTTGGCATTGTCGATACCGGGAGTCTTGCCGTCACCAGGTTCTGCTTCCGATTTCCACATATTTTTCCAATGTGCAAGCACGTTGATATTGGCGCCCATACCCGGACGGTCCATTGCACGTCCCAATACTCCGTAAATATGTCCGCCTGTCTGTCCTGTGATCAGGATGGAAAGATCGAAGTTCTTGTATTTGAAAGTATTGGTCATACCGAAAGTATAATCCGGATCAGGTTTCCCCATCAATGTACGGTCACTGTCGCTGATCACTCCGTCACCGTTTGCATCCCGATAGCGTACATCACCGACTTTGGTGTTCTGCATGACAGGGTATTTCTGTAAGTCGGCTTGCGTCTGATACACACCGACCGCATCATACATATAGAATGATCTTAAAGGCTGGCCTACCATGAACACTTGTGTCGTCTTGTCGTATCCGGTGAATACGGTGCTGTTGTCATCTCCCAGACTGAGAACTTTATTCTTGTTGTAAGATACATTCAGAGAAGTTGTCCATTTCAGTTTTCCCGTCAGGTTCTGAGTAGTCAGCTCCAGTTCAAAACCTTTATTGCGGATCGAACCGATATTTCCCCAAGCTTGGGTGAAACCAAGCAAGGCGGGAACAGTAACTTGATACAGCAGGTCTTTGGTTGTTTTTACATAATAGTCGGCAGATAGAAAGATACGGTTGTTGAACATTCCCATATCGAATGCGATATTCCAGCTTTCCGTCTTTTCCCAGCCAAGATCCGGATTGGCAAGCGATGTCGGTGCAAAACCGTTAATGATGTTTCCGGACGAGTAATTGGCGCTGCTTAGTTTGGCAAGGGCGGTGTTGGTAGGGATTGAGTTGTTACCGTTGGCTCCCCAACTTCCGCGTATTTTAAGAGAGTTCATAAAGAAGTCTTTCGGCCAGAATTTCTCGTTTGAGATGCGGTAAGCGGCAGAAACGGCAGGGAAGACTCCCCAACGGTTTTCCTTACCGAAACGTGAAGAACCGTCGCGACGGATACTGGCTGTCAGCAGGTAACGGTCATCATATTCGTATTGCACACGTCCGAAGTAGGACATCAGTCGGGAAGGGGTGGACAAAGAAGCTGCGGCTGCTGTCAGCACTACATCTGCCATGTCGAACACTTCCAGAGAATTATCAGGGAACTGCGTAGCGCTTAATTTGCTGGAAGAGCCTCCGGAGCTTTCCATCGAATAACCTGCCATCGCTCCGACAGTATGCCTGCCGAACGTTTTGTTATAATGCAGGATCGTTTGGAGAAGGAATTTATTGCTGTGTGCTTCCGAACGGCTTGCAGTCGTTTTGTACCCTTCGCTGTCTGTTCTGTATTTGGTGACGCTGCTCGGAATGAATGAGCGGCTTTGCGTACTGCTGAAATTGTAGGAACCGGTAACTTCCGCTTTCAGCCCATCCCATATATCCGCTTTCACATAGGCAGCGGAATTAAAACGGACACTTTCACCATGATTGGTCACTTCCTCCATATATGCGATGGGACTTACCTTGTTTGAACTGGTCCAGCGATAATAACCTTTGGAGCCTGAACCGGTATATATACCGTCTTCCGGTTCCGCAACGGGCACCATAGTAAGAACGTTGGTTGCCTGGCGGTCCTTGCCGTCTACCCGTCCGCCGTCACTCCAGTTGGCAGAAGGCGCCAGATTCACTCCGACGGTAATCCGGTTGAATAGTTTAGACTCTACATTGGCACGGAAGTTCAGACGTTTGTAACTGCTTTCGATAGCGATACCTTTCTGGTCGGTATAGCCCAAAGATACACGGTATTTGGTATTGCCGCGACCGCTTGAAAGTGACAATTGGTAATTTTGTATCGGTGCCAGGCGGAAGAATTCATCTTGCCAGTCAATCAGCTGCAAGTTGCCGTAGCCGGGTTCTGTCCAGCGCGGGTCATTCAGGAAATAATAGCTTTCTTTGCCTCCTATCATTGCCAGACGGGTGGCGTAGTCGTCTTCAATAGTAGCTCCTTTACTTCCGTATTGGGAAATATACCGGTTATTATTGTATGCGGTGCGGAACTCAATCCACTCTTCCGGTGACAGGACATCCACTTTCCTTTCCAATGATTGGATACCGAAAGAAGCTTGAAACTGTACTTTTACTTTATCATCGGCGCTCGCTTGCTTGGTTGTGATCAAAACAACTCCGTTGGCACCGCGCGAACCATAGATTGCCGATGAAGAAGCGTCCTTCAATACCTCGATAGATTGTATGTCACCCGGATTGAGACTGCCTAGATCGTCTACGGGAATGCCGTCCACCACATATAATGGGGTAGCATCCGCATTGATCGAAGCGGCTCCACGTACGCGAATCTGAAGTTCCGAACCCGGTTCTCCGGTAGTGCTGCGTACTTCCACACCGGCTAACTGTCCTTGCAGTGAAGAGGCAATGTTGGTTGTTGCCCGGTCTTCCAGTTTCTCAGCATTGACTTTAGCGATAGCGCCGGTCACATTTCCTTTCTTTGCGCTACCATAACCGATAGCAACAACCTCATCTAGTGCAATGGCAGATTCGGTCAGCTTGATTTGGAGAGTTTTACCGGTGATTGTAACAGTCTGGGTGTTGTACCCGATAAAAGATACTTCCAGAAGTTTGGCATTCGTGGGAGCGGAAATCACAAATTTACCGTCCAAGTCTGTAATCGTTCCTTTGGAAGTACCTTTCACTGTGACGTTTGCACCGATAATTGGTTCATCTTTCTCATCTACTACCACTCCCGTCACGGTTCGGTTCTGTGCGAGCGACAGGGTAGATTGTAATACGAACAGAGTCATCAAAAAGAGAGATTGCATCTTCCTTCCCAGACTACCATTTCCATGCAGAATGTTTTTCATGTTGATATATCTAAGTGATTAAATTAGTAAATAACGAAAGAAACAAACAGAGCCTGACGGTCTGTCCGACTTCCGTTGCAAAGGAAGCGTATCGGAAGAAATTATGCGCAAGTATTCGTACGAAAAAGATGTAATATTATACTAATGGCTAAAAAATACTCCTGATATTTGTACGCAACCCCTTATAAAAGTACAAATATAGCCTTTTCATCGCAGTTTTTTTATCTGCTCGTACATCTGTTTGCCCAGATATTCGGCTGAATTCTGATTGAAATGAAGGCGGTCTCCCATCAATTCCGCATCCGACATATCTATCAGATAGGCATTCTTGTCTTCTTTCGCCAGGCGTTTCATCGCTTCTTCAACCTCACTGCTGTATTGCTTGTTCTTCTTGGCTACCGTACCGAAGATAAACGGAAGCTTGGAGTAGTCTTCTCCTGTCTTTTCACTCAGATGGTTGCGCACATAAGCGACGACTGCTTTCAGGTTCTCGTAGTATTTGTCGCCGTATGCACGGTCGCTTTCTCCTTGATGCCACAGGAATGCGTCAATCTGGTAACCGTTCTTTAATTTCGCTAAGGTGTTGTCGATGCAACCGTCTATGTCATTGATAAAAGAAAGCAATAAGGACCGTCCCTTTTGGCTGGTTGCCACGTTGCCGGATAGCCATTCGGGATTTGCCGACCAGTGAACCGATTTGTCCGAACTGGCGGACGGTTCGATAGAAGTGCCTCCGATAGCCCATTTGATAACGTAAAAAGGCTCTTGCCATAATTGCTCCAACCAATAGTAGGTGATGGCGTCATATCCCCATGTGTGGGGCTTGGCTCTTCTTTTGCTCTTCGGCCAGAAAGGACGGAACTTCCCGTCTGTGCGGTTCTGGGCTATTTTACAGTATTTGTAGGCTCCTGTGGTGAAGGCCGTGTCTGTGGACATAGCTTTGATGTAATCCGGCAGACGGTCGTTGGGCACGCGTCCGTCGGTGTTTGACTGTCCGGCAGTGATAATGACATGGGCAGGTTGGTTATTATCTGCCAGGCAATTGCAACAGAATGCAAGCATTAAAATGATAACTAAATTTTTCATGATGAAATGATGGTTTATGATTTTAAATACAAACTGAATAATAAAAAGTCCTCCCAAACGATAGAAACGTAAAAGAGGACTTTTTAATCAAACTAACAATCTTATGTGGGTTCTATATACCTGTTGAAAACAAATCTATTTGATTGTCTCGAGGAACTCTGCCTCGATGATTCGCAGCTGATTCTTACTGCTGCTCTTTTCCAGTTCCATTTTGTTGGCGGCTTTCGCTTCTACTTCTATCAACTGCCCGAAAGCGTCCTTGTCACTTGTATTGCCTTTCAGACGGATCGTAATGGTATTGGCACGTACCGGCTTTTCTATGTTCAGGTGGACATATCCCAGGCTCTTCTCTGTGTTGCCGCTCCATATCAGCTCTTTGCCTGCATATACTTCCAGCGGGTAGCTGCGCGAACGCCATCCGTGCAGTTTCAGACAAACGTCATCTATCATTGCTTCTTTTTCCAATGTATAAGTAATCCATGCAGTGCTGAGCTTGCCGTCGTTTTTCCATTCAGACAGTTCTATATCATCGTAGCTCTTGGCAACATCTCCGCTGTTGGCTCCGGCCTTTGCCGATACAACCCGGATTCCTCTTTTGGTATCTTTATAAGAAGGAGTGGAAGGAGTCTCACCTCTGTCCAATCTACCTTTCAAACTAGCTTGAGGCAGATAGGAACTTAATCCATTGTTTACTTTCACCGGAACCGTTTCCAATGTAAGAGTGGCTGCAGGTAACCCTTTGGCTTGTGCGGTCAGTGTTATTTTTCCAGCAGTTGTCGTACTGCGGATAAGTGCACGGTTGATACCACATTCTACCGGTAGATTGGTATCGAGGATATGGTTGTTTTCACCTTGTGCGATACCTCCGAGCCATTCGGCATTTCCCTTTAAAGTGAACTGGACAGTGCGGTTATCCAATGGACAACGTTTGCCGTCTTTATCTACTATCTCTACCTGTATCAGAGCCATGTCGGCACCGTCTGCGTGGAAGCCTTCCGGATTCTGAATGGCGGTAAGTTTCAGTTTGGCTGGCTCACCTACCGTGTTTACGGCGTAACGGCTGATTTCCTTTCCGCTCTTGTTGTAGCTGACAGCTTCCAGCTTGCCCGGTTTGAAAGTGACCTTGTCGAAAGAAAAGAGGAAGTTGTACTGCCGTTTACCTTTTCCTAACGATTTACCATTCAGGAAGAGTTCCACATCCTCGCCGGTGGATACTACATGTACCGGTTTTACTGTATTCTCCGGGTAGTTCCAATGACCGATGATGTAGGTCTGGTCTGCTTCCGTGTCCACCCAGCCGTTCCACATGACCTGATGAGCGTAGAATGCGTCTTTCTCAATGCGCATGGCATCCGTCACCCCGCTTCTGCGGTAGTTCTCTTCACCGCGATAATGAGTATTGGTATCGGAGAAAATAATCTTGGTTCCACCGGAACTGACTCTGTTGCCTGTTCCGGGACGTTCACGCCAATAGTCATACCAACGGTTAATCATAGTAATGGCAAGCTGGTCTTGATTGTGGTTGTAATCGGTAGCCGGTTGTCCTTTGTGAAGAGGTCCGTCTCCTTCTTTATGGAAAGGGTAACTGTATTCATCCCAATATTTTCTTAAACCTTCGTCGCGGCAATATTCGGTTGCCCACATCGGATGATGTTCGCTTTTGTTGATATACAGCATTTCGCCGCCATATTCCGCTTCACGGATATCCAACATCTCGCGGGAACCGATGGCACGTCCGCCGAACGGATCATATTTATCACGAACAGCTTTCATCTCAATCATGTGAGGCCGGCTGATCGCTTTGTTTCCACATTCATAGAACAAGATACTGGGATTGTTGCGATTATAAATGATAGCGTCACGCATCAGCTCCACCCGTTGTTCCCATTGGCGTCCTTCACGGTCTTTTTCCGAATCACCGGCAGGCATTGCCTGTATCAAACCTACACGGTCGCAAGATTCCACATCCTGTTTCCAAGGGGTGACGTGCATCCAGCGAACCAGGTTGGCATTACTCTTCACCATCAGGTCGTTTGAATAATCACTCAGCCAAGCCGGAACGGAAAGTCCGACAGCAGGCCATTCATTGCTGGTACGTTGGGCGTATCCTTTCATCTGGATCACCCGGTCGTTCAGCCAAACTTTTCCTTCTGCAAAACGTGTCTTACGGAATCCGGTACGAGTGCTTACTTCGTCGAATATGCGGTTGTTACTGTCTTTCAGAGCTGTCTTTACCGTATACAGATAGCCATATCCCCAACTCCAGAAATGAAGACCACCGACAGGGGCAGAAGCTTTTACTGTTTTAGTTTCTCCTGCTTTCAAAGTCACTTTGTCGCCTTGAAAAGTCTTCACTTGTTTGCCGTCGGCATCTAATATAGTCACCTGATAGGTGAACTGGCGAGGCTCTTTACTGTCATTTCTGACTTCCGATTCTGCACAGATCGTAGCTTTTCTACCTTTGATGTCGATGTCCTTAGCGTACGTATATACTCCCGTCGTTTTCAGATTACTATACAGGGGAAGTGTCTGATATACATTGTCAGTAACGTAGAGGAATACGTTTTTGGGAATACCGCCATAATTGGCGTTGAAGTTACGGTCGTTCCATTGAAATTTGGACTTGGTTCCTTCTTCCCTGTACATCCAGTCGTTGTCCGTCCGCACGGCAATCACGTTTTCGCCTTGTTTGATATAAGGAGTCAGGTCGAAACCTACTGCCATCACCCCGTTTTCATGTCTTCCCAGATTGTGTCCGTTGAGGTAGAAGTCTCCACGCTGGCGTACTCCTTCAAATTCGATAAATACTTTCTGATTACTTTTTAAATCGGGAATGCGGAAATTTTTACGATACCACACCACCGTGTCTGTCAGTTGTTCGATAGAAACTTTGAATGCTTCATCTTCATTGAAGGCATGAGGCAGTGACTTGTTTCCACTTGCTGTCATCGAATGTTGCATCTTTGGCTTTAGGAAAATCTCCTGTTTGCAGTTTCCATTCGCTGTTGAAATTGTACTTTTTACGTTCACTTGCCTGTCCCTTGACGGCGGGCAATGCGACCAGCAAAAATACGAAAAGAAATAAGTTGTGTTTCATGATGATCAATTAAAATGTTTTGCTGCAAAGGAAGCGCATTAATGGAAAATACGCCTATACTCCCGTACGGAAAGGATGTAAATTTTATCTTTTGATGAAAAAACAGTAATGGAGATTTGTACGCAAATCCGTAAGATAGTACACTGGGGCTTCTTCTCACCACAGATTAACACAGATAATAGATCTTGATTATTAATGCATTAAATTAATCTGTGTTAATCTGTGGTGAACTCGAACCATGCTGTCCTTTATTCTTCTGATAAATCGAAGGAGCGATTCCAAATTGGTTCTTGAAACATTTACTGAAATAATAAGGATCATTGATACCCACTTTATAGGAAATCTCGGCAACGGTCAGGTCTTCGGTCAATAACAATTCCGCTGCTTTCTTCATACGGATAACACGTAAGTATTCATTCGGAGAGTATCCTGTCACTCCACGTACTTTCTTATAGAATACGGTACGTCCCAATCCCATAAGGTTGGCATAGTCGTCTACCGAGAATTCGGCTTCTACCATGTGCTCGTTCAGTATTTCGTTCAGCTTTGCCAGGAACTTGCTGTCTTTATTGTTGGTGCAGATTGCTGAATGGACGATTCCCGGTTCATTGGAGAACTTCTCACGGAGTTTGTCCCGTTGCTCTATCAGTCTGGATACTCTGGCGAGCAGCAAAGATACACTGAATGGTTTGGTGATATAGGCATCCGCTCCGGCCTCTATACCTTCCAGGTATTTTTCATCCATATTAAGGGCAGTCAGCAGGATGATGGGGATATGACTTGTTGCGAACTCATTCTTTAGTTTCTTAGTCACTTCAAATCCGGTCATTCCCGGCATTAACACATCACAGATAATCAAATCGGCGTCATAGGTCTGTGCGCGTTCAAAGCCACTGATCCCGTCCGCTTCGGCCACCACTTCGAAGTATTGACCGATTTCCTCTTTTAAGAATTCACGGACATCGTTGTCGTCTTCTATGATTAATACTTTCCGTTTATTCAATGGAACGGAAGGTGCTGCCGGTTCTTCTGTCTTGTCACTCGCAATAAATTCTTTATGGCGTTGTTCTTCTTCCTCAATCAGTATTTGGTTAGGGATGAGGAAGTCTTTTTCCTCGTAAACGTCGGCATTTGCCGGTAGTTCTACGGTGAAGATAGAGCCGCCTCCTTCATTTTCCTTATAAGAAATCGTTCCTTTATGTATATTGACCAGACCATAGGTGAGGTGAAGCCCTACACCTACGCTGCTGTGTGAGAAGCTGCTTTGCATGAAGCGGTTGAACAATTCGTTTCTTTTTTCTTTCGGGATGCCTACTCCTGTGTCCGTCACTTGGATACAAAGTTGTTGCTTTTGTTCCGAAATGTCTACCTTGAATATGATTTTCCCATTGGACGGAGTGTATTTGAATGCATTTGAAAGTAGATTGTAAATCACCTTGTCGAGATTTCCTTTATCGACAGGCATTTTGTAAGAGGTATGTGATGGCTCGAAGCGGAAATCCATGTTTTTGGATTCGCTTACATCCTTGAAACTTAGGAATATCTCATAGCAGAAAGCGATAATGTCCGTTTCTTCTAATGAAAGGGCAAGTTTATTCTTCTGCATCTTCCGGAATTCCAGCAATTGGTTGATAAGCCGCAACATCCGCTTGGTACTCTTATCCATGATTTTTAGGGAATGTTGCATATCTCTGGAATGGTTTCCCATATTGACGATTCTTTCCAAAGCTCCTTGAATCAGGGTTAATGGAGTGCGGAACTCATGAGATATATTGGTGAAGAATTCCAGTTTGTATTCCGTCAACTGGTTTTCTACTGCGATGCGGTTGCGCAATGCGTTGAAATTCCGGATGATATGGAAACTGAAATAACCGGCTACTGCGATTAACAGGGCATATAACAGGTAAGCCCAAGTCGTTTTCCAGAACGGAGGGGCTATCACAATCTCCATCACATTCTCTTCTCCCCAGATACCTGCGGCGTTGCAAGCTTTCACGTGGAGTTTGTACTTGCCTGGAGGCAAGTTCCGGTAAGTGGCGAAGTTCAGGCTGGAAGGCGAACTCCATTCCGTGTCATAAGGGGGCAGGCAATAGGAATACTTGGATACCCCATTCAGATAGTTGAATGTAGAGAAGGAGATGACAAATGATTGTTGATAATATTTCAAGTTCAGCTCGTTGATGTATGGCATTGCTTCCTGCAAAGGAGAATCTTCTACACCGGGAAGCATATTGGCTCCGTTGATCTGAAGTCCGGTAAAGACTACGGAAGTCGGTTTGTCCAGATTCTCTATTTTGTCGGCATTCAATACAACTAAGCCATAGTTGGTACCGAACAGTAGTTTGCCGTCGTTGCTTACACAAGCGGTGTTCTCACTATATACATTTCCCAAAGTGTAGGAAGAGAAAAAATAATTCTCAATTTGCTTGGTTGCAGGAGTGAAGCGTGAAATGCCATATTCGGTAGCTATCCACATCTTATTATCCTTATCCTGAACAATGGACTGCACTACGGCATTGGACAACCCGTCTTTGATGTCGTAACAGTTGAAGGTCAGATGCTGATAATCGCCTTCCGGATGGCAGACGGCAAATCCGGCTCCGGCGGTTCCGATCCACATATTGCCTTCATGGTCATTCATCAGGCAACGTATCTCATTGTTGGGGAATGTGCCGTTGACATGATTGTATATGATATAATTCTTGGGCGAAGCGATGAGGGAATCCGGATGGAAGATATAAATACCGTTATTGGTGCCTACCCACATCCGTCCGTTCTTGTCTTCTTCGATGACACGGATACGTTTCTCTCCATAGTTGTCCTGCAAGAAGTGCCGGAATTGATAGCCGTCCTTCGTCTTTACGGCTAAGTTCAGTCCTCCGCCGAACGTTCCCAGCCACATTCGGCCTTTCCGGTCACGGTAGATGGAGAACACTTGGTCGTTGGAGAGCGAATTGGGATCTTTGCTGTTGTTCTTGTACCATTTGTCCGCTCCGATACGAAGACCGGTTCCTCTCATACCCAGCCATAGGTTACCTTCCGAGTCCTCGTTCATACTGTACACATTGTGGGTGAAATCCTCGCGGCGTATTGTCTTGGTCAGACCGGGGTCGTATTCGTACAGGCTGCCCATGCGGTTTGCCATATAGATATTTCCGTTTCGGTTTTGGAAAAGCATACGGATGGTATTGGAGCGGTCGGAACTGTTCTCGCCGCTGGGATGGAGACGTTGTGTGCCTTTGTTCAGAATCTCCAGATGAGATAAACCGGAAAATTCGGAGCTTACCCAAATACCGCCGGAACGGTCTTCCATTACATATTGGAGATAATTAGAGTTAATATGGCTGGATTGGCCGATGTCAAAGGTGAAATGCTGCAGGTCTCCCGTAGCCAGCTCGTATGCGTAAAGTCCGTTTCCGTAAGTTGTAATCCAGATGATATCCCGTGAATCGTGTACGATACTATATCGCTCCACATCTATATAGCCGATATGTTCGGAAGAAAGGAACTGAAAAGGTTTGATATTGCCCGTTGTAACGTTGACGTACCATAAATGTCCGGTATAGTTGTGCACCCATACATTCTTTTTATTGTCTTTGGTGACCGCACCGTTTTTGATATTCAGGTCGGAGTAGCGGGAAAGTTTTCCGGTAGGGATATCCAGCAGATAACTGCCGTTGGCGGTAAACAATACCCATTTGTCTGCCAGGAGGAAGTTGCCCGTGACACGATTGTTGTCGTCAAAGCTTGCGGCAAGTGAACCTACTTTTTCCAGTTTGTCGGTAGAGTAGGTGTGACGGTAGATTTCATTCTTGTCGGTGATGATGCAGGTATATTGGTCATAAGCGATGATATGTTCCCAACTTTGGCTCTGCGGGTCTAGATTGTCAGTTTGCCCGTTCCGGTATTTCAATAGCCCTTTACGGGTTCCGATCCAGACTTCTCCTTTGGCGCTTTCCAATACAAACTGCACTCTGTCGGAAGGTAGATTTCCCAACTCTTTCTTATAAGTCTGTGACGAGAACTTCCCATCCTGATAAACGATTCTCCTGCATCCGTTTTGATTATGCCATAGCCAGACGGAATTATCGGAGGTAATGAAGAATTTAGAATAGTTTTCTTTATATTCGTTGCATCCGGTGAAATCCACAAAACGACCGTGACGCAGGTCATAACAACTGATAAAAGAGGACATCGTTGAAATCCATAGGAAGCCGTTCGGATCTTCTTCTATACTCCGGATGCGTGAATCGGCCAGTGAAAGCGGATTGTGGATGTCAGGGTAGATGTTGACAAAAGAATTGCCGTCATAATAACTTAATCCGTTGAGCGTACCCAGCCAGATAAACCCCTTACTGTCTTGCGACATATACCGGATGGAGTTATTGGCTAATCCGTCTCCGGTAGTCAGTTTATTGGAACGTACCTCTACGGAGGCGAATGCCGGGTACAAGTAGAATAACAGGAGGGAGAATATAAGTAACGTATTCTTCTTCATAGTGAATTTATGTGTTTTATCTAAGGGCAAAGATAGTTATTTCTTTGGATTCCGTATAAATTTGCCCTTAGTATAACATTTCACTTGAACTGATATCCTCTGAAAGTCTCTTTCTTCTTAGTAAGATCCGGACCGAAATAGAATCCCGGTTGCGTTGGTTGGTTGTAGCCTACATTCTGGGTTGCGATACTGATTCTGTATATAGGATCTTCCAGGAAGGTATGGAAACGGTATTCAGTAGGAATAGTCGATACATACAGGCGCAGGGAACAGTTGTCTTCCGAGCGTAACAGCACTTCTTCACGCCAGTCACCCACGATGTCACCTTGCAGACAGGGTACGGCTTTCGTTCCGTTATTGGAGAGAGCCCCTTCGAATGTTACGATTCTGTTTACCTTTTGTGCTTTCCAATCATACTTGCTGATAATGTTCTTATCCAATAACTCGCGTAGCAAGTCACCATCCCACCACACAGCCATGTTGGTGGGCAATCCTTTTATCCTGCCTGCAATAGCTTCTCCTTTTGCATTGCGCATTCCTGCTTCCCACGACCACATTTCCACTCCGGGCTGGGTCGGGTCGATGTCGGCTGCCATACAGCGGCCTACATCCTTGTCGCTTTTCACTTGGAGAATGATCTCTCCCGTTGCCGCATCGCGATAAGTACTGCCGTCACGTTTGTTCTCATGACAGTCCCACACTTGCAGTCCCTTGTGTGAAGGGTCAAAATGGGTAAGATGGATAGCGTCTCCGTGTCCCATCTTGGTAGAGTAGAGTCCTTTGCCATTATGGTCGATGGCGCAAGAACCGTAAATAATTTCATCGCAACCGTCACCGTCCACATCTCCTACACGCAGGTTGTGATTCCCTTGCCCGGCATAATCTTCGCAACCGGGGTCATTACTATCGAATACCCAGTGTTTTTTCAGTTCTTTCCCGTTCCAGCCGAAGGCAGCCAGGACGGTGCGGGTGTAATACCCCCGGCACATCACTACACTTGGATGAATTCCATCCAGATAGGCTACACAAGCCAGAAAACGGTCGCTGCGGTTGGCACGTTCATCTCCCCAATCGGAAGGATCACCGCGCTGAGGGATATAGTCAATCGTGTGCAATGCTTCTCCCGTCAGTCCGGAAAATACGGTTAAATACTCCTTGCCTTTCCATACCCGTCCTTGATTGACAATCGCGTTTCTTTTCTTGCTGAAAGTACCGGGTTCACGATAATCGGCTTGAGTGTTCCCTATGACATTCCCTTTTGCGTCAACACTTCCGTCTGCTGTGCGCGTCACGACTTCCGCTTTCCCGTCACCGTCCAGGTCATATACCATAAATTGTGTATAGTGTGCCCCTGCCCGTATATTTTTACCTAGATTAATGCGCCATAACTGTTCACCGTTCAGCCGGTAACAATCGATAAGCACTTCTCCGGTATATCCGTCATGCGAATTATCCCGTGAATTGCTTGGATCCCATTTCAAGATGATTTCATATTCTCCGTCACCGTCCACATCACCGATGGAAGCGTCGTTGGGACTATACGTATAGCTGTCTCCTGCGGGAGTTACTCCGCCTTCCGGTCTTTTCAATGGTATTTGCAGATAGCCGAGAGGAGAGTTCTCTGGTAAGGTATACTTGCCACCCGTATGGTGGGTCTCTTTGCCTTTTATCACAGGGCGTACTTCATAAACTGCCGCTGCCGGACTTCCGTTCTTGTCGCGAAACATCGTACCGGTGATAACGGGTTGGTCATTTAGTTTCTTGCCGTCCAGGTAAACATTGAATCCGGTTTTTATCGGGTCGGAAGATAAATATCTCCAGGAGACGACAACTTCCGAAGGGTTCTCACGGATAGCGATTACTCCGCGTCCGAGCTTCTCCCGTTGGAGTTTGGAATAGTTGTAATTGGGTTGTGCCATTACAGTCGGTATAGTAACCAATGTAAGCATACATAACAGTAACCAGCTTGTACTTCTTTTCATGTCACTCTATTATTTTGAATATTAGATAATTCTTTTTATTTCATGTGGCAAATTTAGTCCTTTTTTGAATGCCTGTACATGGAAATATGTACAAAGACAATATAGAATTGTCCACCTGTGTATATAGGATTATCCATTCCATATAAATTTCTATCTTTTATGTACATTCGTCTATTTCGCCTTCTACGGAATGCGGTAATTTTGCAATGTGAATAAAAAGGAGTGAATATGAAGTATCTTTTATCTATTGTACTATTGGCATTGATTGGCTTTACGAGTCCGGAAAGAACCATTACCGTTTCCGCGCATGACTGGGGGAATGTCCCCGTACAACCCGATTTGTCGTGGGCGGAACAGGTAGGTGCGCAACGGGTTCCTAAGTCCGACTGTATCCATGCAACGGACTTCGGACTGAAAAGTGATACTTCCGTTCTTAGTACCCGTTTTATTCAATCGGCTATTGACGCTTGCCATGAAAAGGGGGGAGGGACGGTTATCATTCCTTCGGGCGTTTACCGTATAGGCGCCTTATTCATTAAAAGCGGAGTGAACCTTCATCTGAGCAAAGGCACAACGTTGATAGCAAGTGAGGATATCCGTGACTATCCGGAATTTCCTTCGCGTATTGCCGGCATTGAAATGACATGGCCTTCGGCCGTTGTCAATATCATGGATGCGGAGAATGCTGCGTTGACAGGCGAAGGATTCATTGATTGCCGTGGAAAGGTGTTTTGGGATAAATATTGGGAGATGCGCAAGGAATATGAGAAGAAGAAACTCCGTTGGATTGTGGATTACGACTGCAAACGGGTGCGGGGAATCCTTGTCTCAAACAGCAAACATATCACTTTAAAAGATTTCACCCTTGTACGTACCGGTTTTTGGGCTTGCCAGATTTTGTATTCCGATCATTGTTCGGTGGATGGCGTTACCATTAATAATAATGTGGGAGGACACGGACCGAGTACGGACGGAATTGATATAGATTCTTCGACCAATATTCTGGTTGAGAACTGTGAGGTGGATTGCAATGACGATAATATCTGTATCAAAGCGGGCCGCGATGCGGATGGGCTACGCGTGAACCGACCGACAGAGAATGTGGTAATCCGTAACTGTACCGCACGCAAAGGGGCGGGATTGGTGACGTGCGGCAGTGAGACTTCCGGTTCTATCCGTAATGTGCTTGCCTACGATCTGAAAGCTTACGGCACGGGAGCGGCGTTGCGTCTGAAATCATCCATGAATCGTGGAGGAACGGTGGAGAATATTTATATGACCCGTGTGAAGGCTGATAGCGTAAAGTATGTATTGGCTGTGGGGTTGAACTGGAATCCCAAATACAGTTACTCCGCTTTGCCCGAAGAATATAAGGGGAAAAAGATTCCGTCACACTGGGTTACCATGCTGACTCCCGTCGAACCGAAGGAGAAAGGATATCCCTATTTCCGTAATGTGTATTTCTCGAATATACAGGCCGACAGGGCAAAACGTTTTATCACAGCTTCCGGATGGAATGAGGAGCTCCGCATTGAAAACTTCTACCTGTCTAATATTAATGCGAGTGTGGAGTCTGCCGGAAAAATCGCTTATAGCAAGAACTTCCGGTTGAAGGATATTCATCTGACAGTGGAAGATAAGAC
>OBWI01000783.1_pt1 | contig 15636 bp, 18 predicted proteins | sample 1495201 | NCBI WGS metagenome assembly OBWI01 (sample SAMEA2580050, study PRJEB22360) | human gut metagenome | biome: human gut; feature: human-associated habitat; material: faeces | place: Denmark | collected 2008/2010
CCCCCCCTGCCATACCCGCTCCTTATTATCTATAACGGGTTTATTATATCATATACCGGAAATACTGCCGCCATAAGCCGTGAAAAACCTGCCGCGCCCTAAGGTCACAACAGGTTTTCCGCACTCTTATCAGGATTTACTGATTTCCGCTTTAATATGATAAATCTCGGGGATAATAATCTTTTCCATGCCTACCTTTATGACACCCGTATGTCCGGGCAGGCAAAATATGGGGCACTGGCGAATAATCCCTGCACCGCCGCGATAGGCCAAGGCTTCCATGCCGCAGGCGCGGCGATAGGAAAGAAATGTCAGTATGCCGTTAAACTCGGGAATGGTCTTATCAAAGAGGGGCTCCAACGTTTCCAGTGTCACGTCCCGTCTCGCCAAGCCCGTACCGCCGCTCGTAACAATCATATCTACGCTGCACACCCATTCGTGTACATACCGTAAAATAGCGTCGCCGTCATCCTTTACAATAGCATAATCCACTACCTGATGACCTGCTTTCGTGAGCAGAGACTGAATCATGAGTCCGTTTGTGTCATCCGAGTAGGTCCGACTGTTGCTTACCGTCAAAATGGCGGCTCGTAAAGGATGTTTTTCCGTTTCTTTACCGGCCAACTTCGTCACCTCCTGTCTCAGTTTCTTCTTATTTATATTATACGATAAAACGGCAATCTGTCATACTGCTGTTCATAACTTACCGTCTCCGGCCGTTCGGCGGCCTTGCGGTTTATATAGCGACGTCCCTGTAAGAAAACGAACTTCCAGTAAACACTCACCTCTTTACATACTGAAAATTATGGATTCCATTGTATCACCGTTTTGCCTGATTCCCTCACTCGGAGAATCTAATCCTCGCTCCTTCTCCAAATACTCATCTGCTTTATCGGGAAAATAAAAAAGACTATCCCTAAAATAAGCCTCTTTACGTAAATTTCCGGTCTGCTTTAATTCCATATAAATAGCTCTGTCTATTTCCGACACATCTTGCAATGAGTCCCTTAAAATCAAAAACATAAAATATGCGTCCAGCACGAGGAGTATTAGTATTCCAACTATAGTTTTAACCGGAAATTTGAGCCAAACAGCTCGTTTAACAATGGCCAGCAACACGCTCCACCAAGCAATCACCCACAATAAAAAATACACGCAACTGGCTACAAAGCTATTACTTATCATCATATATAGTATAGGAGCCACGTTATAAACATAGTCTTCAAACATTATAAGCGCAGTAAGCGGTACATATCCCAAAACAAATTGGGTTCGTGAACTAACTCCTGCAAATGATAACAATCCTTCTGTAAGCCCTTTACTGTACTGGAGAGCACTACCAAGGCAAACCAAAAAGGTAAAATACAACAAATTACTTTGCTGTATAAAATGAGCAAGCATCCTGGATCACTCCCTCAGGACAGGAACTCCACCAGTTCCATAACCAAATCAATCAATATGCCTATGAGGATAATAATTGCAATAAGCCTAACAAATTGCGCTTCCGTAGAATTTTTAGGAAGTGGCTTAAATCCATTTTTTAAAACACCGCCTTTTCCCAATAAACTGTATTCTTTAAAATATTGGGGATACTTAATTGCTAAGATAACGATAGGCAGTAAAATAATATCTTTTATCATTTTTATCCTCCACACTTTTTCAAGGAGTCCGATTCACACAAACTACTTTATGCGATCTTATTTTCCCGGTGTTGCCTGAAAACTATAATGCTCTATCGTATTTTGTATAGCCTGAAGCTCATCTTCATCATAAGCATCCTTCGAATAAGCAATATAGTTGGTATCGGACTCTACGGGCAATCTTTTAGTCTCTCCCGTCTCGTCATCGTATATGAAAGGTCGATATTCATATATAGGTTGGTTCCTAAAGATATTTTCCCATACCCGCTCCCAGTCCATAAACTCTATATATCCCGGTTGGTGCGGTATCATGCTATAAATATTATTGTATGCCATAATCATTTTATTAGAAAATTTTTCTCTTTTCGCTCCTTGTAAATCCGTAATAAACGTTCCTCCGACTCCGGAAATAAAAATTTTTTCCCCTTCCTTTGCCCAACCTTCGAGGTATTCTCCTTTCTGAAACATAAAATAAGTTCTCTCTTGTGGATATGTTTTAAGCATATTGGCCTGATCAACATAAATAATACCGATCTTTTCATAAGACAAAAGATCATTTCCATTGCTGCGAAGATTATAGTCCGTAATAACTTTATTTACTTCCACAAAATTAGGGGAAATCAGATAAATATCGGGTATTCACCTGCACCCAACATCCTAAATTATTGACCATAAGCGCTAACTCAGTCTTAGGTTCACTGTTTGGGATACTTGCTTGTTTAACTTTATTCTCCGAAATTTGCATAATAATTAATTCCGATTTATCTGCCCTCATAAATAATATGGTTAACTTATTATTCGTTAAGTTTATCCTTCTTATAGTTCCCGGAATATTTGTAAAAATTTTTTCTACCTCAATCTTCTTCATGTGCTTCATATCATTAGGATCTATAAATTCAAATTTATTATTAATAATCGTTCCCGTATACACAGCCTTTGATACATCAAAAGTATATTTAGTTACATCAATAAGATTTTCAAAGCCCATCACTACAGCAAAAATCAGCACTATTCCTGCAAAAAGTTTTTCCCGTTCTTCATAAATACTCCTTAAAATAGTCGAGGCGTGCTTACAATAGCATCCTTTCAAAGTCAACTCTATTCCCCCACTCTTGTTGCCGAATTTGTTTCTCGCCGGCATGGATCCGAGTTCCGCTACGGCCGCATGGAATCCCACCTTGTCCGGTTTCCCGTCTCTATCGTAGTAATGGAGCAGTTCATCCGCATTCTTCATAAACAGGCGCGACAGTTCCTGCCGCTCTTCGGGTTTCTTCTTGTCGAAGATTTTCCCCAGCCGATTGAGCGAGTTGGCCGTATCCCTGTTTATCTTGGTAAGGTCGGTATTTTCCTTTGTCGTTGTAATCATTCCCGGGGTGATGGCGGATTTAGTCGCGGTATGTACGTCCTTCTGTACGCCCGGCAATACATCCGGCGTCAGGAAGACTTCCGCCTTATACCCTCTGCGCCGTGATTTATGCGGCCACCGCCGCTTATACGTATAGCTTGCCTGCGCCGTCCCGTCGTCAGGACGGCGCGAGTCGTATTGAGGAAGCCGCCGCCGTTTACACGGATGCCGTCGGGATTGGTCACAACGACAGAAGCCGCCCTGCCGGCCATCCGTTGAGGGCCGTAGGGCGGCCGGAGGTCACTTCGTTTACGATGACCTTGGCGGTGCCGCGATTCATATGGGGGGTACCTTCTCCTGTAACTACTGTCCTATCTATTATTTATGGACAGTATAGCACAGTTTTATGCCGATTTCTAATTCGCTGTTAGCGGACAGCGCCGCTTCATTCAGCTTTAAGTCATACATATCCGCCAAGTCGCGCAAATTTTTTTCCGTCACGGTCTGTCGTTTCCCGCCCATAGCAATTATTTCACCGCAGATTTGAGCCGATTTTTCCAAAACATCCATGAGACCGAACGTGTCGCCGAACGTGTCACCGCAAACAAAGGTCCCGTGATGTGCCCAAACAACAACGCGATACGAACGCATTTTTTCGAGTGTTGCCGCGGCGGCAGCTTCACTGCCCGGAATTACCCACGGTACGATGCCGATGCCTTCAGGAAAGACAATAGGATTTTCTATATCCATTTCCCAAAGTTCCCGCGTAAAGAGCGCATCGTCAAGCGGCAAAATAAAGGTTAAGGCGATCAGGTGCGCCGGATGGGCATGGTAAATGACGCGATTTCCTTCCTTACCGCCTGTACACTTCAAGGCGTGGACGGCCAGATGGGTAGGCAGCTCACTCGTCGGCTTGCCGTCTGTAAGGCCCCAAACAAGGCGGTACGCGTTGCCGGCAGCGTTAATTTCAATAATACCCGTATTTTCGGCCGGTGCAAAACGGACATTGCGCATACATTTGCCGCTTCCCGTGAGGAGAAAAAAGGAGCCGCCCAAAACCGGCACGGCCGTCCGTATAGCATTCCACGGCGCCGTATTATGAAAGCAGTCGGCGCACGCTTCTATCTCGGCGGCAGTCAGGCGATAACTTAAATTCCCGCCGTTTCGCTCATGCCAGCCGCGCGCGTCTCCGTCCGTGGCGAGGCGTATAAATTCCTGCGCAAAGGCTTGTTCTTCCAAGTTCATACAGCTTCCCCCTTTCCACCGCTCTCGCCGCCTGCCGTAAGTTTTTTCCGTAAGGTCACGCCCATGGCCAGGCAGGCGATTACGGCAAGAACGCTCAATACATACAGGGCAGAGGCGCTGCCGGCGAGCGTGCCCGCTGCCAAGTCGTCGATGTGAGCCTGTTGACCCGACACGACAACAGTAGAGACGACAGCCGTACCGACGGCACCAGCCAGTTGCTGCAGCGTATTGCAAACGGCATTGCCGTCACTTTGCCGCCGCGGTACGAGCAGGCGTACGCCGGTCGTCAAAATATTGCCGGCTGCAAAGCCCTGCCCTATTGTATAGGCAATATAAATGAGCGTAAGCGACTGTGTCGTCGATTTTTGCAAGGACAAAGCAAAGGTCACGGTTGCCAAAACGATCATAACCGTACCGAAGATGACAGGACGCCGCGGGCCGTATGCGTCGAGGACGCGGCCGCTCACCGGGGCCAGCAACGCGCCGATAAGACAACCGGGCAGCAAAATGCAGCCTGCCGCAAAGGGCGTTTCACCGTGGACGAGCTGGGAAAAGTTCGGCAAGAGAAACCCCAGTCCCAAGGTAATAAACTGGATGATGAAGAGAGCCAAGACACTGAGAGAAAAATGCCAATCGGCAAAAATATCCAAGTGAATGAGGGGCATTTCAATTCTGCCGGAACGACGGGCAAAGCAAGCGAGCAAAATAAAAAAGAGTCCAAGAAGGGTGATTATAGGCAAGCTTCCCCAGCCGTAATCACCGGCAAAGCTCACAGCAAAAATGAGAGCTGCAAAGCTTCCTCCTAAAAGAAAATACGACGGTATGTCAAAGGCCGGCCTGCTCAGCAGAGACGACTGACGAACAGCATACATGCCGCAGCAAAACGACAGGCCAAGAACAGGGAGCAAGGCGAAAAATATGGCCCGCCAGCCGAAGGTTTCCACTACCCAGCCGCCGAAGGACGGCCCTACGGCAGGCGATAGGGCGCAAATGAGCGAGGCCACGCCCATCATCATGCCCATGCGGTTAAGGGGCGCCTGCTCCAAAATGATATTGAACATAAGCGGCAAGGCGATGCCTGTGCCGATGCCCTGCAAAAGCCTGCCGACAAGAAGCACTGTAAAGGTACCTGCAAACGCGCCGAGAAGTGTACCGCCGACAAAGAGGACGCTTGCCGTGAAAAAGAGGCGTTTCATGACAAAGCGGGCCTTCAAAAAAGCCGACAAGGGGATGATGACGGCAAGCATGAGGAGATACCCTGTCGTAACCCACTGAACGGCAGATATATTAAGAGAAAATTCCCTCATGAGCGTCGGAAAAGTAACATTCATGGCCGTCTCAATGACAATACCTGTAAAAGACATGAGACCCGTTGCCAATATGGATAAAAACAGTTTACCGTCAATGCGCCGTTCAAAGCGACCATTGTCAGTCATACGCCTGCTCCTTTCGGTATCGTAAAAAGACACATAAATAATACTGCTTCCCTACTATACTAAAGAAAAAGGGGGCTTTCAAGTCCGGTTCCTTTTGCTCGGAAGAAAACTTTTCTATATTGACAATCCCCGCTCCCATGTCTATAATTAACGACAAGATAATTTCACATGCATTTATCCAGAGTGGCGGAGGGACTGGCCCTATGAAACCCGGCAACCGTTAACACGGTGCTAATTCCTGCGGAGATTTCCGAGAGATAAACCCGTTTAATCCCTTTTCTCTCGGAAAGGGATTTTTTAATGGATATTTTGCCTGGATTATCATTTTCGCAAAGGAGGATTTACTCATGCATTCATTTAAAAAACTCACCTTACTTGCCGGCGCGGCGCTTATTTCCGTGACGGCGCTGCTTGCCGGCTGCGGCACATCCACACCTGCAGGCGGCACGGAAGCGACGAAAAATACGGTCGTCACCGTAGCGGCAACGCCTGTCCCGCACGGCGAAATACTCAATGAAATTAAACCTCTCCTGGCCAAAGAAGGCATAGATCTGAAGATTATCGAATTTACGGACTATGTCAAGCCGAACCTGGCCTTGGCCGACAAGGAAGTGGACGCGACTTTCCACCAACATATCCCTTTCCTGGATAAATTTAATGCCGAACACGGGACAAAACTGATTTTAGCCGCAAAAATTCATGTTGAGCCCATGGGCGTGTACTCGCACAAAGTCAAAGATCTGAATTCCCTTGCGAACGGCGCGAAAGTGGCCATTCCGAATGATCCGTCCAACGGCGGCAGAGCACTTCTCATCCTGCAAAGCGCCGGCCTCATCTCCTTGAAAGACGGCGGCAACGTATCAAGCACAGTTCAGGACATCGTCAAGAATGACAAAAACCTGCAATTCGTCGAATTGGAAGCCGCACAGGTTCCCCGTTCCTTAGATGACACGGATATTGCCGTCATCAATACGAATTTCGCTTTAGAAGCAGGACTCAATCCCTTAAAAGATGCCCTCTTCCTGGAAGCGAAAGACTCGCCGTACGCCAATATTCTCGCCATCCGTGAAGGTGACGAATCGCGGCCGGAAATTCAAAAACTCGTTAAGGCTCTCCAATCTCCGGAAGTAAAGAAATTTATTGAAGACAAGTATAAAGGAGCCATCTTACCGAGTTTTTAACCGCTCATCCGCAAGATCACATAAGAAAGCCGCAGCAAATGTCGCTGCGGCTTTCTCTATTACGGCAGACGCCTTATTTCTGCGCCTGTTCCAAATCCTTATTTACTGCTTCTATAAACTGATTGTAGTTGATCGTCGCGCCGGAAATAGCGTCGACCTTGCTGAGATCCTGTTTCTTCAGCAGTTCGTCCACATATTGGCCCTGCGCCCGGTAAGCGACTTGCGCTTTTTTGGCATTCGTCGGATCCTTGTCTTTGCCGTAGTCGGAAGTCTTGACGGTCGTGCCGTCCTTGTCGATGCCCTTATAGTCGACGGCCGTAATCTTGTGATCCGCAATGGTCAAGGTAATGACAGCCTTGCCGTGTACCTTGTCCATAGAGCTTTCTGCCGTATACGTACCGTCTTTTACCTTGCTCATGTCGACAGTCATTGCCTGAGCGGGCTGTTCCTGCGGCGCTTCATCCTTATTGTCGTCGCTGCCGCAGCCGGACAACAACTGTACTGCCGCAAAAGCGGCAAAAAGAAGTATGGCGTATTTGCGTATTTTCATATTTCTTCACTTTACTCCTTCTCAACTATGTGTCCGTGTTCGATAATAACGCACCGCTGAGCTTCGGCACCGACTTCAGGCGAGTGCGTTACTGTAATAATCGTATGACCTTCATCATGAAGCTCGCGGAAAATCTTCATAACCAGGTTCTGGTTCGCTTCGTCCAAATTCCCTGTCGGTTCATCGGCCAAGAGAACAACCGGATAGTTGATGAGCGCTCTGGCAATGCAGACACGCTGCTGTTCGCCGCCGGAAAGCTGACTCGGCAAGTGGTCCGCCCTGTCCTTGAGCCCGACGCGTTCCATCATTTCCATCGCTTCTTTTTTATCGGGCATACTGTGATAGTACTGCGCTACCATGACATTCTCCACGGCTGTCAAGTAAGGAATCAAGTGGAACTGCTGGAAGACCATGCCGATTTTGCTGCGCCGCATTTCCGTCAAATCCGTGTCGGAAATATTGCGCAAATCAATTCCGTCGAGAACTACGGAACCGCTCGTGGCATGGTCCATACAACCGATAATGTTCATCAGCGTCGTCTTGCCGGAGCCGGACGGGCCCATGATGGCAACCCATTCACCTTTTTCGACGGACATATTAATATGCTGCAAAGCCATAACTTTGCCGTTATAGGCCATTGATACGTCTTTTAATTCCAATAAGCTCATGAAAATCCTCCTTATTCGCCGCGCAATACGATTGCCGGATCAACGCTTGTCGCAATACGTACGGGCACGAGGCTGGCGGCGCCCGTAACCACGATGGACAAGACAATGGATATAATCACGACGGACGGCGAGAATGAAATAGTGCGGCTGAATACATTCATACTGACACTCTGGGCAAAAACATAACCGAAGGCACTGCCCAAAATGCCGCCGAAGGCACCGAGAACGCACCCTTCGCCGAAGAACTCAAGAACAATATTCTTGTTGCTCGCACCGATAGCCTTCTTCAAACCGATTTCTTTACGTCGTTCCGTAACGACAGCCATCATCGTCGTCGTAACGCAAATCATGGTCAGCAAGAGGACGACAACCGTAACGAGGAGCATGAGAACCTGCAACTTGCTGAGCACATTCCATTCGGAACGGGCAATTTGCTGTACAAGCTGCGGCTGAACAGCCGGGTCTTCTTTTTGCAGCATGGTCTTAATATTGTCCAGCTTGGTGCCGTCGGCAACGATACTGATTTGACCTAAGCTGATTTTATTCGGCTTTTGCGTCAAGTCCTGCATTTCATCCAAATTAATGAAGGCGAATTGTTCTTCCTTGCTGCCCGTGCTGGCAATGCCTGTTACCTTAAAAGGACGGACGGCCTTGCCTTCACCGGCGCTGATGCTGACGTTCTGTCCGATGAGCTTGTCCGGATCCCGGGAGATTTTTTTCGCCAGCTCCGCGCCGAGCAATACTTCACGAGCGCCTTCTTTCGGCCATTCGCCGCGTACCTGCCAGTACGAGCTGACCTCCCGGAGAGACTTGAAGTCCGTCCCCGCCGTCGTGACGGGCTGTTTGTTTACTTCAAGCGTATCGTAGAGATAAGGCGTAATGCCGACAATTTCATTACCGGAGAGCAAGGTACGCACCTTATCGAGCTCACCCTTGTCGTATGTCGCTTCATCCCCGTTCGGCAGGATGAGGAGATTTGCACCGTAAGCACGGAATTCACGCCCCATCTGCTGCGGCACTTCACGATATACCGTAATCATGCCGGAAATAATCGTCGCGCCGACGGCTACGGCCAACAGAGCGACAAGCATACGCGTGTGTCTGCGCAGCAGGGCGTGTATAACCATTGTAAAAAACATTTTATATTTTTTTATCATACATATCACCTGCCATGAAGAACACTTGCCGGCTGCAACGAAAGTAAGGTCCGTATAGCCGGCAGACTGCCCAGTAATAATACAAGAACCATGAGTCCCCCGACGATGGGGATGACGACAAGGTTATTGGCAATTGCCGAACCGAATACGGTATAGCCGATAATCTGTGCCAAACCGAGACCGCCGAAGTAACCGACAATTCCGCCCATAATACCGGCAATCAAGGTTTCCGTCAAAATCATAACTATAACTTCATAATTCATAGCACCCAGGGCCTTCATGAGACCGATTTCCCGGCTCCGCTCCATAACGTTGGCACTGACCAGGTTCGATACGCCCAACGCCGCGCTGAGAAGACTCAAGATGGTGATGAGCAGCATGAGAAGCTGCGTCTTATCGAGAATTTTGCCTTCCGATTCGGCAATCTGACGTACGGGACGGGCCGACGAGTTTTGTACGACTTCTTCAATTTGGAAAGCAATGGAGCTTACATAAGCAGTGCAGTACCAAATTTCGCGTTCCGACTGAGACAACCGTTCCGGATTGGCTGCCGCCTTGCGGGCCAAGTCGTTTTCCGGTGTCGTAATGGCGCTTACTTCAATTTCACTTACCTTGCCGGGCAGTCCGAGCGCCTGTTGCACCACGGGAAGGCTCGCCAGGATTTCGTTGTCTTCCGCGCCGCCGCCGGCAACAATGCCGGTTACGACAAAAGAGCCTTGCGTACCGTCAACCTTTTGATAGGCTACGGTATCGCCGACCTTCACTTGCAGCGTTTCCGCCAGTTTCTGACCGACCAGGACCTGCTGCGTCCCGTCCTTCGGCCATTGGCCGTCAATTTGCCACCAGGACTTCATCATTTCTACACCCGTGTCGAATTCTTCACCCGTCGGCAGGGACATGTGATAGTTGAACCACGTACCCGTAAGGTTTACGGACCTGTCCTTAACCGTTACGGTACCGTTCAACGTCGGCGCAAAGGCGACTATATTATTGGTCCAGAAAATCGTCTTGATTTTTCCCAAATCTTCTTCTTTTAAATACTCCCTGTGCCCGCTTTCACTGTTGACGCCGTAGACGTCATTGAGCAGCGATGCGTTTTTCGGCGCAACCGTAATGTTGGCGCCGAAGGCTTTCAATTCCTGATTTACCTTATTGCCCACGTCGAACATAACGTTCAACATGGCAGCCGCCAAGGACACCCCCAGAGCAACCGTAAGGGCGATCAGCAAGAATCGGCCGCGCTGCCGTATGAGGGCACCTTTTACCATGAGCCAAAACATACCGTCACCCCTCCTTAGCGGAATATCTTACGCTGCGCTTCCAGCTCATTTGCGTCTACGATGAGCTGTCCGCCTTCAATAGTGTATTTAATAGGAATCGGGTTGCAGCCGCCCTTCGTTCCGATAGTCGCCTTGTTCATGACGACATCGCAAAGTTTGCAAACAACCTGTCCGTCTCTTTCGTAATAACCGGTAGCGCCGCAAATTTCACAAGCATCAAGACCGACACCGTAAGCGGAGCCTCCCTTGAGGATGACGATAAAACGCACGCCTTCACCGCCGGACGCTCTGTACGAATAGCGGTGCAAATGACCGTCCGCGAATTGGTCCAGACCGATGGAAATCTTGCCGTTTGTAGCACTCACCTGCACGGCCGGCACGATTTCTTCCTTTTGGTTGGCATAAGACCAACCGAAAGAGGAAAAGCAGGCCATGGCGACAAGGCAAATAACCGTCCCTACGCCCCAACGGCGTTTAGCCTTGGCAACGGACAGAATCTTGCGATACTGCGCCGGGTTCGAACCTTCCGGCCGTTCCGGCTTCGGCTGCGAAAACAGTGTCAGCGGCACGAAGAGAAGGGCCGCATAAATAACAAATGTCAACATTTCCTGATGATTAATAATGGGCGCCATGATCTTAATCAACGACGCGCTCGGCAAAAACTGCCGCGCCATGGCAATGCGCAGAATGTAAATGACCTGTTCAATAAAAAGCGCAACAATTTGGATGGTAAACACAAAAATAAGTCGCTTATAATTGAGGGCTGCCGCCGCTTTATACGTAATAACGGAGCTGATGACGGAGAAGAAAAGTCCGCAAACGAAACCGAGTATTTTAATAAAGAAATCAACAGTAAAATACTTTCCCGTCGCACCGATAAAAGCCGTATACGGCATAAGCCACAATTCCATACCGTGGAAAAGAATAAACATAATCGCCAAGATAAAAGCACTCATCGTGACGACTTTATTGACTTTTTCCGATAAATTTTTGGCAAAGAAAAGCATTGCCAAAAGAACGAACTCCGCGGCAAAAGCAATGACGATGGTCAACGCTTCAAACCCCTCGCGGGTGATGGCATTACGTGTGCCGACTTTGACGACCACGAAGAACAGAGACAACCAAAACCCCACGTAAAGAGCCCGTTTTAATGTATTTTTATATTCCGGCAAAGCCAGACGTAGAAAGATGGCCAACAAAATCCCCAAGGGGACTGCCAAAGTTACGCCCTGTACCATGGCGGGAATAAACTGCAAGAGAAATGCCTGTAACATGCTGTACTCCTTTACATAGGAATAAAGTCCCGTCGATAACCGTAAAAGTATATACCGTTACGGCTTGGCGACAGGACTTTTCCTCTAGGTTGAACTGACTTGCAATTAATTACCAGTTACGGGGAACGTAGTTGAATGTCCAGTGGAGAACAACCGGTTCATTCCAGAAACGACCTGTAACGCCCGTTTCTTTGTCGACGTGCAAACCGTAATTCATACGATACGGGCTGTCGATCGTGAATTCGCAATCATACGTGCCTGCGCCGAGCATCTTCAAGTTGGCACCGTAGTGCGGGCCGTCGTCAGCGTTCATGGGCATGAATACACCTTCCATCGTTTCGCCTGTTTCCTGTTTTGTGAATTTGTAGTGGACAGTCAGGTAAGGAATCCATTCGCCGACACCGAAGCCCGTATCGTTACCTTCTGTCGCGTGGATATCCGTTTCCATGTGGATATCCGCCTTGTCCGGGCTGAGCATAACACCGGTCGGCACCATTTCCACCGGCTGGAAATATACGAGAGCAACGTTAAAGTGCTGATCCTTTACTTCCTGTTCTTCACCGATCGGATATTCCTCAAAAGCCTGTGTCGGCTGACCGCCGAATACCGCGCAGGAACCTGCCAAAGCGCATACGGCCAAAGCTACCTTTAACTTCTTGAACTTAGATCCCATCATAATAACACTCTCCTTTATAAATTATTAGCAGTTTCATCGCCTTTGCGACTTTTTCTGCTTCTATAATAAACCATACCGATAGCCAACAAGATCATGATCCCCTGGGCACCGAGCGTCTCTACAGTCGGATAAATTCCCAAATAGTCGATCGTCGGCACAGGCACCGACTCAATAACCGTCTGCGCGATAACGCCGGCTTCCTGGAGCTCGGAAATGCCGCCACCGGCAAAGCTTATTGCCAATAAATACATCAACACGCTGGTAAAGATAAAAAACGGGCGTAAGGGGATGGACAAAATCCCTTTTTGCATGAGCAGGAAAAGGATGGCCAATACTACGCAGCCTGCGCCGAATCCCCCCCAAATCAAATGCGTGTCGGTGGACGAGTTGTTAAATAAAGCCTGGTAGAAGAGGATGACTTCCGCGCCTTCACGATACACGGCAAGGAACGCAGCCATGCCCAAGGCTCTGGCACGCCCCGTCGTCATGGAGTTTTCAATCATGCCTTCAATATACTTTTTCCAGACATTCTTATCGGACTTCACGCCGAGCCAGGCACTCGTGAAGAAGAGGACGACGACCGCAACAAGGGCCGTAACGCCTTCGATCAACTCGCGGCTCGCACCGACACCGGCTTCTTCCGAAATGATCGCACTGAAAATATAAGCCGTAATAAAGCTGGCTACAATAGCCGCCAAGGAATAATTGTATACCGTCTTCAAATACTTTCCGTTTCCCGACTTGCGCAGATACGCGATAATAGCCAGGAGAACAAGCATGGCTTCAATACCTTCACGCAAAAGAATGAGGAAGGCCGGGCCGAAAGTCGCCCAACCGCCGGTAGATGCACCTGTCCCTTCAAGCTTTTTCACATCGTCCGTAACCATTTGATTCAGCTTATCCGCCTCAGCCCGAACCTGTTCGCCGTTGTTCGGCTCACTCATGACTTTTTTCAGCTTGCTGAACTGGTATTCCGTCAAAGCCGCATCCTTTGCGGCGACGCTTGAACGAATGGCAGGTTCCAAACCGTCTTTTTCGTAAATTCCGTAATACGCATTGCTAACAGCCGTTTTTGCACCGTTCGAGTCACCGGAATTATATATATTTACGGCATTATCAATTGCCTGTGTTACCTTTTCACCGACCTGACTCCACCGCGGTGCGGCTTGTGAATTCGGTACGGCAACGAAAAGCATCAGGACTGCCGCCGTCATAACTAACCACTTGCGTAATTTCATGATTTTCTCCCCTTATTATTCCTTTTCCAGCTTAGGCGGTTGATTGAACGGAATGCTGATATTCTTGTACGTTTCAATGGCATTACCGTTTTCGTCCGTAGCCGGTTTGAACAACCACTGGCTTGCGTATTCGGCCGCCAGCTTATTGATCTTGTCCATTTCCGGATTTTTCCTGTCCCTGACCGGAGTCATCAGCTTGGTTTTCTTAACGGTCCCGTCCTCTTTGATAAGGGACTGTACCGTAATGTACCCTTTAAATTTAACGATGCCTTTAGGCGGATATACGGGCTTCAGTGTAATGGGCGGGTTGCCCTTGCCCTGTTTCTTTTTACCGCCTTTTTCCCCTTTATTGCCGGCTTGGTTGCCGTCGTCTTTTTTCGTTTCCTTTTCGCCTGCATCTTTCTTCTCGGCAATGGCATTATACGGATCCTTGGCCGTAACGGGCGAGGTTATATTTTCCTGCACCGGTACGGGTGTTTGCGGTTCCGGCTGCTGCTGCGGCGGTTCTTCTTCCGGCTGCTGCTCTTCCTCTTGCTGCTCGTCACCGCTGCCGTCGCCGTTATCAGCCGAACCGTCGCCGGACGAATATTCGACCGTCGGTTCCGGCGGTTTCTCGTCGACCGCGTCAATCCAAGGAATGAGGAAGCCGAAAATACCGATAACGACAATATGCAGTGCCAAGGCAATAACAATCGCCTGTCTCCATCGTAACGAAAATTTCATTCTTTATCCGCCCACCTTACTGTTTATCCACGGAAATAGAAATGTGCTCTACTCCTGCCTCTTTCAGTGTATCCAAGGCGTAGGCAATATTCTCATACGGGGCCTTACGGTCGCCGCGAATGACAAATACGGCGTCCGGATCCTCTTTAACCTTGGCCCTTATTTTTTCTTCAAAATCGACGCTCTTCTTCGTCTCCTGCTCATAGAGAACATCGCCCTTCTCCGTAACCGTAATCATGACGGTATGCGGCTTCATGTCGTTTTCGGCCGATGCACCGGCCGGTAAGTTGACGCGAATAGCATTGGCCTGAATCATGGAAATACTGCTGATCATGAAAAAGACCAACAGAAAGAGCATAATATCAATCATTGGAATGATAATAACCGCAGGTTGCGTTATAATCCTGTAATTTCGTCTCATCGTTCTTCTCCGGCCTTCCCGGTTGCAGCCAAAATGACGGCGGACGCCTTATCCAAAGCAGATAAAATTTCATCCAACCGCTGCGCTAAAAACGTATGAATAACCAAGGCCATAATAGCTACGCACAAGCCCGTCGCCGTGGCAATCAGCGCTTCACCGATACCGCCCGTAATGGCAAGCGGTTCGCCGGCCTGCATACTGAAGACATTGAACGACGAAATCATGCCGGAGATGGTACCCAACAAGCCGAGGAGCGGCGAAAGGGTAACGATCATCCCTAAGTAATTGAGGTATGCCCGCAAGTGCGTGGCCACTTCGTTATATGCAGTATCCAAAGCCAAATTGACGTCTTCACCGCGCAGTGCGGCCTTTAATCCGGCAGCGGTCAGGAAGGTCACGGCATTTTCGTGTTCTTCACAGTCTTCCAACGTCGATTCCCAACCGTTGTTGCGCAGTGCAATAGGCAACCGCGCCAGAAATTGAGTCAACCCTTCACTCATATGCCGGTAAAAAAGAAACCGCTCCACGCCGATGGATACGACGCAAAACGAGCAAAATACCAACACATACATGACGGCACCGCCCTTTTCAAAGAGTTCCAAGCCGTTCAATGTATCATCCCCCTCTGTCATCTGTAAAAGACAACATATTTCAGTAAATATATCGTGATTTTTCGCGATTAATAATAACATGAAAGTAATTGTCATTATCCCGAATTGCACACATAGTATAGCAAAGTAAATTTTATTTTGTCAAATTTACCGACTTATAGATAATGCCGTTTAGTTATCTATTTTATGCC
>OBWI01000788.1_pt1 | contig 15559 bp, 7 predicted proteins | sample 1495201 | NCBI WGS metagenome assembly OBWI01 (sample SAMEA2580050, study PRJEB22360) | human gut metagenome | biome: human gut; feature: human-associated habitat; material: faeces | place: Denmark | collected 2008/2010
AATATTAATTTTTAGCTGATTGTGCCTACCCATTTTAGGGAAAGCAATTGTCATAGTAACAGAAAGATAAAAAGAAAATGATGAAACAGGAATTGATCTATCAAGCTATTCTTTCTACATTAGCTCATGAGGCTACCAATGAGGAACAAAAGATTGTTGACGAGTGGCTGCGTGAGTCTGAGGAAAACAGAGAGGAATATGAGGGGATGCGTCGTATGTATGAGAAAGCGACGGCTCCTCGTAAACCCAAACAATTTGATGCAGACCGGGCTTGGAAACAGGTGGCCGACCATACCATATATAAAAAGAAAAGTTGGTATCTGTCTATGTGGGTGCGCTATGCGGCCGTTGTAGCTGTTGTGGTGGCAAGCGGATTGTTCTTTATCACAGATTGGTTCCGTGCGGACAGTCTGGATGAGATAGACATGATGGCTTACAATGAGCCTACCCTGCTTTTGGAAGGGGGGGATGAGATTGATTTGAGCGGGCGGTCCTTTACGATGAAGCGTGATCAGGCTTTGATAAAGAACGATGCGGACAACCTGCTCTCTTATGAGGCGGAAGGCGGGACGGATAAAGCGAAGATTGTTCATAACCGCCTGATTATCCCAAGAGGAAAAATGTACAGACTGGTGTTGGAGGATGGCACGAAAGTATGGCTGAACTCAGAAACGGAACTCTCATATCCGAGCCGGTTTACCGGAACCAAGAGGGAAGTAAAGTTATTGGGTGAGGCTTTCTTTGAAGTCACTCCTGACAAGGAAAGACCGTTCTATGTAAAGGCGAACGGAATGGATATACGTGTTCTGGGAACTTCTTTCAACGTAAGTGCCTATCAAGATAGCGAGAGTACGAGTACGACATTGGTGGAGGGATCGGTAGCTGTGAGCACGGCCAATGGTGCGGAACGGACAATAACGCCTTCCGAACGATTGGCGTATAATAAGAAAAGCCATCAGTTATCTGTGGAGAAAGTGGATACTGAACTTTATACTTCCTGGATCAACGGTGTATACATCTTTAAGAATATGCCTTTAGAGGAAATATTGGAGAAACTTTCCCGATGGTATGATTTCTCTGTTACCTATCAGGATGAAACATTGAAACACACCCGTTTTTCTCTTACCGCAGACCGAAAAACGGATATAGACAAACTCTTGGAAGTGATAAACTACACTTCGGATGTTAAATTGGAGAAACAAGGAAAGAGTATTAATGTAAAAAAAAGGAGGATAGAATGAAGTAAGAAAGAACTGTGTCACGAAAAAACAAAATAGAGCCTATGCTGACCTTGATTAAGATGAAATGGATAGTGATGTTGTTCCTGCTGCTGTATACGGCAGGCAGTTACCTGCATTGCGCTGTTCTCTATGGGGATATACTTGCTCAAAAGTACACTATTGTGCTTGATTTTAAGGATACTCCGGTAGAAGCCGTACTGGACGCCATCACCAAGCAGACTGGAATCAAGATTGCCTATAATAACGAGGTACTCGACCGGAAGAAACCGGTGACCGTCAAGATAGAGACATCCGATATTTTGGAAGCGTTGTATGCCGTATTGGGCGACAGCTATATCTGTCGGCAGATTGATGACTATATCGCTGTTTCCAAACGGCCAAAACCTGTTTCGGGCAAGATTACCGGTAAATCGCCAACGATGACGGAAGCTTTTTCTTCCGCCATCGTTAGCGGCTTGATTACGGATGGAGACGGAAACCCGCTTATCGGTGTCAATATTCTGGTGAAAGGGAAAAGCACAGGTGTTGTTTCCGATTTATACGGTCGTTATCAGATTGAGGTGACGGAAGGTGACCGGTTGGAATTTCGTTATGTCGGATATAATAGCGAGGAAAGGGTCGTGAGGAAGGTCCCGGTCATTAATGTGCGTATGGTGGAATTACCGGTTGGGCTGGGAGATGTGGTGGTAGTCGGATATGGACAGCAGAAGAAATCCAGCGTCGTTTCGTCTATACAGACATTGGAATCGCGGGATATGAACGTGAAACAACGTAATCTGGCAACCAATATTGCCGGACGGATTGCCGGTGTGATTTCCGTACAGCGTAGCGGCGAACCGGGAAATGACGAAGCGGAGTTTTACATTCGCGGACAGAGTTCGTATACGGGAGGAACTAACCCGTTGGTACTGGTGGATGGTGTTCCCCGTAATATGGAAGATATCGATGTAGATGAAATAGAGACTTTTACGGTACTTAAAGATGCCGCTGCCACTGCTGTTTATGGAGCTGAAGGGGCAAATGGTGTCGTGCTGATTACTTCCAAACGCGGAAGGCCACAGAAGACTCTCGTTAATTTCAGCGCACAATATGCCATTGCCACTCCTTTCAGAATGCCCCGGTCGTTGGGTGCCTGTGAGTATCTGTCCATGTATAACGAGGCGGTGTGGAATGATCGGGGAAATCCGGATAAAGATCATTTTCAGCCGGAAGTGACCGATGAGGTTATAGAAAAATACCGTTCGGGAGCGGATACCGATTTATATCCTTCCGTTGATTGGACTGATTTGCTGAAGAAACACACCCAAAGCCAGCGTTATACGATCAATTTCAGGGGCGGTTCCGAGAAAACACGCTTTTTCGTTTCGGGAGCTTATTATACGGAAGAGGGAATCTATCGTTCAAATCCTATTGAGGACTATGATGCCAATATTGACTTGAAGCGTTTTAATCTGCGCTCCAACATTGATATGACAATCACAAAGACTACCCAACTGTCCGTAGATTTGAGCGGGCAGTATGTGATGAAGAATAATCCCGGATATAGTTCCGACCAGATATTTTCGTACATAACCCATAGCCCTACTCACGTTATTCCTATGTATTATTCGGACGGAACAGCTTCTATTTACAGTAATTTAGGCTACGGACACGACAAGCAGCCTTACAGTATGCTCAATCATAGCGGATATACCAAGACATGGGATACATATCTCCAGTCGAAGGTTTGTTTGGAGCAAAAGATGGATTTTCTTCTTCCGGGCTTGTTGGTTAAAGGAATGATGGGGTTTGATGCGGACTTCGGAGCCTCGACGAAGAGAACCAAGTCTCCTAAAACTTATTTTGCGTTGCGCCGGAAAGAGGATGGTACTCTGGAGAAGAAAACGATGGAGGAGGGGACTGCCTTGAGCGATCCTGTCAAGGGAGAGACTTCGGGAGCCAAAAGGATTTATCTGGAGGCTTCTCTGAACTATCAGCAACGCTTTGCGGACAAGCATGACCTTTCCGCTTTGTTTCTGTATATGCAGAAAGAGACCCAGTACCAGCAGGAAGAAGGATTGTTGCGGCTTCCCTATCGGAAACAGAGCCTTGTATCGCGTATTTCATATGCTTATGATGACCGATATATCGTAGAAGCCAGCATGGGAGCTACTGGCAGTGAGAATTTTGCGCAGAATCATCGCTGGGGGATATTTCCGGCAGTGGGAATAGCCTGGTATATCAGTCATGAGAAATTTATGCAGGGGGTGGAAAACAGCTTGACCAAGCTGAAACTGAGAACGTCTTACGGAATAGCGGGTAACGACAATGTGTTCAGCCAAAATGGTGGATTAGTGCGTTTTCCGTATCGGGGACAAGTCACGACAGACGGTCCCGGATATGATCTCGGACTGACGCCCGGTGCCGGTGGCGGAGTGTCCAATTGGGTCGGTGGGGTGTACGAACGGAGCTTTGCCAGTCCGAATCTTAGTTGGGAAACGGAACGGAAGTTGAATGTTGGGTTGGATGTCGGCTTGTGGGAAGGCAGGATTGATTTTTCTGTCGACTATTTTAGTAACCGTAGAAAAGATATTCTGATTCAGCGGCAGACCATTTCCGCTGTTACGGGTTTCCGGACCGGGATGTATCAGAATTTCGGTATTACGACGAATAAAGGGGTGGATGCAAATCTCATTTTCCGACATCAGTGGGGACCGGTCGGTCTTTCTGCTCGCGGAAATGTAACGTATGCAAGGAATGAAATCATTGAATGTGATGAAATTACTCCTAAATATGGTTGGATGTCACAAGTGGGAACCTCTATTGGTCAGCAATCTCTTTATATTGCGGAGGGGCTGTATACTCCGGATGACTTTGATGTGACGGAAAGGGGAGACGGTTCCCGGACTTATCAATTGAGGGAAGGATTGCCGAAACCTTCGGCAAATGTGGCTCCGGGTGATATCAAGTATAGGGACTTGAACAAGGATGGCATTATCGATTCCTACGATAAGACCTACGACAGTGGATTTTACTCTACGGGTATACCGGAAATTGTATATGGATTCGGGGTGAATCTTTCCTGGAACGGACTGTTTGTCGGGGCTTTTTTTCAGGGAGTGTCTCATGCGTCTGCCAGTCTGATAGCTTCTCCTAGTAATATCATTCCTTTTACGTCGGGCAGGGACAATGGTTCCGCCCGCGATATTATACGCGACCACTGGTCGGCTGAAGCACCTCTCAATCAAAAGGTGTTTTTTCCGCGTCTTCACACAGGAGCGTTTCAGCACAATCAGTTGCCTAGTACCTGGTGGATGCGTGATGCGGCGTTTCTGCGTCTGAAGAACATAGAAGTAGGTTATGAATTCGATAAAACGGTACTCCAGCGACTGAGGATGGAGAATCTGCGTGTCTATGTGCAGGGGAATAATGTAGCGGTGTGGGACAAGATTAAATATTGGGACCCTGAATTGGGAAATGCTAACTCGGGAGCTAAATATCCGCTTTGCAGGAACTTTACTGTTGGGTTGGAAATCACTTATTAAAACGGAAGGTCACTCATTAAAAACAGAAAAGTCACTTATTTAAATTAAGGGAAGGAAACAAGATGGAACGAATTTGGAAGAAAATGATAGGGGCGCTCGGGTTTACGCTTTGCATGGCTTTGGCGGCTTGTTCCGATTATCTGGATGTCTCGAATGAGATCGCAGAGTCGTTGGATCTGGAAGCGGTATTCCGTAATCCGGCATATACACGGCAATGGCACGCCAATCTTTTTAATTGTATTTCCGAATATTCATGTACCGGCGGTAACAATGCCAGTGGGTTCACCAATGTCTGGTCGTCTCTTTGTGGTGAAACGTTGATAAGCAGCGGACCTTCTTCCCGGCTGATGGAAGCCGGTTACAATTCGAGTAACGCTCCCCTCCATCGCTGGTGGGTGCTTTATCGGGAGATACGTGACGCTTTTATTTTCTTGAAACGGGTAACGCCGTTGGGAGCGGTGGAAGATGAGCAGCAGTTGACGGAAGAAAGTGTACGCCGTATGAAAGCGGAAGCGAAGTTCTTGATTGCCTATTCCTATTTTTCCCTGTTTGAACTTTATGGGCCGGTGCCGTTACTGACGGAAGAGGTTGATCCGGAAAGTAAGGATTTGAATTTTCCCCGGGCTACGGTGGATGAGTTGGTGGATTATATCGATCGGCTGCTCGAAGAGGTGATTCAGTCGGGCGATTTGCCGCCTACATTGATTAATGCTGCCATCCCTGACGGGAATGAGCGGTATAATTTGAATGAGATTGTCCGTCCTACCCGTTCGGCAGCTATTGCGCTGCGCGCCAAATTATGGGTATATGCTGCTTCTCCATTGTTCAACGGAGGATATGCGGAAGCTTTAGAAGTGAAAAATAATGATGGAGAATATTTGTTTCCTCCTTATGATCCGGAAAAATGGAAGATAGCCAAGAAGCGCCTCGAAGAGGTACTGGAAGATGCGGAAGTTTGTGGATACAGATTGTACAAGGTTTACCAAACCGATGGCTCCATAGATGCCGACCGTTCTGTTTATGAGGTGTTTCAGGCTTATAATGATGAGATAATCTGGGCTACCGGACGAAACTATTATCACACCGGAAGCCAGGATGGTGTAATGGAGGAGAATACGACTCCGCGTGACCTCTATAAAGGATGGGCGCACGTTTGTGTCACTCAAGAGTCGGTCGACGGTTTTTTCATGAAGGACGGACTGACCATTGATGATCCGGGCACTGGATACGATGAAAGCGGATTTACGGAGGTCGTCAATCCGTGCAACGATAGAAAACGTACCGATAAGAATATCTTTACGATGTATGCCGACAGAGAACCTCGTTTCTATGCTGCTGTCACTTATGAGGGGAAAAGCTGGCATATACAGCCACGTTTCAATTATGACTGGGGAGCCGGTTTTGCAAAAGGGGAAGGAAGCGACAACTCGGTTGGCGATTATCCTCGAAACGGATATTTGCTTTATAAGTTCAAGAATCGTCAGATTATGTACACCGGTGATTATATCAAGAAATGGGCACGTCCGTCCATCTTGTTCCGTTTGGCGGATTTTTATCTTTATTATGCGGAAGTCTGCAATGAAATTGATCCCGAAGACGAATGTGTTATTGATTATTTGGATAAGATACGCGAGCGTGCCGGGTTACTTGGATATCGTGAGCTGGCAGCCACCGGGAAAAAGAATATCATAGGCGACCGGAAATTACAACGCAGGGCTATTCAACAAGAGCGCAGGGTAGAGCTTTTTGCTGAGGGACAGCGTTTCTTCGACATCCGCCGCTGGATGATTTGCGGAGAAGGGGAGGATGCCGACCAGCGATTTGTACATGGGATGAATATGAACGGAGAAAGAAACCGCCCTTTGGGTACAGACCAATCCTTTTATCGCCGGACACTGATTGAAAACCGCCCCTGGAAACGGGCGATGTATCTACATCCAATACCCTTCGATGAACTTCAGGTGAATAAGAAAATCGTACAGAATCCTCTTTGGTAGAATTGCTGAAACAATAAGAAAACTCCCTCCGTTACCATCTGTTTCCTTTCTCGGTGGCGGAGGAGGTTTTCCTCGGTGCCGGACACCTCCTTCCCCGGTGCCGGACTTTCTCTGTGTAAATGGTATAAAAAATCTAGTCGGTTCCGTAATCCATCCTTATATTTATATTTTCTTGATTGTCAACAAACCTCTCTAGAGATTGATAACCTTTCTTCTGAAAGCGCAGTATCTCCCGATTGCCGGTCTTTACGGTGAAATTTCCCCGATTGTCACTTTTCCCTAACAGTTTGCCGGTCGTTTTCTCATAAATCCGGACTTCGGGGATCAAGGTGGCCTGCACGTCTCTGATGACTCCTTGCACGGTTATCTGCCGTTCACCGACCGGTTGAGGCTGTCCCACTCGGATAGTCTTCCGTAAGAGAATATGGTCGGAGGCAGAACCTACTTGTATCTCGAACTCTCCCGGTTCTACGATGGCTTCATTCTTCTCATTCAGAATGGTAAGCTCACTGACAGGAATACTGAGACGGACAATTTGAGTCTCGCCTGCCTGGAGAGCTACCTTGCGGAAATCTCTTAATTGGCGTACCGGCATGGCAACCGAACTGCATGCGTCTGATACATACAATTGCACCACCTCTTTTCCTTCGCACTCCCCGGTGTTTTTCAAATCTATACGTACGTGAACGGTATCGTTGAGCAGATAAGACGCTCGATCCGTTTGTAGGTTGGAATACTCGAAAGTGGTATACGTCAGTCCGTGTCCGAATGACCACAGCGGGACAGGAGCGGAGAAAACATAATCTCTTCCCGGTGAGTCATAACTGCCGGGAGATTTGTAGAATCCACGGTCGGATCGTAGATGATTATAGTAGACTGGGAGATGTCCGGTACTTTCGGGAAAAGAGAATGTCAGCCGACCGGAGGGAGATACCTTTCCGAACAGGATGTCCGCTATGGAGTTCCCGCTCTGTTCCCCGGCATACCATTGTACCAGGATAGCCGGTATATTTTTCTTTTCCCAGGGAATGGCAAAAGGCTTGCCGGTTACTAAGACAAGAATGACAGGTTTGCCTGTGGCTTGAACCGCTTTTATCAAGGCGGGTTGTGCTCCTGTCAAGGTTAGGTCGTTGAGGTCGAATCCTTCTCCGCAAGTCGAACTTTTATAGTCGCGTGCCAAGGCCGCGCTGGCGCTTCCGCAAAAAAGCACACAGACATCGCTTTGCTCGGCGGCCTCGACCGCCTGCCGGATTCCACTTTCATCCATAGATACCAAACTGCAACCTTTAGCGTAATTGACTTTCACGTTTGTGCCTGCCCATTTCCGGATACCTTGTAAGGGGGTAACTCCGAAACGGTTGTCGCGTGTCCATGTGTAATCACCGAATTGTATCTGATCGGCGTTCGGACCAATGACTGCAATCGATTTCAACTTTCCGATAGAGAGAGGGAGTAGCTGCCGTTCATTTTTCAATAAGACGGTCGATTCGTCCGCTATCTTTTTCGATAGCGCTATCGCTTTCCCGGAGTGAATAGCCCCTTTGGCAAATTTTTCTCCATACGGATCATCAAACAGACCGATCCGGAATTTGGCATACAATACCCGGCGGACAGCTTCGTCCACTATCTCGCGGTTCAGCTCTCCTCTTTCTATCAGTCCGGGGATGGCCGGATAGCAGTCACTCGAAGCTTCTACATCCAGACCGGCGGTCAGTGCCTGCAAGGCGGCTTCTTCCGAATTGCGGGCTGTGAAGTGGAAGTTCTTCAGCATTTCAATGGCTCCCCAATCCGAGTAGACATATCCTTTGAATCCCCATTCTTTTCTTAGAACATCCGTTAGCAGATAGTGCGAGGCGGAATTAGGGATGCGGTTCCATGAGTTATAGGCGGACATCACGGCGAGGGTAGGCGCTTGCTTCATTACCATTTCGAACGGTTTCAGATAAACTTCGTGCAGGTCACGGATACTGGTTTCTACGGATGCGAGGTTGAGGCCGCTTAAAGGGTTGCCGTGCGGACCATAGTGTTTCAGCATGGGGGATATGCCGTTGTCCATATACCCTTTCACTTCGGCTATGCCGAATCTTCCGCAGAGATAAGGATCTTCTCCGAAAGACTCTTCCACTCTTCCCCAGCGGAGGTCTCGCACTACATCAATGCAGGGGGATAACACTTGCCGCATACCTACCGCATGGAGCTCGTCGGCAATCATGGATGTTTTGCGATAGGCGAGATCTGTATCGAAAGTACTTCCTAGAGCAATGTTCTGCGGGAAGACGGTGGCTCCCTCATGCACTACCCCGTGTAACGATTCCGCTACGGTAAAGATAGGAATGCCTAAACGAGTTTTCTCGACCATGAAGCGTTGGATGGCTAGCATATTCTTTGCACAGTTTTCTGCCGTCAGGGGAAACCCCTCAACGAACCCCCAACTCATTCCCTGCGCTTTTTCTTCCAACTTGCGTTCGTCCAGCGCTTGTCCGTTGAATATCTCCCAAGAATGGATATGTCTGATTTGAGCGAGTTTCTCTTCCGGAGTCATTCGTTGTAACAAGTCTTTTACCCGCTCCTCAATAGGTAAATCCGCTCTTTGATAAGGTAGTTTGGGTGAGGCTGTTGCTGATGAAAAGGAGACTGCTGATGATACAGGCACTTGCAGAGTGGTGAGGATATTGATTCCATAACGTCGGTCGGGCGAAATCCACCAAGGAATATCTCCGTTGGCGCAGCGGATAGCAAAGCGGGAAAGGTGTTGGAGCTGTCGGGAACCGTCGGGTATCCATAAACCGAGTTTATAAGTGCCGTTCGCCGTCTTGGGGAGGGTCACTTGTCCTTTGATTGTGTGAATCAAAGGCGTGTAGGTTTTATCTCCCGGTCGATAAGGCTGGAAACTGTTGGTATCCGCATTGGTCAGGAACTCTTTCACTTGGTTGTGTTCGTCCACTAATACGAAGTAGACAGGGTGCTCATTGAACAGCGTAGAGAAGCCACGGTTTATCAATGTGAGCGAAAGGTTGAGGATATGGTTATCCGTATGCTTGAGTGTGTCGATTTGCAGTTCTTGCAATTCGAGACGGTATCCCAGATGATCGCGCACATATTCGAATGCGTTTCTTTGGGCAGCACTGCCGTCGTGTTTCCGAAAATATCCGTCAGAGACGGGCATGTGCTTCTCTTTCAGGTATTCTTCGCTGATGGGTGTTTCTTTCCAGTACATCATGGAATACTTGTCCGGTGCACCGCGCTCTTTGTAATTGTGGATGACGCTTAATGAGGTGTAATGCTCCAGGAATAATTGTCGTGCTGTCTTTTTGCCGTCTATGATCCAGCCGTTCGCGTCTCCGTTCTCTTTGTTCATGCTCCACGTTCCCCAAGGCAGTTCGCCGTCTACGGGCATGAATGCTCCTTCTTCTACAATCTGGTCGAAGTTGGGCGTACCTTCATGCATATTTCCGTCCCATCTGTGTGGGTCTACTACGATAAAGTCGTCATGGAAAGAGGTTTTCCGGTAGGCTTCGCTATCTTTGGGTAACAGGTTCTTGTAGTCCGGCACTCTGACTTGTACCACCCGATCTTGAGGGGTCATCCGGCAGATCTTTTCAAGGATAATACGTTTGTTCGCATCGGAACTTTCGATATTATGTTTGGAACTGTGCCATTCTCCCCATGCACCGATAAATCCGGCTTGAAGAGCCAGTATGACATCTTTGTTTTTCTCGAGGTAAGGTTTCAATTGTTTCATATGGCGAAACATATCTTCCATTGTGGGACCTGACGAGACGGTTCCCATCGGTTCTGTTTCGTAGGCGAACCGTAGCAATGCTTTCTTGCCAAGTTGGCGCAACTTGTTGAAGTAGACATCCATTGTGGCAAAAGCTTCCGGAGGTAGCTGTCGGCCTATATATCCATGCAGATAAAAATATGTTTGAACTAACGAGACACTGTCGCAAGCGTATTTGTTTATCTCTGATTCCAGATAGTCGGTAATTCCCGGATATTCCTGCGGTTTCCACACATCGCATTTTTTAGCGATGTCTACGGCTATTTCCAGGCGGAAACCTCTTTCCGGATTATATATTCCGGCAGTGCCGTTCGGATCGTCGGCGTAGATACCCCGATATGGAATGCGGGTTGTCTGTCCGGCAAATAATACGGGAAGAAGGGCAAGAAGAAATAAAATTGTCAAGTTGAACTTTCGCATATTAATAAGGATTAGATAAGATATGAATAGAGGTGAGGGTGTGCCATAATGAGTAATAATTCGCATTAATCTGCATTTTGACACACTCTCGTTCTCCTATTGAATAAGATTTCTGTTATTCTACAGGTATCAGACTAAATTCGTCAAACCAGTAAATAACACCACCCCAAGCGCCTTTCCCCCAGATTTCGTGCGTGTTGATGTCTCCTACATAGGCGCAAGGCTTGAATACGAATCGTATAAGTACATTTTCGGGGATATCTACTGTAACGGAGTATTTGATCCAGCCTTTTCCGGCTTTATTGTCACAGGTGGCCGCAAGCCCCCAAGTGGGACCGGGAGAAAGAGACTGTGAACCGTCCGGATTGAAAATGATACTCTTCTGATTTTCTTTTAATACCAAAGGTATGTCATCTTCTGTTTCGCATACGACAATACTAAGTGTAAATGGCGTATCGTCTTGATTGGTCTTAACGTAATAACTAAATGTATATCTGCCTTCCATTACGTTTTGTAATGCGTATGACAGGTTAACTTTCTCTGCATCCATTATTTCCGTAGCTTCGTATTTTAGTGAGCGTGAACTGTTGTTCGCTCCTTCGCTTTTATCTATAGTCATATTACAACTTGGAGCGTCCGGCCGGCAGAACCATCTGTCAAGATAATTAAGAATTCCACTTTGATCGGTTTTGTCGGCACTGAAGACACCGGGTTGCTGATCCTCTGCAAAATTCTTCTCGAAGTTTCCGTTCTGAATGAGGTTATCGGAAGGTTCTTCCTCCTCGTCATCGTCATTTCCTTTATTTTCTTTCTCATAATACCGGACATATTCTACCTCCATGTGTGCAGGTAGTCCTCTGTCGTCAATCGGTCCCGGCCATGCGTCCTCACCGCCTACCGAATAGTTGAGAATCAGGTAATAAGGTACATCGAACGGCCATTGCTGCATGAGTGATTCATTCGGAAGATGCAGGTTCGGATAGCTGAAAGTCTCTTCTCCGTTCACCGTAAAGATAATCTTCTCCGCTGTCCATTCAATTCCGTAAATATTGAACTCGCCATCCCGATATTCTCCGTATCCGTTACGGGGAGGATTCTTGTCATAACCTAAATCCAATGTATAATGTGTATGCACCGAATGTTGTGCGATCTTGTCCATGCTTACTTGTTCCATGATATCGATTTCACCGGGATAACTATTGTTTACTGATGGATATTGTCGTTCTTGCGGCATGAGCCAGATAGCTGCCCATCCACCTTGAAAACTAGTAAACTTGGCACAAACCTCCAGCTTCCCATATTTGAAACCTACTTTGTCCATCGTCCACACGCCACCTGTCTTGTATTCACCGTCTTTCTTTTCGGCTATCAGATATAGTTTCCCGTCTTTCACATAAGCTTGGTCGTAGCTTTCGGACATATAGCGATTCCAAGGAGAAGCCTCTTTAGCTGCCAGTGACCAGCTTTTGGCATTCGGAATGTTACTTTCCTGTTCAAACTCTTCCGACCACACCAGATTCCATCCGTCTTTATTTTTCGATATCTCTTTCACGTGCTGGGTATAGATATTTATTTCTTCGGATTGGCAGGATAGAAAACTAATCCAGAAGACTAAAAAAGCAATGATCTGTTTCATATTGTCTCACTTTTAGTTGATTAAAAAAGGGGGAGTGGAGGGAGTATGATTACTCCCAACCACTATTTTGTGTTAAGTTAGGATTCTTGTAAAGTTCTGTTTGGGCGATGGGATACAAGTACATCTTCCTGTCCCATATACGTGTCTGGATTTTTGTGCGGGTATAGGTGTACTTACTTCCTCGCTTGGTGATTTTAATCCCATAGATATCTTTTACTACGTCCCCGTCCATCCAACGGCAAATGTCCCAAAAACGATGGTCTTCGAAAGCCAGCTCTATCCGGCGTTCGTTGCGCAAGCGTTTGGTGAAAGCTTCACCGGTGTCCTCTATAGGTGGCATATTGGCAGCAGCACGTACCTGGTTCAAGGCTTCGCGGGCTGTGAGTCTGTCGCTAACCTTATAATCCGGACCGCCTAATTCGTTCATGGCTTCTGCATAGTTCAACAATGTTTCCGCATAACGGAATAAGATGAAATGGTGGGGTTTTGTTACCGGGTCGGTCGGAGAGAGGGATACCGTTTCGTTCATGTTTTTCCTTAAGTAATATCCGGTCAGTGTAGCACCATTGAGAGGAGCACCGTTTCTGCCGCCTTCGTAAGTCTCGATGGGGGTATTCATGAATGAACTTCCATTGTAAAGAACGGTTTTATAGAAACGAGGGTCACGTTTTGAGTAAGGCCGTGCGGCATGTTTCGGGTTATTCCAATCAAACGGCTTGCCGTCGGACATTTCGAAAGCGTCTACCAGATTTTGTGTGGGCGTGCTTCCACTGTTCCCGTTTTCGAAGCCGATAGGCAGATTCAGTCCTTCGAACGAGTTGCTTGCACCATTGCGGCGTTCGAAGATGAGCTGCGAAGAACTAAGGACGTCATTTCCCCCATTCACATTGTAAAGCGGGTCTACATCAATATTTGGCAAAGAGTACCAATTCTCTTTGATAATATCATAAGCAGCTTCGGCGGCTTTTTCCCATTTGCTTTTCTCACCGGACGGATTGTGTAGTTCGCTGGCAGCATAGAGCAGGGCGCGTGCCTTGACAGACAATGCCATGCCACGTGTTACCCGTCCGGACTCGTTGTAAAAATCCTTTTGCGAGACGGGTAATGCCGGAGCCACTTCGCTACATTCTTTGGCAATGAACTCAATTACTTTGTCGAAAGGAGTCTCTGATACGGTGTTGATCTCGTCAATTCCGTAAGTACGGGTCAGCAGCGGGATGTCACCGTATCTTTTGGCTAGTTCCAAATAGTAGAAAGCGCGCAATGCACGTACTTCGTTCACATACATCTTGGCCTTTTCCATGTTTTCCTTGTAGTTGGGATTCCATTGGAAACGTTCCAGCTTCTCCAGTGAATAGTTCTCCAGAAAAGAATTGGCGGCACGGATGGCGGTATAATAGTTACCCCATACGTCGTCTATGGGATTGAGTGGACTCCAATTACCGTTATAGATGTCGTACACACTGTTGCTGTTCCAGGTATATACGGCATTGTCGGTTGCCGCATCCGCCGATGGCGCCGTAATCTTGAGGCAGTTGGGAATAAATGTAGGTTGCCAGGCTTGAGATATTCTCGAAGTAGGTGTACATCTCGTCCTGTGTCTTACCGATGGATTCGTCGAAATCCAGATAGTCGCATCCCGACAGGGAAGTCACTATGCAAGCTATTGTGATATATTTAGTTATTTTCATATAATCAATCTATTAGAATTTGATACTCGCTCCGAAATATACGGAGAACATGTCCGGATAGTTAACACTGAAATCTTCGCAGTTCATGTATTTCACATGGTCGATAGAGAACACATTGTTAGCGCGGGCAAAAATCTGGCACTGTTCCAGTTTGACTTTTGAGATCCAGCGCTGCGGCAGGTTGTAGTAGACGTTGAGATTGCGCAGCTTAAAGTAATCACCGTTTCCCAGCCATTGGGTACTGTTGCGGAAGTTATTGCTGTTGTTCAGCGTTGTCAGACGCGGTACATTGGCGATGTCTCTCGTTTCCTCCGTCCACCGGATTTTGTCGTGCAGATACCAGTCGGATACATTGGTGTTATTGCGCAATGGCCAATATACACTGCTTACATTCATCATTCTGCTGTAGTCGGCCACTCCTTGAAATAGAGCGTCAAGACCAAATCCCTTGTATTCGAACCCGAGTTTGAGGCCATAATATATTTCCGGTACGGAACTTGAATGTCCGATGGGATGCACGTCGTTGTCGTCGATGATCCGGTCTCCGTTCATATCCTTGTATTTGATATCTCCCGGTCGCACTTCCGAAAACATCTGTTGAGGACTATTGGCGATATCCGCTTCATCCCGGAAATAACCGATTGCTTCCAGACCGAAAAGCTGTCCATCGGGAAGTCCCTTGCCGGAAAGATAGTCGTAGGGAATATATCCTTCCCCGTTTTCTATTACCTCAGTCCGGATATAGTTCAGCGTACCACCCACGTAGTAAGTGAAGTCTTTGCCGACTTTGTCTTTCCAGTCGATTCCCAAGTCAATCCCTTTGTATTCGGTCTTACCGTTGTTCTGTTGCGGGATACTGATACCGATGGCGGAAGAAATGACATTGCTGCCGCTTACCGGCATTTTGCTCCTTTTATCCATATAGGCGTCAACGGACAGGTTCAGTCTTTTGAATAACCGCATCTCCAGACCGATGTTATATTTGTCGGACACTTCGAGCGTCAAGTTATTCATAGCCAGTTTGTCCTCTTTCATACCCTCCGACTGGGTGTTTGCGTCACCAAACCAATAGGCTCCACCCCATGCCCAATATTGGCGGTCCAGTTCATAACTGATGTTATCCCATCCGGCGCGTCCGTAAGAAGCACGCAGTTTCAGATAGTCAATGACGGTAGCCTTCTTCATGAAGTTTTCGTTGGAGATGACCCAAGCGGCTGATATGGCAGGATAGGTAAGGGAGTTTTTTTCCGTCGGGGGGGACAGTACCTT
>OBWI01000789.1_pt1 | contig 15535 bp, 16 predicted proteins | sample 1495201 | NCBI WGS metagenome assembly OBWI01 (sample SAMEA2580050, study PRJEB22360) | human gut metagenome | biome: human gut; feature: human-associated habitat; material: faeces | place: Denmark | collected 2008/2010
CAAACGGAACTTTTTAAAGGAAACGAATGTGCCCCCCCATCCGATAAAGGATGACGGGCACCATTCGTTTCTGTTTGTCAAGGCCAAATCCTCTTGAAGTGATAGGTTCCTTTCATCTCCCCTTCAATCGTAATGGTCACGCTTACATCGGCTTCTTCCGCCGAAACAGCTTTCCATTTAGACTGATTGGATGGCTTGACATACAGTTTTTCTTCTTCTATGTATCGATAGCCTATATTGACTCCAAAAACAGCTGCTATTTTCTCACCATCGTTCTGGAAGTACGCTGCTTCTTTCCGAGTCACATCAAAGACTCCCAAATCGCCCTGTTTGAGCGGGACGTTCCTATTGAACAGCAGGGTATCATACAACATCTCCTTGGTCTGGTATGCCAGTTTTTTCAAAGACTTATCGATGTAAACAACCTTGATGTTGTCATGCTTCAGTTCATGGATGAATTCCTCATCCACATCCTTGTCCTCCAAATAGCGTACAAACTCTTTGCTGTCTTCTGACAGTACGGGTATCTTGATATTATTGGCTGATAAATACTTTTCCATATATGTTTGATTTACACATAACAAAGATAATATAATTATTATATATATGCAACTTTAGACACGGTTATGTTATACTTATATCGTTGTATATCAGACTATTTATATATTTTTATATCACCATCTTTCATCAAATCCTCATTCCAGTCTTTCTGATTAGGCAAGTCCACAAACGAGAGTGAGGAAACTTTCTGATTCATCGCTTCTTCACTGAGACTTTCCACATCTTCCCGACCGTTGAAGAAACGGTTGTACATCCATAGCGTGTACTTATACCCCTGCCTGTCATTATCAAAAATCGTACGGATTTCCCGGATGTAGTTCCGCTCCAGAATAACCTGCAGCAGATTCATCTGACCTTCCGTCAATGTTCCTTCGCTGGACAGGTAAACCAGGTTCCTGGGGCTCTTCTCGTGATGGAGCTGATAATGCGAAATGCAGTCGATGATAGACTCACCGACATAGAGGATGTCTATCGGCCGGCTCCGGTCATGGGCGCTCAGAGCCAGGCAGTCGTACTTCCCTCCGATGACTCCCTTGAAGGATTCGCTCCGCTGCGAGATGGCCTGCACTCCCTGCTCGTTGTACATCTTCACACAGAGGTTCTGATAGGTCTTATATTTTTTCCTTACCTCACGCACATAGAAGGTGTCCTTAAACGTCGGACTTTCGATGCTCTCCCGGGTGATTCCCCTGTTCTGAAGATAGTCTCCACGGTAAGATTTCAGCTGTCCCAAGTAAAAATGCAGTTCATCGGTTGTGATTGATGAACTGCCCACGCGATAGCTGCTCTGCTCCGGAGTCACAATCTGATTCGTTTGGATATACCCCTGCAGCATCTCACCCACTTCCCGAAGGGTAGGCCGCTTGCCGGTCGTTTCCATCAAGTGATCCTGCATCAGGTCCAAGATGGTGCGTCCACGCACACTGTCGCTGTGCACATCCCAATAGGTATATTGGTTCTGCGCATTGCGCTTGATGACAATGGTATGGGTGCCATTGCTCATCTTCGGACAGGCTCTCGAACTTCCCTTCACAAATTTCCATCCCAGTTCATAAAGAAAATCTGGCAGCGAGATGAGTGTCTTGATCTGATTGAAATCCACTTTCATAGGCATAAGGATTATTGTTTGTCAATCATTTTAAAACACTTTTCCCCTTCCTTCCAGCCATCACCAAGCGTTGCTGACCGGAAAGAAGGGGAAAAAGCTATTCTCAGTTTCCCTTCATGGTAGTGAAGGTCAGGTCAATTGTCTTTTCGGGATTGCTGGCTACATCCAGCTCCTTAGTTTCATGATAGATTTCCTTGCCGTCCTGGGTGATGCGCATCGACAGGGTGCCGTTCTCCGTGGAATACAATACACCTTGCACCGTCATTTCCTTCACCAGCCCTTCGGTTGTATAGGTGGCAGTTCCGCTAAACGGTTCATCCACGGATGACTGGCTGACTCCGGTCTGTTCACACTTGAACTTCACCCCATCCAGATTGATGAGATGGGCGTTTCCACGGGGTGAATGACCGGTCACCTTGAAGGTGATGCTGTAGAGATGGCCTTCTTCTCCTGATATGGGAGAATCGTCACTGCTGCAGGAGGCAAACATTACACTCAGAAGGGTCACTAATGCAAAATAAAACTTTTTCATGGCGCTTGTTTTTTAGGGTTATAACTTCATGTTCTTGTTGTTTCTCGAATCATTGGGTTTCTTCAGTTTGTCTTTCTCAGCCTTCTTCCGGGCGATAGGTTCCAACACCTGGTTGACATCTTCAATAATCTTTACATAATTCTGTTGTACGATTTCCTCCAGGATATCCATTTCCAGCTTCTCGTTGCCGGATGCCAATTTGACCGGCAGAGAGAACGGAGGGATCTCTTTTTCTTCAAACTTGCACATGTTCATCTGCACATTGAAGAAGGGCGGCTTTCCACCGGCTATCTTGCCGATGAAGTGACCGGCTGACTGGCCAGCCACTTCACGGGCCTTCAGTACCTTTTCCTTCTGCAGGCTTTCAGTCCGGCTGTTTCCGCCTCCCTCCTGTTGAGAGAAACTTTCCTGGGCTTCCTTCTGTTCTCCGAAAAGATTTTCAATGTCCTTGGCAGTCTTTTCGTTTCCGGTCATACCATAGGCTTGGGTACCGCAGGATGCTTTCAAGATATTGGCACTCTTCTCTCCATAATCTCGGACTGCCTGATTGAAATCCTGCACAGCCAGGATGGTCGATACATTATGCTTTCGAGCGGTTCCGATAAAAGTGTCAATGCCTTGTAGCAGGATGGTCGGAAACTCATCCACCATGAAGACGCTGGTGGCTTTCCCAGGATTGTTCATCTGCGACATCAGCACACTACCGATACAGGAGATGGCTGGAGAAACGGCTTCCTTGATGGTGGGGGCATTACCGACACAAAGCAGAGTCGGATGCTCCTTGTTGGTGATGTCCAGCGAAAACTCTTCCTCCGGCAGGGGCGACAACACCCAAAAGATGTATTTGTTGTTCAGCATGACCAGCGGAGTCTGTGCCGATGATACGGCTCCGGCTGTCTGCTGCTGGGCTCCGAGCTTCCAGGCTGTCAGCATCGAAGACATGTTCAAAGCTATTTCAGCATCTTCCGAAAGCCATTCAAAAACAAGTTCGCTGTCAGAAAGAGCGAAAGCAATCACATGGGGTAGCGTACATATTCCCTTGTCCTTGTCTTTAAAGCATTTGTAGGCGATTGAATAGACGTAGTTGATGGCATTGTTCGCCCAGAAGTCAGTCTTCTCCTTCCAACTGGCCTCCAAATTCTTCATCAGGGTCATGATGATGTTCCGGATGAAAAGGGATTCATTCCCCTTGGCCATATACTTCGGTGAGAGCACATTCACTCTCACGGTTCTCGACATATCGACAAAGTTGATGTAGGCAAAGTTGGGGGGTAGGCTTGCCTTGCTTCTTAAAGTATTCGATACTACCGTAAGCAATCCTCGACAGGATGGGTGAGTTGTCCTTGGTCGGATCACCTTCCCAGTCATAGATGAATCCGGCATAATTCCGTTCGGCACATTGGTAAATCATTCCCTTGATCCAGCTTTCAGACTTTCCGGATCCGGGTCCTCCGTCGATGTAGATATTCTGTTGGGGCTTGTGGATGACCAGGGGGCCTTCAGCCGTCTCAAAGGCGAAGTAGAAAGGAGATGTCTCGTTGCTCAATCCGAAGATACTTGAATCTGAGACCACCTTCCGGCGGAAGAAATAAGGTAACGTCTTGATGACAAGCAGGGTGTAGCCGACAAAAACTACGGGAAAGAAGAAGAGGTTATACCAGCGGATTACCTGGCTGAACCCAGCTACCAGCGCGGTAGCTGCCAGCAAGGTCAAACTGGTATAAAACCACTTCCTGTCCTCCGGTCCCGGCTTGCGGTATGGAAAGAGAAAGGCCAGTCCGGCTATCAGTATCACATAGAGGAAACGGAACAGGAGCTGCTTGTCCATCAGTTTTCCCCAAATTCCTTGCATCTCCGGTTCATAGAACCGGTTGATGATTGCCCACTGAAACAGCACGGCCATCCCAATCAGCGTAGATAGCAGTATCAGGATGAATGACAGGTCTTTCTTCTCTTTATCCATACCTTTATCACTTTAGGCAGTTACTTCTTCTTTCTTCTCAGCTTTTCCAAGCAGTTCGATGCGGTTGACGGTCAGGGTCACCGAAGGGATGCAGTTGCCATCGTCCTTCTTGAATACATCGACAAAGACATCACCGGTCACATAGACCTGCACACCCTTCTTGATGTATTCCACTACCTTGCTTTCGTAATTCACGAAACAGCATACCCACAGCGTCTGTTCTGCTCCCTGCGCGTTCTTATACTTGGTTGAAACATTGAAGTTGAAACCTTTTCCATTCTTGTTCGCACGTGCATCTGCACCTACATAACCGATAATTTGTCCTGTAAACATAGTTTTAAAATTTAAAGTGCTAAAATAAAATCATTATTCATGGTTTTCCGTTCCTGATAGGCCTCCATCCAGTCATTGGCGGTGCGGTCATTGATTTCCAAATTCAGTTCCATCATGTCCTTCATATACATCTTCCGCAACGGCACACTGGCCATCACATCCTCCAAAGTGAACGAAACGGATTCCGGCTTGTCCGCTATGCCGAACTGCCGGTCCAGATGTTCCTTCATCCCTTCCGTCAGATGACTGCTGTCAATCCGTTCCATCAGTTCCGGTGCCGGAACAAATCCTTCCTTCTTCAGGTCATCCAGCAGTTCCTTGTTTCCCTGAATAACACCCACCATGAATTTTTCTTCCTGACTTAACAGAGAAAACATCTCCTGACTCCGTTCCTGTATCATACCACTGGCCTTTCCGACATCCGACAGGATGCTGTAGATGAACTTCGGGTCTTCCTTCAGCGCAGCCAGCCAGTTCTTCAGATACATGGCATTCTCCTCGCGAATGCTGGTCGTGATGCCCATGGCCTGTCCGGTAGTGGCTGCAGTCAGTTCGGCAATGAGTTCTTCCTTGGCGTATTTATCATCCCCAAAGACAACTCCCTTTTCCCGGTTCAGCAGATGCACTTCCCCGGTGGAATGGGCCATCTCATGCATCAGGGTGGCATAAAACGATTCACCGTCCTCAAACTGCCCTTTCAGGGGGACAACGATGTGCCCGTCCTTTTCCCCGCGTGCGTAGTAGGCCTGGTTCCCTTCCTTGGGCAGGATCGGACACACCCATTTGCCTTCTCTTATCATGACATCCAGCAGGGGCATGGCGAACATGCCTTTTTCATCCTTCAAGGCCGGTGACTTGAACCGGTTTTCCAGCTGTTCGTACAGTTCCGGCTTCACTTCCTTCAGATTGGTCTGATTCACATTGAAGACGTTGTAGGTCTTCATATAAGGGGTCACCTTGTAGTTCTCCTGCTCCTCCCTGCTGAGATGGCGGTACTGGTCCATGGTAATCTTCTTCCCGTTCTTGTCCTTGATGCTGAAGTTCCAATAGACCACCGGGAAGGAGTGTTCCCCCTTCAATACGTTCAGCCCCTTTTCCTTGGCCTGCATGAAAGTCATATAGACCGGCATGCCATACTGCTCCTTTTCCGTCAGTAAAAACAGCATAAAGGAATTGACCCCGTTGTAGTTCCGGCCATCGATGTTCTGTGGAAGTCCCCCACCCTTGGTGCTGAACCACGGCTGCTGCCAGTTATCCTCCACTTGCTGGATCTTTTCAATCATCAGTTCTGCAAAACGTTGCAGGGCTTTGTCACTTGCGGTATCCATAGGCTACTCATATAGATGGTTGATTTCATAGTCCAACAGCCATTCCCGGGCTGTTTCGTCACTCAATTCGCGGTCTGAAGCAGCCATGGCTGCCTGATAGGCCGTTGCCAGTTCATCCTGGGCAAGGAGAAACTGCAAATCGCTGATCGCTCCGCTTTGGTTCAGCTGAACCAGTTCGTCATAATCTTCTCTCATACGGTTGCGTTTTAGGGTGAATACTATAGATCATTGAAAGCCCGGCTTACGGTGTTGCCGATGGCTCTTGTGTTTTCCTTCAGGTGGCTGGGTTTCGGCGTGCTGGCCAGCTTGACATCGCCCAGCGTCTTTCCCGGCTTTTCCAGACCGAATATCTTCTGCACGGCTATCAGGGTCTTGGGCTGTACACCGGATTCCCGCATCAGTGCCAAATCCTTATCAGTGATTTGATAACCGCTCCGCTGAATTTCCTGTATCGTGTGATAACGCTCTTCCAAGGCAGCTTCCACCAGCCTTCTGCTCTGCTTTTCATTCTCCGACAGTTCGTGCGTCTTCACACCGAAAAGCATCCTGACTTCCTCGGTTTCCTGTTCGTCCAGTCCCAACGTCCGGGCCACTCCCTTCACATACTCCTCGCTGGGCTTGTAGCCCTCTTCCCGCAGCATCTCGATCTTCTCAAAATCGCGCCGACCGACCGCCTCTTTAAATTCGCTGTTCCTATCCCGGCCTTGCGTGGGTTCCTGCCCGGCTTTCTGTTCCAGTCCGACGGGCTGCACATCCAGCCGCTGCCGCATGGCCTGTATCATCTCGTGGGCCTTCTCGTTAGACACGCTCTGTATATTTTGGATCATCACGCCCTTCCGGTCTTCCGTCAGCTGGATGTCAGCGATAAAGTAACCGTCCTTGCTGTGCAGCAGCTTGTTCTCCAACGAATGCCCGTTGGCCAGCAGATACTTGTCAGACTTGGTGAGCTTATAGCCTTCGTATTCATCTGTCTTGCCGATGACCTGGGGTATCTTCAGCTCCTGGTTGCTGCGCACAATCACACTGTTCAGGTCCCGGTCCACCTGCAGGAAGATATCCTTGTCCCGGATGCGGACCGGCACCACCTCCCCGGCCAGCAGCTGCTCCTTGTCCTTCTTACTGAGTTTCTTCCCCAAAATCTTGTCCGGGATGACCAGCGATTCCTTCCGGTAAAAGACGGAAATACCGTCTGCATTGAATCGCAACTTCCCTGGCCTGCCGTTGAGGTCCATCAGGTCTGACATCACTCCCTTCTCCAGCCTAGTTCCCTTCCCGTCGAGGATGTTCCCTTGCTGTTGGGCATATTCATAAAGGGCCTGTCCGGTATAGCTCACCTTGTTCTTGTGGTCGATGATGGTGAAGCCGTCCCTCTCCTCTCCTTTCAGGTTCTCCCACCGGATGATGCTGACCCCTTCCTTTTCCAGTTCCTTCAGATAGGCCGGATCATTGGCCCGGTCCTTGTCGAAGAAAGCAGCTACCCGCTCTTTCGAGGCTTCCCTTCCCGGTTCATCATCAATCATACTGGCCCTTGCACGGATTTCTTTCACACCCATGACTATATTTTCGTCTCCTTTCCGAAATCGAAAGTGACCATCCCTATATTCGGTTTCATAACCCAATGACTGGGCGATGCCGCTGAATTGTCCGGCATTCTCAAAATTATAGGTTTCAAATGCTTCTCTCAGTTTCATAGCTTCAGAATTTATAAAGTGGTTCTGCAGATAGGATATATTCATTCAGTACGGCAAGCTTCATATGCCTACCCCCGTTCTTCTCATACAGTTCGATTTCAAAGACCTTGTCGTCCGGAATGGTGAACTTGTTGAATCCGAGCACAAGCCGGTTGCTACCCTTTCCCTTGATCTTCGTGTTAAACTCATCCTGATAAATGGGCTCGATGGTGGTCTCCTGCTGGATGGCGTTCTTCCGCTTCTTCTGGTCCCTTTCGAAGCATTTCACAAACTCAATATCGTAATCGATATATGAGTTGTTCTTCAGATCAAAGACAAAGAACATATAGTCTTCATGTACATATAGGTTGGCCATCGACAACTCGAACTTATTCTCAATAACTCCCAGACTAAAGATGTTACGTTTCTTCTTCTTGAGTTCCTGCAAGTGCTTCGCCATCTCCTCGCTGTTCACGTCCACATGGGCAGTGGAAAAGCCACTCAACTTTGACCCTTTTGGCCACGCAGAATTATCCCTTTTTGCTAAAATATGATTGCCCCCTTTGGCTAAAATAGTGTTGCCCACTTGCTTCACCTATAATTATAGTTTTTTTGTGTAGATTTGAGTACCCTTGTCCTGGTGTAACGGGGGAGAAAATAAAATCTATACAAATGAATAAACGAATCAAAAATATTTTAAGATGTTATGCGGCTGGCATAGGAATCAAGGAAACGGCATTTACGTTTCATATTTCCCGTAATACAGTCCGCAAATATGTCCGCTTATTCCTTTCAAGCGGCAAGAGTATTGAACAGCTTCTTTCCCTGCCCAATGGACAGTTGGATGAACTGTTCGGCTGCACGGATACCCGGCATCGGGAGCCTTCATCCAAAAGGATTGAATTGGAGGCCTTGCTTCCCGGATATGTATCTCGTCTGTCACGCAAAGGTATGAGTGTCCGAAAACTGTTCAAGGAGTACCATACCGAATATCCGGACGGCTATCAGTTGTCTTCCTTCAAACGGATTGTCAGCGAATACAGGTTTCACATTAAGGTTGTCGGTCATGTAGAGCACTATGCCGCAGAGCAGATGTATATTGACTTTGCCGGTGACAGACTTGAAGTTGTTGATGAAATGACGGGCGAGACGAAGAAAGCCGAGGTATTTGTTGCCATCCTTCCGTTCAGCCATTATACCTACTGCGAAGCCGTATGGTCGCAACGCAAGGAAGACCTGATAAAGGCATGCGAGAATGCCATTCAATATTTTGAAGGTGTTCCTGCGGCTATCGTCCCCGACAATCTGAAGGCTGCCGTCACACGAAGCGACCGCAACGAACCTGTCATCAATGATGATTTCGCCGCTTTTGCCGAATATTACGGCTGTGTGGTCTATCCTGCTCGTGTGCGTCACCCCAAGGACAAGGCTTTGGTAGAAAATGCCGTAAAGCTCCTCTACCGTTCCATTTATCTTGATATAGAGGGAATGACATTTTCCAGTTTGGAGGAACTCAATACCGCCATCCATATTTCCTTGCTTGATTTCAATGAAAAGGTGATGGCCGGACGGGAGATGTCACGCAAGGAAATATTCCTTCATGGAGAGAAGGATTATCTTCGTCCGCTTCCCGTGAAACGCTACGTAATGAAAGAAAGGAAACTGATGACCGTGGGAAAGAACTCTTACGTTTCCTTGTTCAAGCACCATTACAGTGTTCCAAAAGAGTATGTAGGCAGGCGCATGACGATTCTCTATGATGCCGACACGGTGGAAATCTATTGTGGAATGAACCTTGTCGCCACCCACGACCGCTGTGACATTCCTTACACTTATTCTTGGAAAAAGGAGCACAACCTGCCTGGTCATTATGGTCCCTATGACAAGGACTTGGAGGAACTCTTTCAACGTGCCTCGGAAATAGACAACATCGTATTGAACTATCTTCGGGAAGTGGAGCGTGTCATGCAATATCCACCCAAAGCGTTCAGGTCATGCCGTGGCATCATGACACTGGAGAAGAAATACGGCCGTGACCGTCTAGTTGCGGCTTGCGCATGTGCGGATCAGAAATTGCAATACGGATACCAAGCCTTGCGCGAGGTGCTTGAACTGGGAGAAGATGTGGATTTCCTTCCTGATGAGGACGGAAAAGTACAGTCCAACGTGACTTTCCAGATTCCATTGACCCACAAAAATATACGTGGACGTGAATATTACAAAAAAGACAAACAATAAAACTATTATTTATGGAAGTAAACAATAAAACAGTTCCCGTTACGGGACAACAAGACCAGAATACCATATCACTGGATTTAATGAACCGTATGAAATTGCATGGTATGGCAGAGGCTTTCAGGGAAAGTCTTGCCGGCACCACTCCGCAATCCATGACTGCGGACACGTTCCTTTCCATGCTCCTTGCACGCGAATGGGACTATCGCTCCCAGGCTGCCATTGCACGGCTCACCAAAAATGCGGCATTCCGCTACAAGGCTTATATTGAGCAGATTGACTATGCCACGAACCGGGGACTGGACCGCAATCAGATGGAACGTCTCGCCACCCTTGATTTTGTGCATAAGGCACAGAACCTTTTTATTACTGGTTCTTCCGGAACGGGAAAAAGCTATTTGGCCTGTGCCCTTGGACACGAAGCATGCAAAAAGGGATTCCGTACCTTCTATGCCAATGCTCCGAAACTGCTCGGTGCGCTGAAAGTCGCCAAAGTAAAAGGTACACTTGAAGCGGAACTCAAGAAGATTGAGCGTTGCCAGCTACTCATTCTTGACGACTTGTTTATTGTACCACTTGACGCCAAAGAGCGTCCCATACTGCTTGAAATTATTGAGGATAGGCATGAACGGAAATCTGTCATCATCACATCGCAGTATCCATCCTCCAACTGGTATGACATGGTAGGTGATCCAACAATAGCCGATGCAATCCTTGACCGCATCATACATACGGCCCATACTATAGAATTATATGGTGAAAGTATGCGAAAATTAAAATCTAAGAAAAACGAGAATTTTTAAAAGGGTAAAATAATATTGCCCCCCAACACCAGGACTTTAAAGGGTCAATCATATAGTACAAAAAGGTGGGCAAATCTTGCGTGGCCAAAAGGGTCAAAGTTGAGTGGCTTTTCCATTTTGCATCCATATGCAAGCAAAAAGGTGAATTTTGTGTCTTCTTCTGCTCCAAACATATAGATTATATACGAAACAGCAAACTTTCTGACACAATAAAAACAGCATCTTGCGCATAACTTAATCTACATTAAAAAATGCGCATACTCCTCATTCTACAACCTGCTCAGTCCCGTTTCTGCTTTACTCAGATTTTCAAGATGCGGGGGCTTTAAACATTTGCAATACAAAAAGCAATACATGAAGAGAGAAACCTTCTTTCATGTTAAAAGTTACGGAGGAAATATATATTCTCCGTAACTTTTAACATGTTTTATTCGTACTTTTTCGCAAGTAGTTGTACCTTTGCACTCATAATATGAGGCAAATGGATAAAAGTGCAATCATCGATACGCTACAAGAGCAGGGAGGTTTCATAACCACGGGTGAAGTGAAAAGCCGCGGTGAATATGAACAGCTCCGCCGTGCCGCAGAAGCCGGAACGGTCATGCGGCTTCGTAAGGGTATCTATGCAGAATGCTCGGCCTTGGCAAACAACATGATAGATGTAGAACGTATAGTTCCACATGGAATCCTTTGCCTATATAGCGCATTTGCCTATTATGGCCTTTCTACGCAAGTGCCTTCCGCCACTTGCGTGGCCATAGAAGCCAAGAGAAAGGTGCGTCTGCCTGATTATCCTCCCATTGACCTCTATTACTGGAAAAAGGAAAATCTGGAGTTTGGCATCATCTCAAGGAATATATCGGGATATGACGTACGCATTACCGACATAGAGCGAACCGTTTGTGATGCGGTGAAGTACCGAAATAAGATTGGACTTGACGTATGCGGTGAAGTGATAGACAGCTACCTCAAAAAGGAAGATCGCAACATTTCGCTACTCCATGAATATGCTCTAAAACTAAGAGTAAAAAATATATTGACAACATATTTGGAAACAAGACTATGACAAAGAATATAGGAAAATCCATCAGGACACGCTTACTGAACCTTGCCAAAGAAGAGAAACAAGAGTACATGAAGGTGTTGGTAAGATACTTGCATGAACGCTTGTTGTTTCGTATCTCCGCAAGTCCTTACAAATGCCATTTTCTGCTGAAGGGCAGTTCGCTGTTGTTTGCATTGGATGGATTCAAGGCTCGTCCCACTATTGACATCGATTTGTTGGGAGATCGAATCAGCAATGACAGAGAAAACCTGAAAGAGGTATTCCAAAAAGTATGTGGCATCGAATGCGATGAAGATGGGGTCACATTTGATGCAGCTTCGCTTGAATTGGAACCGATAGCCGTAGAAAAGAAATATCCTGGCACCTGTGTGAAAGTGGTGGCCCACCTGGATACGATAGTACAACAGGTGTCTGTTGACATAGGGTTTGGTGATGTCGTAACACCCTATCCCCTATCTTTAGACTATCCGTTGTTGCTGCCGGATGTACCGGCTGTAGAGCTGTATGCCTACTCATTGGAAACATTGATTGCAGAAAAGTTCCACGCTATGGTTGACCGCGACGAAAGCAACAGTCGCATGAAGGATTTCTTTGATGTGTATCAACTATTCACCAATCACGAGATTGATCGGGATCTCCTTGCTGAAGCCATTTCAAGTACATTCAAAAACAGAAATATGCCTTATAGAGAGAATCTTGCTCTTTTCACAGACGAATTTGCAACAGATACAATGCGTAATATGGGATGGAAGGCTTTCCTGAAAAAGATACGTTGGAAAGAGCAAATAGATTTTTCTGTTGTGATGAAATGCATCAAAGAAAACCTGCAAGTATATTGGGATAAAAAAGCATGGTGAATGAATTGTAAACTAACATCTTATATACTTTATAGCTCCTCCATTCAAGCATGAATGATTCACAATATATTTTCTAAGAACCGCTACAACTTTCCAGTTGGAAATGACTGGTTGGTTGCAGCGGTTCTTGCCAAGAGAGAATATGCCTTATCGGAAATTACGACGGATATTGCTCAGCGTTTGGGGAGTGATGTTCAGATAACTGGCCACACTTTTCAGCGGACAATTCTGCAGAATCCATCGTTCGTTATTAAAGAGGTAGGTGAATTTAGCCTTGGCATCACTGGTTCGCATCATCTGTTTTCTGTCCGCATCACGTCTCCAAGCTCTCTCATAAATCAGATTGCTGAAGTGGTTGAAATTGATGGATGTGCAGTACAGATGATCGACATGATTCTTGTGCATACGCCAGATTTTGCTGTTTGCTACTGCCGTTATATCAAAAATGGATCGGCTGACTCCATCGCAGGTACCGCAAACCATATTCAATCCGCCAATGAATCGGTGCACGATTTCTCTTTCCTTCCCCTTTTCATCCTGGTCTGTAATGCTGCACTGTAGTATTCCGCTTTCCACGAAATACAGGTATTCAAGTTGGTCATCCTTGTGTATCAAGAATTCATTCCGTTTGAGTTCAATCACTTCGGTGTATCTTTCGATGTATAGGATCTCTTCCTCTTTGAAGAAGATGCTGTATTCTTTGGATAGTTCATCCAACACCCTTCGGCTAATGTAGTTGTTTCTCATTTAGGTTAATTAGGTTTTTGTGTGTGAATAAAAAACGGACGCCTTATGTTAGATAAGACATCCGTTTGCAAATATATATTTTGATTTAAAATCCGGTTATTCCCTTATAATCTTTTCAGAAATAAGCTATAAAATTATTATTTAGTAACCTTTCATCGTTTATCACTTAAAATAAGTCTCATTGATGTTGTATTTCACATCGGCATCCGGAAACTGCTCATACAGTGCTTCACGGAAGAGTTCCAGATACGTTCCCTCGATCTGCTCATAGATAAACTTCGTGGGTACGGCAAACACCAACAGGTTATTCTCTACGTCAATCAGTTTGATGAAAGAGAAGAACTGTCTGTATGCCAATGCATCCCGTTGTCTGATGGCATCCAACACTTTCTCAAACTTCGCCAGTTCAGAAGCAATACGGGAGAGTTTATCTACTGAATTATCCTGCGGCTCTTCCTGCTTCGGTTCCTCTTCCTTCACCTCCTCGCAGACAGGCTGATGAGCCTTGACAAAGTTCTTCAGACAGACCAGCACATAACCCTTGGGGTTCTGTGGCTTATACTTGGCCTCTTTCTCCTTGAGGGTCAGGATTTCCTGCTCCAGTGCCGGCAGCATCTCATCCACCCAGCTGTCCGTCATAAACTTCAAGTCGTTGTCCGTATAGCCGTATTCCTTCTTGAGGTGATCCAAGACAGAGTTTACATCCTTCTGCACCTGTCCCTTTTCCAACAGCTGCTTGCCCATTTCGCTCATCTTGATCGTAAACTTGATTTCATCGGGCGTTCCACGCTTGCGTGTGGTTCTGTAGATGGGTTCGTAGTCAAACGAAATGTCAATCAGATTCTTTTCCAACAGTTTGTCCATTTCCTTCTTGACCGGATTCAGCACCTTCTGACAGAATTCCCAATACGACGGATAGATTTCATCCTTCACCACGTTGTTCTTCCGGTCGTAACGCAACAGCCCGAGATACTCCTTAAATTCGATGTAGTCCACCGTTTTGGTCTTGTAGTTCCGCCACCGTTCCAGGTAGATATATACCCGGGGCGTACGCTTTTTCTTACAGAATTGCGCGATGGTGGCGATGTGGTTCACATAGCCATGGCTCATGTCGAAGACATCCGACAGATTCTTCGTCAGCATCGTGACGGAAATGATTCCCTTTCTCCGCTTGCCGCCCTTATAGGCATAGGGGTTCCCATTCACGTCATCGCTGTTCGTAGGGATGACAATGCGGCTGAACAGGTTGATGTACACCCGGTTGGCCAGCTTCTTGTTCTCATAGACCGGATAAGACATGCTCATCTTCATCAGGTTTTCACAGGCCGACTCCAGCTTGTCATACATATCGCTCCGGATGCCCAAGTCGGACAGGTCCAGGTCGATGGTGATGGCTTCCCTGGCCATTTCATCATTCGAAAAAAGGGTGAGCTGCTTTCCCCCGCCCTGGCTCTTGCAGTTGCGCGACAGATACTCCTCGATACGTTCCTGGATGGCTTTAGACAAAGCTATGATGATGTTCATCTGCATCAGTGTAAAGTCACCGCTGATCATCGAATAGATGACCGGCTGCTTGATCCATTTCACGTCAGCCAACTCCGCAATCAGCCCGTTGTCGCTCTGCATTAACTGGTTTACTTTCTTCCTTCCCATAGCATGTGTTCTTATCGGTTGCGAAAATAAGGTTTATATTCGGTTTATCCATCTGTTTTCCTAATTTATTAACATATATTAGCGTATTTATAATAAACTGAATTTCAGTTGCTTATACTATAAATATACGTTGTATTATTGTCTGTTAGGTGGTTAATCCTTGCTGTTTGGGTGGTTTTTGGCATGTGCAGGACATCAAGTGTTGACCTTTTGGGTGGATAGGTCATATCCCATTCCGTTCCTTTTGAATAGGTGTTTACCTTTTAGGTGGTATAGACACAGATTCTTTAGGTTTTTTGTCGGACATTGACCTTTTGGGAGTTGAACGGCCTCACTTTTACAACCATTTTGGATATGTTGACCTTTTGGGTGGAATGGAAAAAGAGCTTTCAGACCGTTTTGCGGATGTTGACCTTTTGGGTGGTTCATCCATCTGTCCGGTTCATACAGGCTTCTCATCGGAAAAACTTGGCATTTTGGCCGGATTCCATCCGAAAAACCAAGATTCACGGCTGGATTTCCAATCAAAGTGTTGACCTTTTGGGTGGAAAGTGTTGACCTTTTAGGTGGGTAGTGTTGACCTTTTAGGTGGGAAGTGTTGGCCTTTTGGGTGGAAAGTGTTGGCCTTTTGGGTGGAAAGTGTTGACCTTTTAGGTGGGTAGTGTTGGCCTTTTGGGTG
>OBWI01000793.1_pt1 | contig 15484 bp, 11 predicted proteins | sample 1495201 | NCBI WGS metagenome assembly OBWI01 (sample SAMEA2580050, study PRJEB22360) | human gut metagenome | biome: human gut; feature: human-associated habitat; material: faeces | place: Denmark | collected 2008/2010
CATCCGCAGCGCCCTTTTTTCGGACTTTTTATCGGCAAACCACCCGATAGGGTGCTTACTGAAGAAGCGCTTGACCCTGATGACAATTTCTTGATCGCGATTTGTGAGTCTGGCTCAGCAAATAATCTTGTTACCGGGGACCAACGCACCGGTCTACTCGAACGTACGCATATAGGCGCGACAGAGATACTAACCGCCGCGCAAATCGCGGAACGTTACGTAGGGTGGCATATTCACCGATCGCAGGCTCTTCCAAAAGAGTTGCTCCATTGTTGGCAAACGCATCTGTCCGACGAGGACTTTTCCGCACTTGCTCAATGCCAGGACCGACAGCATCATGCAGATCCTGTACCAGATCGCGCTCGGCCTTCGAATCATGGAAGATCTAGAGGCAATCTTAGGGGCAAGCACAATTGCCATTTTCCTTCTAGCGGCCCATAACATCGAGAGCGAAGATCCTTTATGCAAGTGCTTCAAAGACTAGCGTCGAAATCGTCATCTGCCTATTGAGGGTCTGAGGGCCGAGACTTTGCCGCGAAATAACCGACAGGCAGAAGCAGATGACCGCCACGTGCGGATGCATCGGCATTTTCGATCATCCGTACGCAGATCCAAGCCTGACTTGCACCCAAGATGCACTGCAGAAGAAGGCCTTGCCAACTTCTCAGGCGGAGTGCCCGCCCTCGGCCTTTCTCACCTCATGAGACGCCGCATGTTCGGCCTGCCGCCTCGCTTCATTGAGAACGTGCGATTGATGACGCGCCTCGACAGCCTGAGCGGCTCTTGCTGCAACCGCATCATCGAAGGCGTCCGCAACCGGCGGCAGCTTTGAGACGACCAGCTTGATGGCTCTCAAGGAGAGACGAATCTCAAGGCTCAGGAACACGGTCGACAGGACGATCAGAGCCACCGAAGCGAGCAGCAGCGCACTGTTGAGAATGTCGGCGCTGAAACCCGTCGCCTCTTCGAAGACACAGAGCGCAACGAGAAGTCCCGACACGACGGCGGAAAGAACGACGCAGAATTCACCGCGGCGCAAAAGCCCCGCCCGGTGGAAGATGAAGTCGATTTCATCGTCGATGTCCGCGCGTTCGTCGTCGGTGAGCTTCGGGTCGAGCCGCCCGTTCATCAAGAGCCGAATCCTGCTCGTCGCGTGGTTGTAGCGGGCGCTCATGGATAGCATCAGAAGGCCGACGCCCGAGATGAGCGTGATGGGGGCGAGCGCGGAAGCGAGAAGCTCGTTGAAGGACGTCATTTCGATGCCTCCTCGAGGCGCTTTTTGAGAGCGTCGCCTCTGGGCATGTGCTCGACGGCAAGGCCGAGCGCATGGAGCGAAAGCCTGATCTCGAAGGCGAAGGCGACGGTGGCGGCAATGATGAGCAAAAGCGCCAGCACAAGCCAGACGGCGGCAAAAGGAGCCGCGTCGAAGCCGAAGTAGGTGCCGAAGACGTTCGTCGCCACAAGCAGCCCGGAGCATCCGCTCGAGAGCGTGATGGCGAGCATTGAAAAGCGCAACCAGCGCGCCCGTCGATAGATAAGACGAATCTCGCGGTCGATGTCGGGCTCGACGCGAAGCGCCTTGAGGCCCTGCGTGCGAATCTTCACCAAGCCGCGAATGCGATCCATGCAGTGGCTGTAGCGGTTCGTCATGCAGAGAATGAGCATGCCCACGCCCGATATGAGCGTGATGGGCGTGAGTGCGCTTGAAAGCACTTCTTGAAAGGGAGCCGAGGCGATCATCGCACCTCCGTCTTGATCGGCAATTGCGGGTTTTCGACTATAGACCGCTTGAGTTCCGGCGGGTGACGGTGCGAAGAAAAGCGTTGTCCAAAATCAAGCCGCAGCACGGATTTACCACAGGTCGCCAACATCACGAAAGGCAGATTTCGTCCACTCACCACGCGCGTCCGTCCGCAGCACGAGAAATAGGCCGCACGGGAGAAGAATTCCCGGGCGGCCTGCGCTTCAGAAGTCAATGAAAGGTCAGAAGGCGTGCCTCACGCCCACCGTCGCGCGCCAGTCCTCGTCCAGGACGCCGCCCGAGGTGCGCTCGACGTCGGCCCAGAAGTACGTGGCGGGCGTCAGGTTGAAGTTGACGCCGAGGCCGTATTCGACCCAGGTGTCCTTGCCGTCCGTCTCAAGGATCGCACCGTTGCCGCCCGTCACCTTCAGGTCGCCCAAGAACTCATGGACGGCCGAAACGCGCGCATGGACGCTGCCCATTTCGTTCGGGCACTTCACGCCGAAGGCCATGCCTGCACGGCCGAGCAGGCTGTGCGCATCGTCAAACTCATAGTTCGAGCCGTCGCTGAGCTCAAGGCGATCGGCATTGACAAACGTGTACGTGGCCTCGACCTGAGGCTCGACGTAGAAGAGGCTCGAGACGTCGAAGCGCCAACCGACCTCGCCCGAGAGGCTCAGCGCCACGTTGTCCATCGAACCCTTCTTGCCGCCGTCAACCGTCATGTCGGTCTTGGCGGAGGCAAGACGACCCACCACGTCCACGAACTGGCCGGCCTCACCCATCCACAGGCCGTAGGCCGAAAGACCATAGAGGTCCATGTCGGCATTGCCGCGCCTGTAGTCGGCTTCGCTGCCCGTATAGCTCAGCGCTGCGCCGAAGCGGATCGAGCTGTCGTCGGGCACCGTATCGACGCCCGCCGGGATCGTGTGGAAGTCGTTTTCAAGGCCAGCGGAGCCCGAGAGGCGACCGCCGTCATAGCGTGCCCAGACGCCAGACTTACCCTGAGACGTGCGGATGTCACCGAGACGCTTTCTCACGTCGTTCATAAGGATCCTGTTGATCGCAAGCGGCGCAGCGGCGGCGAGCTCAAGCGTTGACTGCATGACCGAGTTCGGTCCCGTGCTCGTCGTGGCACCTTCCTCGTCAATCCGGAAGCCGTCGTTGTACATGCCTTCCTCGACGGTGCTCGTCACGCCGACATTCTCGGCAGCCTCAATGCCCGCATCCATGAGCGACTTCGCCTTCTCCGCCGTCAGGTCGTCAGAAGTGAGGTTCCTCTCCATCTTGGCGTCCTTGAGCTTGACGTCGATCTTCGAGTTCGCATCGGCTTCATCGATGGTGATCCTGCCGGTTTGGCTTCCTTCCTCAGCCGTCAGATCTGCTGCGAGATTGACCGTGCCGCCCGTACCTGTCATCTTCTCGACCGTCACGTCGATGGCGCTGTCCGTGATGTTGATCACGCCGTCATTGTTCTCGAGAAGGTTGAGGGCCGTGTATTTCTGGCCGAGAGTCACGGTCGTCGAGTCATGCCCCGTTTCGACGGGGGTCCACACCGCGCCTTTGCTCAGGCCCAGCTTCATGCCCGTGACCGAGAGATACTCGTCTTTATTGGTAGGAGTGCCATTCCAGGTGACGACCATGTTGCCCGTCCAGCTTGACTCGGGGCCGACAAGGTTCAGAACCACCGTTGCGTCGACGGATGTGCCGGAAGTCGGAGCATCGTAGCTGAAGTTGACGTTGCCGTTGATCTGGGTGTAATGCCTTCCGTCAGCATTGATTGACACAACGGAACTCCCACGTGCCACAATGGCGTCGCTCGCCGTCACGACGGTGTTGCCGGTGATGTGAACCTGCCCATGACTCATCGCTGAAATGCCGACCGTTGAATGATCTGGATCATCGGATTCAGCAGTGATGCAAACCTCATCTCCAACAATGGTGAGTGTCGCGCTTTTGTCCTGAGCTTCGGTGTTGTTCGCAACATGAATGGCTCGTGTGTCTTTCGCGCCCTTTGCAACGACATTGACCGTTTTGCCATACACCTTGGTCTGAGCCTGATTGACATTGAAAATGCCATAGGCCTGTTCATCAGCGCCCTCTTGAGACTCGCCCGTCTTGATGCCGGCAATCGATACGCTTTCAGCATTTGACGAACCGATGGTCACATCCGCGCCCTTTCCGGCATCAACGCCCTTTGCCACATTTTTGGCGGAAGCAACAATCTCTACCGTATTGCCCGACACCTTCAGAGTATTGGCTCCTTTGACCGGACCAAGATGAAGTCCCGAGGCCTTATTGAGACTTGCTGCTACGATTGAGACACTTTGAGTTCCGACATCCCCAATATGGATCTCTGGACCACCCACTCTTGTCAAGCAAAATGTCTAAGTTTCATCGCCGAAGGCGATGCGGGAGCGCGAATGCGCTCCCGCAGTAGCCGCGGGCCGTACTAATTTGAACGAGCTTGCTCGCGTGAATTCAGAAAATGAAGCCCGCCCAGGAACGCGAGAAAACGAGGGAAAAAAGCTCCCCTGATCCGCATCCTGTTACCAGGTCATGCGGAGTCAGCTCAAGCAGATTCTCCTCATGCGAGAGGCCCATCCAGCAATCTCTCAGGGCTGTCGGGACTCCATTCGGAACTCCATGCCCGCGATGAACTACAGGAAGCCGTCAGTTTGTGCTTGACGATGACTCAGAACTCAAGCACTTCGCCGTCGTTCGGAACCGAGAGCAAATCGAGATGATTGACCTTGGCAAACGCCCGCAGCATTGGCCGATCAACCGTCGCATGAGAAACGCCCTCGACGTGCGTGGCTATCACCTTGAGCGTCGGGAAGCGGTGCATCAGCGCCCGTACGTCATACTGGTTCATGATGATGAGGTGCCCGAGCGGATACTGCGCACCCGCAGCGTTGACTGCTATGATGCCGGGCTTGAACTTTTCGACGGCAGTCACAACGCTCTGACAGTAGATTGTGTCGCCGGCCAAGTAGAAGGATTCCGGCTCCGCCGCACTTTCAAAGACGACCCCGGAGGCCTTTTCCGAATAACCGCCCTCCTTGTAGCCTTCGAGCGTCACCAAATTGGTTGAGCCGTGATCGCAGTCGGTCCGATGGAGATTGACGCCGTCAAATTCCGTGCCGTCCGCGGTGAGCAACCGCACGTCAATAAAGCCCATGCCGCGCAGAATCTGCGCCTCCTCTTCGGACTGTGAAAAGACCGTCAGGGTCTTGGGCAGAACCTCTGCCGCAACTGCGTCGAAATGGTCGAAATGAAGATGTGTCACGATGACGGCATCGACATCAAAGAGGCTGTTGATCGGGCACGGCAAGTCGCAGTCAGGATTTCCGCGGCCGGTGCTCGTAGTCTCGGGCACATCCGGATAGGTGCCTTGGTCGGCAAGCATCGGGTCTATCAAAAAGCGCTTGCCTCCGAAATGCACGATGCTTGTGGCGCTGCGAATCTGTTGAAATTTCATGGCATGTCCTCCGAAATCGGTTAAGAATGAATTGTTGAATTCGATCATAAAAGCTATAGTTGCTGTAGCTTCAAGTATTTAGAGGAAACAAATTGTGAAAATCGGAGAACTGGCACGGATAACAGGCTGCCCCGTGACGCGCATTCGCTTTTACGAACAAAAAGGGCTGTTGCCGATGCCTTCGCGCACGCCCGGCGGCCAACGCAACTACTCGGACAAAGCGATTGAGCGGTTGGACTTCATTTCCACGTGCCGCGCCAACGGCATGAAGCTCGAGTGCATTGAGCGATTCATAGCTTTTGAGAAAGACCCTTCATTGGGCAGCCAATGGTTGCTTGAACGGATTGATGAGTATCTGCAGCAGGCCAAGATTCAGCGGGAAAGGCTCGACAAGGCCGAGCAGTTCCTCAGGCACCTCAGAGCAACCTTTCCCAATGAGATTCTCGATAAGCAATGAGGTTTGGGAGGGTGTGGCTTTCTCGTAAAACGGCGTAGCCGGTCCGAAGCCTTCCGGCACCTGCTCCAAGACCTGCAGGGCTTCACGGACACTCTGGACAGCGACCCAAGCGTTCCCGCTTCTTTGCAACGCCCGTGAGCGGTCCGACGCCCGCGAAATGCCCGCCCCTTCAAGTCATCCGACACAACGACAAAGCTTCTCTTCACCGACATCCCCAGAAGCAGCAGGAACGGTTGAGGCAACCTTTTCTCCCCTCCATTCCCTGCCGAAATCACGCCGGAGGTCGTACGCACAAAGCCCATGTGAAAACGCACCCCGCAGCCAAACTCGAGCGGCTCTTCATGGCGGATTTGATCCGCCCGGTTCGCTTCCGCACTTATGCCGCGACGGATCCTCAAGCCGCGGCGCTGTGGCTTGCACACTCTGAGGATTGCCCTGATGACGCATGAGCGCAAAGGGCTCAAAGGCCGCTGATGGCGCGCCTTCCGCCAACCTTCGCTCCCGCCCGCGCACGCGCCGGGCGGGATTTTTGTCGTCCGCCGCCCGGCCACATCCCGATTTGCACATTACGGCCCAAATCTGTATCATCCGGTACATTTGTACCGTTAGGTACTCTTTGACATATTTCAATGGAGCAAATCATGGAAAGACGCAGGCTCATTCAGCTCGCCGGTGCATTTCTCGCCTCAGGCGCTGCGCCCGACGCCCTCTTCGCGCAGACGAAGCAGATGACAATGGTCGTCCCCTTCCCGCCCGGAGGCGGCGGAGACATTCTCGCGCGGACCGTCTCTCTTCCCTTCTCGGAGACGCTCCATGAAAAGGTCGTGATCTTCAACCGTCCGGGCGCGGGCGGCAACATCGGCACGTCCCAGGTCGTGAAGGCCCGGCCCGACGGCACCACGGTCGGATACGTCACAAACGGCATCATGTGCGTCAATTCACACCTCTACGATCGACAGGCCTTTGATCCGCTCAAGGACCTCGAGCCTGTCGCAGGCCTCACCTCCATCGGCCTCGTCCTTGCAGTGAGTCCGAAGGCTTTACCCGACGTCCGTTCGGCGGCCGACCTCGTCAAGCTTGCGATATCGCGCCCGGGCGAGATCGCCTTCGCGTCCGCGGGCCCGGGCACGACGAGCCATCTCGCGGGCATTCTTTTCGAGCGCGAAGCCGGGCTCGACCTCAACCACATTCCCCATGCGGGCGGTGCCGCCGCCGTCAAGGAAGTGCTCTCAGGGCGCGTGCCCTTCCTCATTGACGTGATGCCCAACCTTCTTCCGCACCTCAAGGCCGGCACGCTTCGCGCCCTCGCCGTCACGACGCCCTCACGATCCGCACTTCTGCCCGAAGTTCCCACCATGGTCGAAGCAGGTCTTCCCGGCGTCACGCTCTACGCCTGGGACGGCATCGCCGCCCCGAAGGGGCTCTCCGACGCCGATGCCGATCGCTTCGCGAAGGCCGCCCGTGCCGCGCTCAACGACAAGGCCGTGCGCGACCGTCTTCTGCGCATGGGCGCCGAACCCCAGTTCCGCGGTCCCGCCGACTTCAGGCAATTCATAGAGGCCGAGGCCGCCAAGTGGCGCCCGCTTGCCCTCATGGCCCGCGCACAGCGCTAAAGGCCGAACCCATACAGACTGTTTGAAAAGGAATTAACGACATGCAGCCCATGCTCGACACCTCACATCTTCCTCCCGTTCCCGAATGGCACAAAGCGGGCGAATTCACCGACATCGTCTATGAGAAGTGCTCGGACGGCATCGCCAAGATCACGATCAACCGTCCCCAAGTTCACAACGCCTTCCGTCCGCAGACGGTGATGGAGATGAGCCGCGCGCTCAACGACGCCCGCAACGACGCAGACGTCGGCGTCATCATCCTGACCGGCATGGGCGAAAATGCCTTCTGCTCAGGCGGCGATCAGAAGGTCCGCGGCACGGGCGGGTACGTCGGCGACGACGGCACACCCCGCCTCAACGTCCTCGACCTGCAGCGCGAGATCCGCACCTGCCCGAAGCCCGTCGTCGCCATGGTGGCGGGCTGGTGCGTGGGCGGCGGTCACGTCCTTCACATGATGTGCGATCTCACGATTGCCGCCGAAAACGCCATGTTCGGTCAGACGGGGCCGCGCGTCGGTTCCTTCGACGGCGGCTGGGGCGCCTCCTACATGGCACGCATCGTCGGGCAGAAGAAGGCACGCGAGATCTGGTTCCTCTGCCGCTTTTACAACGCAAAGGAGGCCCTCGACATGGGTCTCGTCAACACGGTCGTTCCGCTTGAGAAGCTTGAAGCCGAAACCGTCCAGTGGTGCCGCGAGATGCTTGCCAACTCCCCGCTCGCCCTCCGCTGCCTCAAGGCCGCCCTCAACGCCGACTGCGACGGCCAGGCGGGCCTGCAGGAGCTCGCGGGCAACGCCACGCTCCTCTACTACATGACCGAAGAGGGACGCGAAGGCAAGAACGCCTTTCTTGAAAAGCGCCGGCCCGACTTCTCGAAGTTCCAGCGCCTGCCCTGAGGCTGACATGCCCTCTCCCACCACGGGCGCCGGCCCCTCCATGAGCGTCGCCGCCCTCGCACTCTCCGCGCCCGACCGCACGGCCGTTGTCGACGCCTCCCGCCGCATCACGTGGGCGGAACTCGCCCGTCTCGTCTCGGATCGTACGGCCTCGCTTTTGCAGCCCGCTCCCGGCCGCCCGGCCTTCCTCATCCCGAAGCCCGACCTGAACGGCCTCGTCGACATCCTTGCCCATTGGGAGGCGCACATTCCCGCGGTCCTCGTCTCGCCCAAACTCACTTCTGCCGAGCAAGACGCCCTCAAATCCCACGCGGACTCCATCGCAGAACCTCTTCCCGACGGCACCGCATTCGTGGTCTTTACGTCTGGAACGACGGGCCTTCCGAAGCCCGCCATCCTCACGCGCGAGTCCCTGACGGCAGGCGCCAGAGCGATGATCCGCGCCCTTCGCATGACCTCGTCCGATGTCTTGCAGCTCTCGCTCTCGCCCGCCCGCGTGGGCGGCCTCGGGATCATCATGAGAACCCTGGCCGCAGGCAGCACGATCGCGCTGTCTCCGGGCTTTTCAGGCGCCCGCTTTCCCGAGCCCCTCGCCCGAGACGGCGTGACGTTCGCCTCGCTCGTCCCCACCATGCTGGCCGACGTCCTCGAGCGCAATCCGGACTGGCACAATCCGCCCCACTTGCGCGCCATCCTCATCGGCGGCGCCCCGTTCCCCGACCGTCTTCGCGCCGAAGCCGCCCGACGCGGGATTCCCGTCATGACAACCTACGGCATGACCGAAACAGGCAGCACCTCCGCGGTCTCGGCCTACGAAACCCGCTTCTCGCCTGTCCCTGTCGGCGAAGTGCCGCTCGCGGGCACCTCGTTCAGGACCGTCGACGGCGTCCTCTGCCTCAAGGGACCGATGCTCTTTGCCGGCTACTGGGGACGCCCCGCACCCGTTCATGACGGCTGGTTCGAGACGGGCGACGCGGGACTCATCAATCATGACGGTTCGATCCGCATCCTCGGGCGCACCTCCGACATGATCATCACGGGCGGCGAAAAGGTCGTTCCCTCCGAAGTCGAGTCGGCCCTTGAATCCCTCCCCGGGATTCGCGAGGCGCTCGTCGTCGGCATGCCCGATGAAAAGTGGGGGCAGATCGTCACGGCTCTTCTCGTCTCCGACACCGATCCCCATCCGCAGTCTGACGCCATCGTCTGCGGACTTGCCGCACGCCTCGCCCGCTGGAAGTCTCCTCGACGCATCGCATGGGTCAGCTCCCTGCCGTTCACCTCCGCGGGCAAGCGAAGCCGCAACCCCGAGGTTCTTCGGGACCTAGAATTCGATGTTCTTCACTACAGACACTCAACCGAAGCCCCGTTGTAATCCGCCTCCCCGGTTTCGTCTCCTCCCCTTTTTGTCTTTTCCAAAGGGCCGCTGCGGACATCTGCACCGCCGCGGCCCGTTTTTCATGACCGCCGGCCACTACGCACTCACAATTGCATTCGAGCCGCCGCGCCCCTCTTTAGGAACGGAGACACGATGTCCTCAGAGCGTCAGGCGCAGTCGTCCTAGCGTTTCCACACTTTCCCGTTCGGGACCGATAGCGAGAATCTTTCTCAAATACTTTTGTCACAAGGGTTTTTCCGGCGATACCTTGCGTGAAGCCCGTTCCCTAGCGGGACTTCAACCTTTGAAGTCTCAAAGGCCTTCGTTCCTTGGTGTCAGTTGTTTCACTCGTCAAATTTTGATCATCGAAAAATGACCGTTGTAAAATAGCAACAGCTATCAAACGATCGAACAACCGCACAAAATTTTGCCTCACCCCCTTTAAATACACTGCGTTTCAGTCGATCTCATATGTATCAACCTAATTAATTTGGACGTATTAGGGTTTTTACCCCCCCCCGCCAACACCAATCCCTGAAACTTCGCTATGCGCAGTTTTCGCAAGAGAACCTTCGCATTCGTTTTTTCTTCCCAAAAGGAATAATTGACATGAATTCGACATTCAAGGTTGTTTTCAACAAGGCGCGCGGCGCCTTGATGGTTGTAAATGAAGTTACGTCCTCCGTGCAGGGCAAGGGCACGAAGACGGTCGTGGCCGCTGCGGTCGCGACGATGCTCGCCGGTGTTGCCGGCTCCACGATGGCTGCCGAATGGGTTGAGGCTCCGAAGGATGCCGCGACGTCCGCCCCTGCTGATTGGAAGCTTGACAAGAACGCCTACCACTTCTCGACGAAGAATACCGAAGCCCCCGGAGCCTTCCTCGGCGCCTCCGAAAAGGACAAGACCTTCACGTTCGACAAGTCTCTTTGGGTGAACGGTGTTGAGCAGGACACCCGCGCCACCGGTCTCTGGGCTGCCAACGGCTCCACGATCAAGAACACCGGCAAGATCTACGTGACGGGCAAGACCTCCTGGCAGAACCACGCCATGGGTGCCGCCGACGGTGCTAAGGCCATCAACGCAGGCACCATCGTCGCCAAGAACGCCTACGGCATGTTCATCGGCACTTCCGAAAACGGCACTAAAACGCCGACCATCCAGAACGACGGCAGGATCGTCGTTGAAGGCCAGGGTGCCGGCTTCGAACTCGGCGGTGCTGGTGTCAAGGGCATCGGCATCAACAACGGCACGATCACCGTCGGCGAAGTCTTCGACAAGGCCGAGGATAAATGGGCTCACGGTGTGCTGATCAATGTCGCCAACCAGACCTTCACGAACAACGGCACGATCAATGCCACCGCCGAAGGCACCTCCGCCATCGAAGTCAAGGACGACGCCAACAATACGGCTCTCAAATTCGGCGCCAAGTCCGACGTCAACGGTCTCGTTCACCTTGCAGCCGGCAATACGACCCTCACGTTCGACGGCACCGTCGACACGATGAAGATCAAGACTGAAAACGGTGTTACCGCGCTTCTTGATCTGCAGAACAAAGCCAACCTCACGCTCGAAGACGGCCTGAAGTCCACCTACGAAACCGTGACCCTTGACGACTCCCGTCTGAACGCCTCCATCTGGGGCGACGACAACACCTTCAAGACGGTTACCGTTAACGAAGGCAGCATCTTCAACATCACGAAGCTCAACTCCCGCGTCGACCTGAAGTCGGACGCCGACCTGCCTAAGGATCAGCTCCTCATCGCCCGCGACCAGAGCTTTACGTATGACCACGCCCAGATGCATGTCGCCGGCAAGGTCTTCACGGGCAACCTCAAGGTCGGCACGTTGGATCAGAAGGGTACCGTCACTCTCAAAGGCGGCGAGCACAACTTCTCCAAGCTGACCGTCGGTGCCAAGGAGAGCGCCTTCAATCTCGGTGAAAAGGCCGTCGTTACCGTCGGTGGCCTCCACCTTTATCACGGTGAAGGTACAGCCGGCAAGGTCGTCGTCAACGATTCCACCCTTATCAACACCGGCGCCCTCACCTTTGAACCGATTGCTGACAAGTACACTGCAGCCGGTACCCTCAAGCTCGAAAACGGTACGTTCCAGACTGCCGCCACCGACTTCTTCAAGAAGAAGGAAGCTGCCGCTGCTGAAGCCGCAGCCCAGCCTGAATATGAAGCGACCGGCAACCAGGCCTTCCTTGCAGGCAACGGTACTCTCAACCTGACGTCCAAGGCCTTCGAATACTCGCTCGCCGACCTCAATGCCGCTCAGAACCTCATCGACAATAATCGCAGCATCAAGGTTGTCTTCACCAACGGTACGCTGACGCTGAAGGAGGGCGAAACGCTCGACGCCAAGTCCATCAGCGGTCTCAACCTTGCCGGTCACACCGGTGTTTCCAGTGCTGAAACCACTGGCACCTTCGCCGTTCAGCAGACGACCACCATCGGTGCGATCGACTTCAATGCCGTGAAGGACAAGGAAGCTAAGGGCATCACCCTTGACAACGCCGCCGCGCTCACGCTCGCCGGCAACGGCGGCGACGTCTTCAAGAACCTCGGCGCCAAGGTCACCACGGTCACTACGGGCGACCTCGTTCTCGGCACGGCCGGCAACTCCGGCAACGTGAACGTTGAGAACCTTGCTGCCAATACCCTCACGGTTGTCGGTGCCTTTGACGCTGAAAACGTGTCCTTCACGGCCGACAGCTCGATCAAGGAAGGCGCCCTCCTTGACGTCGCCAAGCTCACGAGCGAACAGAATAAGATGGCTGTTGCCGGCACTCTCGTTGCCGACGTGATCGATGCCAACGTCACCGTTGACGAGTCCGGCGTCCTCGTCCTCGGTGAACGTCAGCTCGCCCCGACCAAGCGCGCTCTGCTCGCAGCAACCCCTGCCGCCCCTGAATTCGTTGATCAGATTCAGAAGGTTGTCACCGCCAATAACGCCGGTGCTCTCGTGACGACGAACATGCAGGGGCAGGCCCTCTTTGCCGCCGCTGCCGGCGACCGCTTCGACGCTGAAAAGAACGTCGGTCTCTATGTTGATCATACGATCGGCGTTGATGACACGACCGGCAAGCTGATTGTCGGCAATCCGATCGACGACAAGGGAAATGGTACTGTCGCCATCGCCAAGGACGCCGTTGTCGTGATCGACACGAAGAAGTTCGGCGCAGAAGACACGGTCTTCGACGCCAAGCTCTACCTCTCCGGTGACGCTCCCGTCATCCTCTCCGGTCTGACGACGAACACGAGCTTCATCCTCGCGACGGAAACGGGCAGCGGCGATGCCAAACCGGGCATCAATCTCATCGACAACAACGTCTTCTTTAAGGGCGACCTGAACAAGGCTGAAAACGGCAGCCTCATCGTCAGCACCGTATTCAACGACAAGGTCACCGATGACGCCGAACTCAACGACGTGATCAAGACCCAGCTCGACGGTTCTCACAACCAGAAGAACGCCGACGTGCTGGCCGCCATCGCCGATACGACGAAGAAGGCCGGTCTGGTGAACAAGGAAGGTACGGCCCTCACCGACAAGGGTGTTCAGGCTGTTGAGGAATACCTCGTCGCTCCGCTCACGGCCGGCGCCCTCAACCTCGCCTACGACGCCACCGCCCAGGTGAACGCCGTTGTCGAGAACCGCGTCCTTGAAAAGGCTGATGGCGTCTGGGCTGACGTCTTCTACGCCTCCAACAAGGATTCCGAACGCTACGGCGATTTCGGCTACAGCGCCGACATCACCGGCGGTACGCTCGGTGTTGACACGACCGTCTCCTGCGGTGCCAAGATCGGTGCTGCGTTCACGATCGGTCAGGGCGATGCTGACAGCGAAGGCACGGTCCACGGCTACTCCACGGACGCCGACTTCTACGGCATCTCGCTCTACGCCGGCCGCAACGTTGCCGACACGAGCCTGCGCATTTCGGGCAACCTGTCCTACCTGATGTTCGAAAACGACATCAAGGGCTCGGTCGCCGGTGCCTCCGCTGACGAATCCCTCGACGGCAAGGCCTTCACGGCCGGTCTGCGCGCCGACTGGACAGCTTACGAAGGCGCCTTCACGGTCGCCCCGCACGCCGGCCTGCGCTACACGTTCCTTGAAATGGACGACTACCGCGACCTCGAAATCGGCGACATGAACGTCGTTGAAATGCCGTTCGGCGTGAAGGTCTCCGGTGCGTTCGAACCGGCCGCCGGCTGGACCCTCCAGCCGTCCGTCGACTTCACGGTCGTTCCGCAGCTCGGCGACAAGGATGTCGATACGGTCCTCGGTTCCGTTGACGTCATCGACAACCTCTACAACACCGAACTCGGCGTTGAGGCTGCCACCGGCAACTTCTCGTTCGGTCTGAGCTACAAGTACGGTTTCGGCAAGGAAGACCGCAAGAACCAGTCGCTCAACCTGAACGCCCGCTACATGTTCTGATAGATCCCCCCGCATGGAGCCTTCCGGCTCCTGCGGATGATCAAATCTGAACGCAAGCCTGAGGCCCCGCGTCCTTCACCGGATGCGGGGTCTTTTTACTGTCTCCATTCGGAGTTCCCCCGGCTCTGCCTCAACGCCTCGTCAGCGTCCCGCTTGCGTTTGAATACGGTTCGGAAATCACGCCGTCCCGCATTTCGCGTTGCTTTTAGGTAGACTTCGGAAAAACGCCCGCACGTCCTCAGGCTTGTCAATCGACGTGCCGGGCCAAAGCTTAGATAGAGGAGAAAACCATCATGATCAACCGCCGCCGCTTCATCCAGGCGTCCGCCCTGCTCATCGCCGGCACCTCCACGCTCGCCCTCACGGGCTGCGGAAGCCCCAAAACGCCTGAAGACGTCGCCTGCGCCTTCGTGCGCGCCCTTTACCGCGGTGATGCCGCCGAGGCCACGAAGTTCTTCCACGTTCCCGCCGACGCCAGGGATGCCGAGGTGAAGATCGCCGAAGCCAAGATCAGCGAAAGCGCCGCCCAGGCCAAGGACTCCGCCACGAAGCAAGGCGGTCTTCGCGACGTCTCCATCATGGAACCCGTCGCCAAGGAAGCTGTTGAGACCGGCAAGTGTCGCGCCCGCGTCAAGGTGGCCTTTGGCAACGGCTCGAGCAAGGTCGAGACCGCACAGCTCATCAAGACCGAGAAGGGCTGGCTCGTAACCTTCGGCCTCTGACTCCATTCTCATGAATGCCCGCACGGCGGCTCTCCTCACGGCAGCCACCGTTCTCATGTCCCCAGGGATCGTCCTCATGCATGAGGACGTCAAGGGTGAGCTCATCGAAGTCGCGACGGTGCTTCTTCCTGGGCTTCAGGAGGCACCGTCCGCCGAAGTCCCCACGGGCGTCACGCTTGACGACTTCGCCCCCTGCGGCAGCCTCAGGACCGGCGATCTGGTCTTTCGCAGGGGCTTCGGAACGGAGAGCCGCCTCATCATCGAGGCTCAGGGTCCCAACAGGGCGCCCTTCTCTCACGTCGGCATGGTTGTTTCCGAGCATCCCGTGATGATCGTGCACGCCACGACATCCGACGATCCGGCACACCCAAACAGCGTCATCAGCTCCAGCCTTCCTGAGTTTCTCTCCATGGGCGACATGGCGGGCGTTGCGAGACCCGCTTGGAGCGATGCTCTCAAGGCGGCAGCTGCAGGACGTGCAAGAGGCATGACGGGCGTAGCCTTCAGACTTGTGCCCGACGATCCCGATGCACTCTACTGCACAACGCTCATTGAAAAGTCCTTCGAGCCTGATCTCAAGCTCGACCTTCCCCGCGACGTCGTCAAGGTCCCCGCGTATCTCTTCCCTGCCGCGCTCTGGGAGGCGGACGGCATGACGCATGTCTGCATGATCGGGAAGCATAAGGCGAGCAAGCCGTGACTCTCGTCGTCCGAGCCTGTAGAATCTTCTGACCATCTCTGAATCAAAACCAACCA
>OBWI01000822.1_pt1 | contig 15034 bp, 9 predicted proteins | sample 1495201 | NCBI WGS metagenome assembly OBWI01 (sample SAMEA2580050, study PRJEB22360) | human gut metagenome | biome: human gut; feature: human-associated habitat; material: faeces | place: Denmark | collected 2008/2010
ATATAATGATATTAATAAATTTATTACAAAGAAAATATTCTTGGATAACAAATCAGTGTATAATAACAAAGATATAATTGCTAGATTTCAGTAATCATATGTTTGAAAAGTAACAACAAGTAATAATGGTTAAAACCGGGTAATTAAACTTGTTGAGGGTTTGTCATGAGGAGCTGGTTTGAGGATTCTTTATGAGGATTTCTGCTTGTATGAAAAAAGATAGATCAGTTTTTCGGCTGACCAATCCTTTTTACTTTAATAGGGTAGAGGGAGAATAATTATCTCGCCCCTCCCATTGAACCGTACGTACGGGTCTCGTATACGGCTCTACAACTTATATTCCAACTTTTGCTAAGTAATAGGATAAGGGATTGAGCAGACCAGCTCCATCTTTTATCCTATTTTCAAGTAAATCTTTACTGATAATGAAATTCACCACGTTCATTCCACTTCTTCTGTACCACCCAAGTCTTGAATTTGCAACTTTATGAATATCTTCCTGACTGAATCCGTTTCGGTTCTTCCTGTTTAGATAACTTAGGTTTCTGTAGATGGTTTTCGGCTTCTTCCATTGCTTCATGACTATCATTCTTATTTTGTGTCTTAGTCATTGTCCAAGCTCTTCGGTAGTGTAAAATAGTTTGTGTTTTTGGTAAAAAATAACTCCTTTTTGGTAAGAATTCAGATATGACAATTCTTATCGAAAAGGAGTATTTTTTATGGCAGTTGCAAAGGAACAAATTCGACAGATCATCTCAGAAAACAACATTAATAGCGTTGCAGATATATACACGCTTCTGAAAGACAGTTTCAAGGATATCCTGCAGGAGCTGATGGAGGCAGAACTGGATGCAACTCTTGGATACGAGAAAAACCATAAGGGAGATCTACAGACAGATAATAAAAGAAATGGTCATTCTACAAAAAACTTAAAGAGTCAATACGGTGAATTTCAAATCGACGTACCAAGAGACCGTACGGTGAGTTTGAACCAAAACTCATCCCTAAATACCAGAGAGATATTTCCGGGATTGAAGAAAAAGTGATCTCTTTATATGCCCGTGGTATGAGTACACGTGACATCCACGACCAGCTTCAGGATCTTTATGGGATTGAGCTGTCAGCTGAAATGGTCAGCAAGATCACAGACAAGATACTTCCTCAGGTTAAAGAATGGCAGTCCCGTCCTCTGAACCCGGTTTATCCGTTTGTCTTTATGGACTGTATTCATTATAAAGTACGTGAGGATGGCAGGATCCTGAGTCGTGCTGCGTATGTAGTGCTTGGTGTTACAGTGGAGGGATACAAAGATATCCTCAGCATCACAGTAGGTGCAAATGAAACCAGCAAGTTCTGGCTTGGAATGCTCAATGATCTTAAGAACCGCGGAGTAAAAGATGTTCTTTTCTTCTGCGTGGATGGTCTTCCGGGTTTTAAAGAAGCTATTCAGGCAGTCTATCCGCAGGCAGAGATCCAGAGATGTGTGATTCATATGCTACGCAATTCTTTCAAATATGTAAATTATAATGATCTGAAAAAGTTTTCCTCGGATTTCAAAGAAGTGTACAATGCTCCGAACGAAACAGCCGCTTTAACAGAGCTGGAGAACATGAAAGAAAAATGGGGGAAGAAATATCCGTATGCGATCAGTAACTGGGAAAATAATTGGGAAGATGTAAGTTCCTTTTTCCAGTTTTCTAATGATATCAGACGCATTATGTACACGACAAATATCATAGAAGGATTAAACCGTCAGTATCGGAAAGTCACGAAAACAAAAAGCGTATTCCCAAGCGATTCTGCATTGGAAAAGATGCTGTATCTTGCCAGTGAGAACGTAGTCAAAAAGTGGACGCAGAGATACCGGAACTGGGATCAGGTATTGAATCAGCTGATCGTCCTTTACGGAGAACGGCTTACTGCTTATCTGTAAGAGAAAAGAAAAGCAGGAATGGGGAAGCTCTTTTAAGCCCCGCATTCCTGCTCTCTGTCTATTCCTTCGGCATTTATATTATTGCCAGAAATTTCCGATCCTATTCCAGAGGTCAGGTGTGGGCAGAGCCCACAAAAGGCAATAATGATTACGATGTTTATCTGGGACCCGGTGAATATTATGCTCTGATAGACTATAGCGAAGGGGTTGATGTGAAAGTTCCCATCTCCATCCGGGTTCCGGATGAAACACCTGTCCTGACAAAAACAGGTCCTGACAGATATGAAGCAACTTGTGAATTACTGAGAAATCTTTACACAATGCCAATCAAACTCCTTCCTCTGTTGCTAAATATAAAAAAGTATTCAAAGAAAGACCCTGGCTGTTACACGCAGAGTCTTTCTTTTTTAGGAATCTGTATTAATTACCCAAATGGATTATTTAATTTTAGCAGTTTCCAGATTTGACCACTTACTGAATACTTTGTTATCGTTTTCAGAAGCTGTTCTGTTCCAGGAATGTACTCCTGCATAATATGTTCCTGCAGGAATGTTCTTAAATACAGCTTTGCATACACCTGGTGCAACATTTAATTTTTTGTATTTTCCATACTGATATGGACGTGTCTCTCCGTGTTCTTTCTTGGAACCTTTTCCGAGAACTACGTCATATCCTGTAGAGTTAGCGGATTCTTTGTATGTTACAGTGATTGTAGAACCCTTTGTCTTAACACTGAGGATTTCTGGTGTGTCTGGTGTTATTGCAGTTACAGAGAATGGATAAACATTAGACCATTCGCCGAATACTTTCTTACCATTTTCATCACGTTTCCAAGCATGGCAATATGCATAGTATGTTCCCTGCTGAACATATTTAAATGCTGCGGTTGTCTGAACCTGATTCTTAACAACATCGATACGTGCTTCCTTATCTGAAGGATCTTTAGATGTAGAGATTACATAATCATATCCGGATGCACCATCTGCTTCGTCGGAAAGAATTACTGTTGCTTTGTTACCAGATACTTTAACAGTATTGATTACTGGAGCACCAACTTTAACAGCGTCAACATCAACTTCTTTGGAACCAGTATAATTTTTGCTGTCAGCTTTAGCTGTTACAGTTACTTTCTTTCCGTCTTCACTAAATTTGACATCATATTCCTTGGATGGAACAACAACGGAACCATTCATTACGGTTACATTTCCATCTTTATCAACAGTTACGGTTGTGTTCTTAAGATCTTTTGCTACAACTTTCCATGTAAGTTCTACATAAGAACCGTCTGCATCTGTCTTAATGTTGCCTGCGCCCCATGATGTAGTATCTAATACATAACCATCTTTTGCATATAATTTTGCTTTTAAGATCTTATCTTTAGCAGTTACGTTAGAAGCATCGCCTACTGTTTCAATCTTATAGTCAGAATCATCTACAAGAGTTTTTCCATTTACAGTAACGGTTACTGTTGGTTTGACTGCGATTCCGCCAGCATATTCAGTATTTGCTACTTTGACATCAGATTTCTTAATAGCAATAGCACCAATCTTAAAGAATCTTGCGTCAGTATAAGTTGTTTTCTTATCCGCAAACTTGTTATTAGCGTTATTTTTGTAATTACCTAATGCATTTACATAGATGGCAGCAACTTCTCCACGAACATTGTTGTAGTATTTAACTTCGTAATCAGTGCCTTCTTTATATTTGGAATCAGCTGGTTTGTAAGTTACCTTATCAAAAGTATGCTCTGTTCCATCATTTGTAAAGATTGGCGCAAAGGATGAAACGCCACTTTCAGATGTAGCTGTTTTATCAAATCCAACAACCTTTCCATCTTTCCAAAGTGTAAAGGTTCCACTTTCATTCAATACTGCCTGTTCAATATCAAATTTGAATGCATTTGTTCCCTCGAAGTTTGGATTCTTAGCAGTATCTTTCACTGTAAGTGTTGCGCTACCCGCTTCTTTACCTGCATTTACATTTGCGGAAGAACTTGCCGGATATGTAATTTTAATATCAGCAAGGTCTGTTGTAAGTGTTTCATCGCCAAGTTTAACATCATATTCTGTTAATGCTGGTGTAAGTTTCTTTCCTGTATAAGTAAAGTTATTAGCAACAGATGCTTTCTTAGGAGTAATAGTCACTTTTGACAGATCTGCCTTATTAATAGTAAACTCTACAGTCTTTGTCTTAGCTGCGCTGTAATCACCTTTACCTTTGATTGTAATCTTAGCTGTTCCCGCATTTGTTGCATTTACAGTAGATACTACTTCATAATCAACATCTTTTACAAGTGTGCGGTTACCATCTTTTACAACTAAATCAGGTTTGATTTCTTTTCCTGTATAAACGAATGGAGCACCAACTACAGTTACATCTGCGTTTGCAATGGATAAAGTAGCTACTGTTGTATCCTTAGATGCTGTTATACCGCTTGCTAATGCAGAGATTTTATAATTTTTATATGCATCACTTGTTGTGTCAATTTTGTCTGCTTCTGTTACAGTAGTAGTTAACTTTGTTCCATCAACTATTTTACCACCACTGAGAGTTCCAGATTTAGTACCAAATGTTGTTTTATAGAGTGTATCTGGTACATCAATTAATTTTTCAACTTTATCAAAAGTTCCATTAGTTTTCTTAGTCCAGGTATATGTCTTAGCCTGTACTTTGATATCGGATTTTTTCAGATATTCAGAAGCCTCTGTCTTAGAACCGTCATAAGCTACTGATTCTGGAACAGTAATTGTAGTTGAAGTAATTTCTGCGGGTTTAATGTCAAATGTACCAATACATTTTTTACCACCTAATGTACTACTGATTCCCTGTAAATAAACGTTGGCTTTACCAACATTAGTGTTGTTTTCATAAATCACCTTATAATCGGTACCAGCTTTCAGAACAACAGCAGTAGACCCTTTAATTACAATAGTGCCTAACTGATCGGCAGTTTTTTCAACAGCAGAACCGCCCTGATAGAATTCATCACCTAAGTCAGTTGAAGAATTTAATTCTGTATTAGCAGCTAACTGACCATCTTTAGTAACTAAAGTAGCATCTGCAATGTTGTTCTGGGCAACATAAAGATTAATAGTCTTTCTATTAATCACATTCTTCGTAGTATCTGTTGGTTTTACAACAACTGTATAAGTACCTTCTCCACCTTTATGGATTGCATCTGTATCAACTTCAATATCCACATTATCCATAAATGTTGTATTAGTGCTAAGAGTTTCTTTTCCTTCTGAGATTGAAAGAAGCTTCTTAATATCTGCTTTAGTGATATTCTTTGATTTCAAAAGTCCAATACTGATATCATCAATTGCACATGTACTTAAATCGCGGGCAACAACAGTAGCTTTCTCTGCTGTAGTATATCCAATACCTTTGCTGGAATCAAATGCACCTACAGCATAGTTACGATTCAACTCGTCATCGCCTGTTTTAGTAATAGACACTTTCACTTTTGTAGAATCACCAGCATTTGTAAGAGTACCATCAACCAGATTAACACTAGTAATTGCTTTAGCCTTTAATGTGTTTCCGGAAATATTGCTCTTTAAGGTAAAGTTATCTTCTACATTTGTTAACAGATTAATAGCTGAACCTGTATATTTATACTGAGTCTTCTTTAAGTTAACAGCTAAATCATTTTTTGTCTTATCTGTTAATTCTTTATCAGAATCAGAATATGCAGCAGGTGTTTTCTGGCTAATAGTCATATTAAACGTAAGAGAACCCTGGTATCCAGGCTTATTAACAGTTGCAGTAACCTTGACAGGTTCACCAGCTTTTGTAGCATTCACAGTATCACCATCATATGTGAAATTGAAATCAGAAGCTGTGATACCAGCAGTAGAAGCATTATAACCTGTAGCATATGTAAGATTTACATCGCTTGCTTTTAATGTTTTTGCTGTACCATCATAAATTAAAGCATTATTCTGGCTGATTCCAGCAACAATACTTGTTACATCTTTTGCAGTAATAGTTACAGCAGGAGTTTCATATGTGAAGCCTTCAAAATCTTCGGCAGTTCCTTTGACACCTGTAATTTTAAGAGTAAGTTTTCCACCTAACTGATTTGACAGTGGTGTAAACTTTGTAATAGCACTTTTGATGTCGGCAACACTTGGATTTGTTCCGCCAAGACGTACCTGACCTGAATAAGTACTCGCGTCCATTGCACTTCCATCAGCTTTAGCAGGCTGCATTCCATCGATTAACCATTCATAATCAAAAACAGTAACATTTTTTCCTTCAGCATTTTTTAATACACTGTCGTCTGCAAATGAAACTGGTTTACCAATTTCAGCTTTTTCAAAATATAATGCTTTTTCTGTTGCTGCTGTTGCAGTATCTGCAATATCATCTGTATTCTCTGTGACTTCTGGTGTAGCCTCATCGGAGAATGCGGCTGCATCAGCGGCATCTGTATCTTCTGCAACCGGAGCTTCTGATGTAATTGCAACATCTGCGTCGCTTCCATCGCTGAACTCAGCAGCCCAAACCGGCACGTTAGAGGTTGCCAGCATTGCAACGACGAGAGACATACTTAAGGTTTTCTTAGCCATGCCTTTCTTCGTATTCTTAATCTTTGTCATGATTATAGTTCCCCTTTCCTTAATATAACTATTTCTTTTTGGGTAAAGATTCCTAGACATAATCTGTCTGTTATGGTTAATAATAGTGCTTTCACCACTTTTTGTCAAGGGTAATGCTCAAGAATTTTACGATTTTTTTAAATTTCATACACTTCAAAAGCATTTATTTTCCTTGATTTTTCGGGTTTAAAATCTATAACTTGTTACAAATGTAGTGAGTTTTTCCTGTTTATCACAAGATGATGTAGTATTCTCTTTTTTACCGATTCTAACAGTTAGTCCTGATCTGTTCTGGAAGCTGGCTTACAATCTTTCGGAAATTTCCCGAGGTCAGATATGTATCTTTGAGCTTTTTCTTGCTATATTCATATATTGTATTTCTTGTTTGTTCTATCAAATAAGCAGTGTAAAATTCTTCCCAACTGAAATATTGTCTGCTGTCTGCCAGTTCATAAGTCTTTTCTGTTACTTCAGAAGTTTTATCTATAATATTTGCTCTTAACAACAAATACTCAAATGATTCCGGTGCGTATAATACGATTTTATTTCTGGTATCTCTCATATATTGCATTACATGCTGCATTTCCGGACCGAATGCGGCTCCGTCTACAATCGCAAGGATTTCTTTTTCCCTGCTTTTCTGCAGATATGAAAGTATGTTGCTTTTTCCTCCTGCTGAGCAACATGCTTCTCCGAATAATTTATGATAGAATTCATATCCTGAATTAGAGTCTTCTGTTATTACCAGATCTGGTTGGATATCCTCTTTTGCCTGCAAATTATATAACTGATAAGTTTCATTATATATTCTTTTAGCGTTTTGATATTTCTGACTGTCTCGCTCTTGTCTCATGCCGTAAATTTCTTCGATACTATATGGTAAATGTTCCAGACTGTCCCTTGTGACCAAAACGAAGTAATTGTCGCTGCCTTTTACCATTCTGGTAAATTCTTTACTGCGTAAAAATGGTGCTCCTTCATCAATAAATATAATGCATTGCTGCAGTGTGGCAAGTCTTTCTTTCCATGAAGCGTTTTCTATTACTACACATCGTTTTTCACATATTTTGGTAATTCCTGATGATATGCCATTGTTCTCATAATCAGAAATCATTCGAAGGAGTTCTGTTTTTCCTGTTGCAGAATCTCCCTGAATGACAGTGATATTTCTCTTTACTGTAAGATGATAATGAACTCGTTTGTTGTATATTTCAATATCATACTTTCCTGTCATATTTTATCATCCTCTCAATAATCGGTTTACAATGATTTCGTCATCCAGTTCAAGCATGGAGTGAACCGTTTTTCCTGTGTTTACAATATAGATATCAAATGGCTGTTTTCCAAAGTCCATGATATAGCCCAGGCGAATTGTAATGTCTTTTTGTTCTGCCAGTTTTAAAATCCATTGTGCACAGTTGTTTCCGCAGGCAGATGCGTTAAATATATGATCTGAATCATTTTGCATCAATATCAGGGTTTTTACTCCTCCTGAAAGGCGTTCCGGTGGAATCGGGCCGAGAAATGGGCTGTCGATCATGCATGGACCTTTTACCTCTGATCCATCTATATCTTTAATCATTTTTCTGGAAGTTTCTGATGTGATCCACTCATCTTCATATGTGTTATTGAAGAACACATCAGGATTAAAAATATAATTGTCTCCCGGATTGTCCCCAAAAAATATTTTCAGCATCTTGTATTCCTCCATTCTGTCAAAACTGATTATCTTTTCTTATTTTATCAAAAATATCTTCCTGTTTCCAGCATCACAAAAACAGCAGAGAACTTTTTTATCATTCTCTGCTGTTTCTCTACCATCTGCTTTAAGGTGTTAAAGCAAACATATTATTTCTTTCTGACAATAACCTTATCCAGATGCCAGATATCATCTACATATTCCTGGATAGTTCTGTCGGATGTGAATTTACCGCTGCATGCTGTGTTGAGGAGTGCTTTCTTCGCCCAGCCTTTTTCATCTCTGTATGCTGCTTCTACTCGCTTCTGTGCGTCTGCATAGGAACGGAAGTCTGCGAGGATGAAGTAGCGGTCTGCTCTGTCTGTGTTCTTTGTGTTGAGAAGTGAATCGTACAGGTCACGGAAGAGTTCTGTATCATTGGAGAAGGTTCCGTTGATGAGCTGCATCAGTACCTGACGGATTTCTTCATCTGTATTGTAGATTACGTTTGGATCGTATCCGCCGTTGTTTTCGTAGTTGATTACTTCGTCGGAGCTTAAACCGAAGATGAATGCGTTTTCTGCGCCAACTTCTTCTACGATCTCTACGTTAGCACCGTCCATTGTTCCAAGTGTAGGAGCACCGTTGAGCATGAACTTCATGTTACCTGTACCGGATGCCTCTTTACTTGCTGTGGAGATCTGCTCGGAAACGTCTGCTGCTGCGAAGATCCACTCAGCGTTGGATACTCTGTAGTTTTCGATGAATACAACTTTGATCTTGCCATTGATGGAAGCGTCGTTGTTTACTACGTCTGCTACTGAGTTGATGAGTTTGATGATCTTCTTGGCTGTTGCGTAACCTGCGGATGCTTTTGCACCGAAGATGAATGTTCTTGGATAGAATTCCATTTCCGGATGCATCTTGATCTGGTTGTACAGATAGATAACATGCAGGATGTTCAGGAGCTGACGTTTGTACTCGTGAAGTCTCTTAACCTGTACATCGAAGATGGAATGCGGGTCTACTTCTACGCCATTGTGCTCAAGGATGTATTTAGCCAGACGCTCTTTGTTCTTGAACTTAATGTTCATGAATTCCTGGAGTGCTTTTTCATCATCTGCGTAAACTGCAAGTTTCTTTAACTGCGGAAGGTCTGTGATCCAGTCCGGTCCGATGTGCTCTGTGATCCAGTCTGCAAGGAGTGGATTTGCGTGGAGCAGGAAACGTCTCTGAGTGATACCGTTTGTCTTGTTGTTGAATTTCTCAGGCATCATTTCATAGAAGTCTTTTAATTCCTGATTCTTCAGAATCTCTGTATGAAGGCGTGCAACACCGTTTACAGAGTAGCCTGCTGCGATTGCAAGGTGAGCCATCTTAACCTGTCCGTCATAGATGATAGCCATCTTTTTGATCTTCTCATAATTTCCCGGATATTTTGCCTGGATCTCAAGGATGAAACGACGGTTGATCTCTTCGATGATCTGATATACACGTGGAAGCAGTCTGGAGAAGAGCTCGATCGGCCATTTCTCAAGTGCCTCGGACATGATTGTATGGTTTGTGTAAGCAACAGATTTTCTTGTTACTTCCCATGCTTCATCCCATCCAAGTCCTTCTTCATCCATGAGGATACGCATTAACTCTGCTACTGCTACAGTCGGATGTGTATCGTTCATCTGGAATGTTACTTTTTCATATAATTTATGGATATCGTCATGTTTCTTTTTGTATTTGGCAATTGCTGCCTGGAGGCTTGCAGATACAAAGAAGTACTGCTGTTTCAGTCTCAGCTCTTTACCTGCATAATGGTTGTCGTTCGGGTAAAGGACTTCTACGATATTGCGGGCAAGGTTCTCCTGCTCTACTGCTTTCTTGTAATCACCCTTGTCAAAGGAATCAAGCTCGAAGTCTACGATCGGCTCTGCATCCCAGATACGAAGTGTGTTTACTACATCATTGTCATATCCTGTGATCGGCATATCATAAGGAATGGCTTTTACTGCCTGATATCCTTCGTGGATAAATTTGTTTCCGCCCTTTTCAGGATCGTACTCTACTCTTACATATCCGCCGAAGTGTACTTCTTTGGCATATTCCGGACGACGCAGTTCGAATGGGTAGCCGTTCTTTAACCAGTTATCCGGTACCTCGATCTGATAACCGTTCTGGATTTTCTGTTTGAACATTCCGTAGTGGTAACGGATTCCGCAGCCATATGCTGCGTAATTTAAAGTTGCGAGAGAATCAAGGAAGCATGCAGCCAGTCTTCCCAGACCACCGTTTCCAAGTGCCGGATCCGGTTCCTGATCTTCGATACAGTTAAGGTCAAATCCCAGTTCTTCGAGAGCTTCTTTTACTTCACCGTAAGCGCAAAGGTTGATCAGGTTGTTTCCGAGAGCACGTCCCATCAGGAATTCCATGGACATATAGTATACGATCTTCGGATCCTGTTCGTCGTAAGCTTTCTGTGTTGCAAGCCAGTTATCAATGATAACGTCTTTTACAGAGTAGCTTACTGCCTGGAAAATCTGCTCCTGTGTAGCTTCTTCAATTGTTTTTCGATAGAGGAATTTTACGTTGTCTTTTACGCTTTTCTTGAATGCCTCTTTCTTGAACATTTCGTTTGTCATTTCATACCTCCCGTAATGGTTTCACTGTTCACTTTATTCTCAGCAATACACCTTGCGGATATTGCCGGTGAACCTCTTCATTCCGTCAACTCTTCTGTTTTCTCATATCAGAGAAATTGGGGGCAAAGAATCTCTGCCTCCAATTTCCTCTCTGAAATCAGACTGTCAAGGATAATGATACTCTTTTTTCGACAGTCTGTCATGTGTATAATTGCCGAATTTTATAACATTTTTTTGTTATCGTTACTGTTCACAGCAACACGCTTCGCGATGCACAGAATTTATGCTAATCGCATAAATTCGCGCGGTATGTCTCGGGTTTTCTGTGAAATACCTGTAACTTATCAGTACCTTGTCAGTAATTGACCGAATGTTGTCAATTACAGTTTCTTAACACCCATAGTTACTGCTTCTTTGTTGATGTTCCACTCTTTCACATAACCATCTGTCTCGCCAAGTACCATTTCGTCTGCAAGTACTTCTGACTTAATCTCATCTTCGTGTGCTTTCATGACATCCTGGATCTTGTCGTTTCCGTGAGCGTATACTACGATCTTGTCCATAACTTCGAAGCCGGCTTCCTTACGCATGGTCTGGATCTTGCTGATGATCTCACGTACGAATCCCTCTTCGATCAGTTCAGGTGTCAGGTTTGTATCAAGGACTACGGATGTTTCACCGTCAGATTCGGATACATAGCCTTCTGTCTGTGCTGTTTCAATAAGAAGGTCTTCTTCTGTAAGTTCTACATTGTTTCCGTTGATATCCAGTTTCAGGACACCGTTGGTTCTCAGTTCGTTCATTGCTGCTGTTCCATTGATGTCTGTGAGAGCCTGTCTGATTCCTCCAAGGAGTTTACCGTATTTCGGTCCTACTGTACGAAGCTGTGGTTTGAAGCTGTAGGAGATAAAGGATTCTACATCATCTGCGAATTTTACTTCTTTGACATTCAGTTCGTCTGCGATGATGTCAGTGTAGAATTCACTCATTTTCTTCTCAGCTTTTACATACATGGTTCCGATCGGCTGACGGTTCTTGATGTTTGCTGTATTTCTGCAGGCACGTCCCAGAACTACGATCTCCAGAAGCTCTTTCATGTCTGCTTCCAGATCTTTGTCGATCCATGCTTCGTTTACAGTTGGGAAGTCGCAGAGATGGATACTCTCAGGAGCATCTTTATCCACGCTTCTTACCAGGTTCTGATAGATGTCTTCTGTCATGAACGGGATCATCGGAGCTGCTGTCTTGGCGATGGTTACCAGTGCATGGTACAGAGTCATGTAAGCATTGATCTTATCCTGCTCCATTCCCTTTGCCCAGAAACGTTCACGGCTTCTTCTTACATACCAGTTACTCATCTCATCTACAAATTCCTGAAGTGCTCTTGCTGCTTCCGGGATCTTGTAGTTTGCCAGATCATTGTCTACAGCCTGAACAGTTGTGTTTAATCTGCTGAGCAGCCATTTGTCCATTACAGGAAGCTGGTCATAGTTCAGTTCATATTTGGTCGGGTCGAAGTTGTCGATGTCTGCATATAATACGAAGAATGCGTAAGTATTCCACAGTGTGCTCATAAATTTACGCTGTCCTTCCACAACTGCCTTGCCATGGAAACGGTTCGGAAGCCATGGAGCACTGTTGATGTAGAAGTACCATCTGATGGCATCTGCGCCGTATTTGTTCAGTGCATCGAATGGATCAACTGCATTTCCTTTGGACTTACTCATCTTCTGTCCGTTCTCATCCTGGACATGTCCCAGAACGATTACGTTCTTGTATGGTGCTTTATTGAAGAGCAGTGTGGATTCTGCAAGGAGTGAGTAGAACCATCCACGGGTCTGGTCTACAGCCTCGGAGATAAAGTTTGCAGGGAACTGCTGCTCAAATAATTCTTTGTTTTCAAATGGATAATGATGCTGTGCGAAAGGCATTGCTCCTGAGTCGAACCAGCAGTCAATAACCTCCGGTACACGATGCATTTCTCCACCGCACTCCGGACACTTCAGTGTGATTTCATCGATGTATGGGCGGTGAAGCTCTACTGTCTTGGCTCTCTCATCACCGCTCATCTCGAATAACTCCTGACGGCTTCCGATGGAATGCATATGTCCGCATTCACACTGCCAGATGTTCAATGGAGTTCCCCAGTAACGGTTACGGCTGATACCCCAGTCCTGAACGTTTTCAAGCCAGTCGCCGAAACGTCCTTTACCGATGCTCTCAGGGATCCAGTTGATTGTATTGTTATTTCTGATCAGGTCATCCTTAACTGCTGTCATCTTGATGAACCAGGATTCTCTTGCATAGTAGATCAGTGGTGTGTCACATCTCCAGCAGTGTGGATAATCATGCTCGAATTTCGGAGCATCGAAGAGCTTGCCTTCTTTGTCCAGATCTGTGAGGACCATAGGATCTGCTTTCTTTACGAAAACGCCTGCGTATGGTGTCTCTTTTGTCAGGTTACCCTGTCCGTCTACGAACTGTACGAATGGCAGTTCATAGTTACGTCCGATTCTGCTGTCGTCTTCACCGAATGCAGGTGCGATGTGAACGATACCTGTACCATCACTCATAGTAACGTAGTTATCACAGGTTACGAAATGAGCTTTCTTTTTCTGTTTTGCTGCTGCCTCTCCTGCACATGCGAAAAGCGGCTCGTATGCTTTGTATTCCAGGTCTGTTCCTTTGTAGGTTTCCAGAACTTCATATGCTTTCTCGCCTTCTTCTTTTGCAAGTTTGCCAAGGACTTTGTCAAGGAGTGCTTCTGCCATATAATAGATATATCCGTCTGCTGCCTTTACTTTGCAGTAAGTCTCATCCGGGTTTACGCAGAGTGCAACGTTGGACGGAAGTGTCCATGGTGTTGTTGTCCATGCAAGGAAGTATGCATCTTCACCAACAACCTTGAATCTTACAACTGCGGAGCGCTCTTTTACAGTTTTGTATCCCTGGGATACTTCCTGTGCGGAAAGAGGGGTACCGCATCTTGGACAGTAAGGAACGATCTTGAAGCCTTTATACAGAAGCTTCTTGTTCCAGATTTCTTTTAATGCCCACCATTCGGATTCAATATAATCGTCATAGTAAGTTACGTATGGATGTTCCATATCAGCCCAGAAACCAACAGTAGAGGAGAAATCCTCCCACATTCCTTTATATTTCCAGACGCTTTCCTTACACTGTTTGATGAATGGCTCCATACCGTATTCTTCGATCTGCTCTTTGCCATCCAGACCAAGTTTCTTCTCTACTTCCAGCTCTACCGGAAGTCCGTGAGTATCCCATCCTGCTTTACGCGGAACCATGTAGCCCTTCATTGTACGGTATCTCGGGATCATATCCTTGATAACGCGGGTAAGTACATGGCCGATGTGCGGTTTACCGTTTGCAGTAGGCGGTCCGTCGTAGAATGTATAGGTTTCTCCCTCTTTTCTGTTCTCCATACTTTTCTCAAAGATATGGTTTTCTTTCCAGAATTCTTCTACTTTTTTTTCACGGTCTACAAAGTTTAAGTTCGTATCAACTTTCTGGTACACAGTAATTTACCTCCTGTTTAAATTATTTGTATCAGACACCTGAAAATATGCAGGACGTTTATATACGCTGAAAAATATTTCCGGTGTCCTTTAAGAACGAAAATAAGCCCATAAAAAAATCGCCCTTTTGTAAAAGGACGAAGGTTTATTGACGTTCGCTATACCACCTGTTACATTGTACGGGCATCCTCTGCCGATACATGAATCTTTTAACGGGGATTTCCGTCAGCTCTTACCTGTCTGTACACCCTTCAGAGCTGCAACTCCGGAGTGATCTTCACTGCATTTACTCACCACCGGGCTCACACCCTCCCCGGTTCGCTGTCTGCTTTCCCCTGCAATTACTCTCTCCATCAACGTTTTTGTGGACATATCATTTATTTAACTATGCGGATTCATTATAAGGTCACAAAATTCACTGTGTCAAGTATTTTTTTGAATATTAGGGTAATCCTGTTACTGTTTAATAACACTGGTTACTGTCAAACTCCCGAACAGTAACACACTGTTAACATACTATCATATAAATTTTACACAGGCATTGTAATTAATGATATAATAAGGTAGAATATTTTGTCCGAACGTCATTTAAAACGATGTACTAGAGTGTGTCTGAAAAATCATTCCCGCAATCTGCACGCCCCACTTTG
>OBWI01000831.1_pt1 | contig 14777 bp, 10 predicted proteins | sample 1495201 | NCBI WGS metagenome assembly OBWI01 (sample SAMEA2580050, study PRJEB22360) | human gut metagenome | biome: human gut; feature: human-associated habitat; material: faeces | place: Denmark | collected 2008/2010
CTTTGCCGTGCGTCAGCACGCCTGCAGATATCTTCCTTGTCTTTCGCACTCTGCTGAACTGTCTTAAATGCATTATTTACGAGGATTGCTATAAATTCCATTGCCGCAGGCAATTTGGAATGAATTTTGGCAACGTTACTGAGAACGGAGTGAACAGTAATGAATGAAATTTCTTTACAAGTGCAAAAAAACGTGCTAGAATAGCACTTGCGCAACCAGGCCAGGTAATCGCGGCTGAACAGACGAAAGGGTTCAGACGAGGAAAGTCCGGGCTTCGCAGGGCAGGATGCCGGATAACGTCCGGTGGAGGTGACTCCCAGACCAGTGCAACAGAAATAAACCGCCTCACTTGCTGAGGTAAGGGTGGAAAGGCAGTGTAAGAGACTACCGCCGTCCTGGTAACAGGCCGGGCACATGTAAACTCCATTCGAAGCAAGACCGAATAGAAAGCGATACGGCTGCCCGTCGTGCTTTCAGGTGGGTCGCTTGAGCCTTATGGCAACGTAAGGCCTAGACAGATGATTACCCAATGACATAACCCGGCTTATCGGTCTGATTGCGTACAAAAAAACAGAACGGATTTCTTCCGTTCTGTTTTTTTGATATTTGTTTTATTATTTATTGCGTTTACCTGTGTATTTCTCTTCGCAGTATTTACATCTGTAAACTTCTTTCTCTTTATCTGCAAGAACAAAGATCTGGTCGAGTCCCTGTTCAATGGAAGTGATGCAGCGTGGATTCTTGCATTTGATCACGTTGACAACCTGATTCGGAAGTTTCAGTTCTTTTTTGGCAACGATCTTCTCGTCCTTGATTACGTTTACAGTAATGTTATGATCGATAAAGCCGAGAATGTCAAGATCGAGATTCTCAACTGGGCATTCAACCTTGATGATATCTTTCTTACCCATTTTGTTGCTGCGCGCGTTCTTGATGATGGCAACGGTGCAGTCAAGTTTATCAAGCTTCAGATCATGATAGATAGTCATGGCCTTGCCTGCTTTGATATGGTCTAATACATAACCTTCGCGAAGTGCTCCAACATTTAACATGGTAATTTTACCTCCAGTAATGTGAGAATCAGGGCCATACGTACATATACACCGTATTGTACCTGTTTGAAATAAGCTGCTCTCGGGTCTGCATCCACCTCTGTTGAGATTTCATTTACACGTGGAAGCGGATGAAGAACGTACATGTCTTTTTTTGCAAGTTCCATTTTCTGTTTGTCCAGAATGTAGAAATCCTTCATGCGGACATAGTCTTCTTCGTTGAAGAAACGTTCTTTCTGTACACGTGTCATGTAGAGGATATCAAGATCCGGTAAGGCATCTTCCAGTCTCTCTACTTCCTGAAATTCGATATTGTTCTTTTTCAGAACATCCTCGCGGATATAGCTTGGGATGCGAAGCTCTTCCGGTGAGATCAGAATGAATTTTACATTTGTGTAACGTACAAGTGCTTCGATCAGGGAGTGAACTGTACGTCCGAATTTCAGGTCGCCGCACAGACCAATGGTCAGATTGTCCAGACGTCCTTTCAGGGAACGGATGGTAAGTAAGTCGGTTAATGTCTGGGTAGGATGTTGATGACCACCGTCGCCGGCGTTGATAACAGGAATAGAAGAAGCCATAGAAGCTACTAACGGAGCACCTTCTTTCGGGTGGCGCATAGCACAGATGTCAGCGTAACAGGATACAACGCGGATTGTATCGGCAACACTTTCACCCTTTGAAGCGGAACTGGAATCAGCTGATGAAAAACCAAGAACTTTACCGCCAAGGTTCATCATAGCAGCTTCAAAGCTGAGACGGGTACGGGTGCTTGGCTCATAGAATAAAGTTGCCAGTCTTTTATCATCGCAGACATGTGCGTATTTATCAGGGTGTTTCTCAATATCGCTGGCCAAGTCAAGAAGAGTATTTAACTCATCAACAGACAGATCCAGCGGACTCATTAAGTGTCTCATTTCATACCTCCATATTTTACTAGTTCAGGAATTGTTTACGTAATCCTTCTTAACATCATATAATAATCAGGTGCTTTTTTCAAGAGAGTTTTCCAAGTATTTTCTCAAAAAAAAGTCCGGCTCCGAACCAGAGGGGAGCGTAGTCCGGTCTTATCAGTCCCCGGTAATTCAGAGGAGTGTTGCTGTAGTCCCAGGGACACATATGAAAACAGCGTAAAAGAGTACCGCTGATAAATTCCACGAAAAAAAATCCGACAGTATAAATGCAGCCGCGGACAAAAAGCGGGACAGCAGAAAGTTTACCGGAGAGCGGGCGGATGATGGCACCGCATCCGTAAATGGGAAACATTAAAAGGGAAGTTTTTCCTGTCATGGTAAGTTCTCCTGAAAGGATGGAATGCAGTCCGGTCCAGAGGATTTCCATGCACCAGCCCGTCAGACCGCAGAGAATGAAAGCTTTTTTCATAGGTAACGCTCCTGTATAAATTTCTATGATTCTAGTATTGCCTGCCTTGAAAAAAACATACACGTAGGATATAATGAGAACACGTTATTACACTATAGCAATGAGGTGTCTTATGCGCAAAAGGAACGTGCGGAGGGGATCTCATGGAAATAAGAGGAGTTTATTATGAATTATCAGGAAAGCCGGGAGTACATAGACAAAATCACCCGGGAAATTCCCAGTGTCCTGGGACTGGATCATATGCGTGAGCTGATGAAACGTCTTGGAAATCCACAGGATGATCTGAAATATGTGCACATAGCCGGTACCAATGGCAAGGGTTCTGTCATTGCTTTTTTGTATTCTGTTTTATCCGGTGCGGGATATCGCATTGGAAGATATGTTTCGCCTACCCTGTATTCCTACAGAGGCAGGATGGAAGTTTCGGGAAGCAGGATCAGCAGAGAGGACTTTGCTGCTTATATTACACAGGTGTCTGATGTTATTGCTGCTATGACAAAGGATGGTTATCCCCATCCCACTGCATTTGAAATAGAGACTGCGGTGGCATTTCTGTTCTTTAAAAAAGAGAATTGTGATCTCGTTTTGCTGGAAGTGGGAATGGGCGGAAATCTGGACGCCACAAATATTATTAAAAATACGCTGCTGGCAGTGCTGGTATCGATCAGTATGGATCATATGTCTTTTCTTGGAAATACTCTGGCACAGATCGCAGAGAAGAAAGCCGGGATCATTAAAGACGGCTGCAGAGTGGTGACTGCCAGACAGAAGCCGGAAGCAATGCAGGTGATCGAGAGGATCAGCAGAGAACACGGTGCAAAATGTACCATAGCAGATGCTTCTGAGGCAGAGGTGCTAAAGGAAAGCTGCCTTGGACAGACAATCCGGTACAGGGGTGAAGAGTATGAGATTCCGCTGGCAGGTGTTTATCAGAAGGAAAATGCAGTAGTTGCACTGAATGCTTTAAAAGTATTGGATGAGCTGGGTTTTCCCACTGCTGCGGAGCAGAAAAAAGAAGGACTTCGCACAGTAAACTGGAACGGACGGTTTACAGTTATCTGTAAAAAACCGCTGTTTGTGGTAGACGGGGCTCATAATCCTGCTGCTGCGGATATGATGGCAGCTTCAATAGAGCATTATTTTAAGGGAAAACGGATCATCTATATTATGGGAGTGTTTGCAGATAAGGATTACAGAAGTGTGATTCAGAAAACTGCGCACTTTGCAGACCGGATACTTACGATCCAGACTCCGGATAATGTAAGGGCGCTGCCTGCCGGAGAGCTGGCGAAGACTGTCAGTGAATACAATCCCAATGTACAGGCAATGGATACGATTAAAGATGCAGTGGAGGAGGCTTTTTCACTTGCCGGGGAACAGGATGTGATCATTGCCTTTGGTTCTCTTTCCTTTATCGGAGAGATGACTGATATTGTAGAGAATTTGTGAAAGTAAAAAGGTACAACATAAATGATAGATTTACAGGAATGCAGAAATGAAATAGATAAGATCGACAGCGATATCATACGTCTTTTTGAACAGAGAATGAAGGTGTGTGAGGATGTTGCAGAATATAAGATACGAACAGGAAAGAAGGTTCTGGATCCGGAAAGAGAGAGACAGAAGCTGGAGGTCCTAAGAGGTAAGGCACATGGAGAATTTAATCAGCTTGGTGCGCAGGAGCTTTTTCAGCAGATCATGGCGATCAGCCGTAAGAGACAGTATCAGCTTCTCACAGAGCATGGAATCGAGGATGATGAGAAACTGGAAATGGTAGATGCACTTCCGTTGAAAGATGTAAGAGTTGTCTTTCAGGGTGTGGAAGGTGCATACAGTTATGCTGCAATGAGGGAATATTTCCAGGACGATATTGAGAGCTTTCATGTAAAAACCTGGCGTGATGCAATGGAAGCAGTTGTGGAGGGAAGAGCAGACTATGCGGTACTTCCCATTGAGAATACAACTGCCGGTATTGTTGCTGATATTTATGATCTTCTTACAGAGTATGAGCTTAGCATTGTAGGAGAACAGATCATCCGTCCGGAGCATGTACTTCTGGGACTGCCGGATGCTGAACTGGAGGATATCAGACAGGTATGTTCTCATCCCCAGGCACTTTCCCAGTGTGGAAAATATCTGGAATCTCATCCGGACTGGAAGAAGAAAGAGATGGAAAATACTGCCGGTTCTGCCAAGAAGATAAAAGAAGACAATGACAAGACGCAGGCAGCTATTGCCAGCAGACAGGCAGGAGAGCTTTACGGACTGAAGATCCTGGCTGAGAATATCTGCTATAACGGACAGAATGCCACACGTTTTGTGATCGTGAGTAAGAAACCAATCTATGTGAAGGATGCACATAAGATCAGTATTTTCTTTGAACTGCATCATGAGAGCGGAACTCTTTACAATATGCTGTCTCACATTATTTATAATGGACTGAATATGACGAAGATAGAATCCCGCCCGATCACAGGGAAGAACTGGCAGTACCGTTTTTTTGTTGATTTCGAGGGAAATTTAAAGGACAGTGCAGTGAAGAATGCCCTGAGAGGAATTGAGGCAGAAGCTGACAGAATGAGAATTTTGGGAAATTATTAAAAATCATTTCCATAATGCCAGAGCGTGTTTGAAAAATCATTTCCACAATCTGCACGTCCCACTTTGCGGCATATTTTGCGTAAAGCATTTTTCAAACACACTCTGGTACATCGTTTTCGAAATAATTATACCACTCACAGCAGAACAAGATAAAACAACAAGGTAAGAAGGAAGTAATAAAAAATGGCTAGATTAAATGAATGCATCTTATACCGTAACTTTGAACATGGAGAAATCCTTGATAAAATGGCAGAACTGATGAATGCTTGGGAACAGAAAGCACCTGATCTGAAAGAAAAGGAAGGACTGTTCTTTGAATGTGCCAACGGACTGGTGGAAACTGCCGGCTCTTATGGTTTTTCTGGAAATTTATGGCACTGTTATCTGACATTTCTTCTGGTAAATAATGAAAATGCATTCAGTACAGCCTGTGAGATCAGAGGGGCTGTCAACGGAAGTATTAATGAACTGGCACTGAATGATTTCGGTGTGTTTAAAGAACTGTATGATTTTGACCTGACTGTACTGGATGAGGCATTTGGAATTTCCTGCTGTAAGGTTCTCGGTGATTATACCAACACCGGAAGTAACAGCAAGATGTTTAATTCCCGTATCAGAGACCGTATCTGTGATCTGAGCAAAACGCTGGCAGCAGCGGAGTCCACAGAGGAATTCATGAAGGACATGGTACAGTTTTATAAGGATTTTGGTGTGGGTAAGCTGGGATTACATAAGGCTTTTCGTGTAGGACATGATGAGAATGACAATGTGGAGATCCAGCCTATCACAAGGATCGCTCATGTGAAATTGGAGGACCTGGTCGGCTATGAAATCCCGAAGCAGAAACTGATCGAGAATACAGAAGCTTTCGTAAGAGGCAGAAAGGCAAACAACTGTTTGCTTTTTGGTGATGCGGGTACAGGTAAATCCTCAAGTATCAAGGGAATCCTGAACCGTTATTATGATGAGGGACTTCGTATTATCGAGGTGTATAAGCATCAGTTTCAGGATCTGAATGATGTGATCGCTCAGATCAAGAACAGAAACTATAAATTCATTATCTATATGGATGATCTGTCATTCGAGGAATTTGAAATCGAATATAAATATCTGAAGGCAGTGATCGAGGGTGGTCTGGAGAAGAAACCGGACAATATCCTGATCTATGCAACAAGTAACAGAAGACATCTGGTAAGAGAGAAATCCAGTGATAAGCTGGAGATCATGGATGATGACGATCTGCATTCCTCCGATACAGTGCAGGAGAAGCTTTCACTGGTTTATCGTTTTGGTGTCCGTATTTACTATGGTGCACCGAGCAAAAAGGAATTCCAGACAATTGTGAAAGCTCTCGCAGAGAGAAACGGAATTACTATGCCGGAGGACGAACTGCTTCTGGAAGCAAATAAGTGGGAGCTTTCCCATGGAGGACTTACAGGAAGAACTGCACAGCAGTTTATCGACCATCTGCTGGGTGTGGAGAAGGAATAAAAAAGCAAATAGATGAATGGTAAAGGGGGAACGCATATGGCAGTCATGACATTTGCAGCCATTGATATCGGATCTTATGAAGTCAGCATGAAGATCTTTGAGATGTCAAAAAGAATTGGTTTTCGTGAACTGAATGATGTCAGATACAGTCTGGAAATCGGAAAGGGTGTCTATTCTGACGGAAAGATCGATTCAGAAATGCTGAATGTTTTATGTGAGGTGCTGAACGACTTTAAGAGGCTGATGCAGGACTTTGGGGTGGAAGAGTATCGTGCCTGCGGCACCAGTGCATTCAGAGAACTTGTGAATCCGCTGCTGATCATTGAACAGATCTATCAGCGTACAGGAATGAAAATTGAAATATTAAGCAGTGCAGAACAGCATTTCCTTGGGTACAAATCAATTGCTGCTATAGAAAAGGGATTCAAAAAGATGATCCAGAAAGGCACCGCAATCCTGGATGTGGGCGGCGGAAGCCTTCAGGTTTCCCTCTTTGACAAGGATGCTCTGGTCACTACCCAGGGACTTAAAATGGGAAGTTTAAGAATCCGCCAGCGTCTGCAGGAATTGGAGAAAACAACCATTCATTATGACAAGCTGGTTGAGGAATTTATCCGAAATGACCTGATGAGCTTTCAGCGTCTGTATTTGAAGGACAAGGATATCCGGAATGTGATCCTGATGGGAGATTTTATTACAGACATGATCTTCCAGGAGGAAATGGAAGACAGGATCATCACAAGGGAAGAATTTATGAAACGCTATGAGGATACAGTTGGAAAATCTGTTGACCTGCTGGCACAGGAGATGGAGATTGATCCGGAATATGCATCCCTTGTTGTACCGACTATGGTAGTGTGCAGAAATTTTATTGATATTTTTAATGCAGAGTCTCTCTGGGCACCAGGTGTTTCCCTGTTGGATGGAATTGCCTATGATTTTGCAGAGAAGAAAAAATTCCTCAAAAGTGTCCACAATTTTGAGAATGACATTCTGGTTACATCAAAGAACATTGCGAAACGCTATTCCAGCAGTAAGAGCCATATCCAGGGAACTATGAATCTTTGCCTGAATATTTTTGACAGTATGAAGAAGGTTCATGGTATGGGAACAAGAGAACGTCTGTTGCTGCAGATCGCGGCACTGCTTCATGACTGTGGCAAATATATCAGCATGGAAAAGGTTTCCGAGTGTTCCTATCAGATCATTATGTCTACAGATATTATTGGTTTGTCTTCTCTGGAACGTCAGATGATCGCATGCGCGGTCAGATTCAATAATTCTGCGTTTGTTTATTACGATGAACTTTACAGTATGGGAATCGCTATTGACAGAGAGAGCTATATCAAGGTGGCAAAGATGACTGCAATCCTTCGCCTGGCAAATGCCATGGACAGAAGTCATTATCAGAAAGTAAAAGGAATCAAAGCAGTGCTCAAAGACAGAGAACTGCAGATGATCGTGGATTCTGCACAGGACATTTCCCTGGAACTGGGACTGCTGAAAGATAAAGAGGCATTTTTTGAAGAAGTATTTGGCATTCGTCTGGTTCTCAGACGCAAGGGCAGAGCGTAAAGGAGGATGAACTTATGGACTTTGAAAAATTTGAAAAGAAAGAATATTTCGTGAACCGTGAGCTGAGCTGGCTCAAATTTGATGAGCGTGTTCTGAGTGAAGCAAGAGATAAAAATCTTCCTTTGTTTGACAGACTGAAGTTCTTAAGCATTACCGCATCCAATCTGGATGAATTCTTTATGGTGCGTGTGGCGTCTCTTAAGGATCAGGTACATGCAGGATATCATAAAACAGACATTGCAGGAATGACAGCCAAGGAGCAGTTAAAAGAAATCAGTGTCCGTACCCATGAACTGGTTCATGTACAGTATAATACACTGAACCGTTCACTGATCCCTGCGCTTGAGAAAGCCGGAATGCACCTGGTGGCAGCCCATGAGAATCTTACAGAAGCACAGAGTGCATTTGTAGACAGATACTTTGAGGATAATGTATATCCTGTACTTACACCGATGGCGATGGATTCTTCCAGACCGTTTCCGCTGATCAGAAACAAGACATTAAATATCGGTGCCCTGATCTCCAAGAAGGAGAAGAGTGATAAACTCAACAAAAAGGATAAAGCAGGAGAACTTCTGTTTGCTACAGTGCAGGTTCCGTCTGTGCTTCCAAGGGTGGTGCAGATTCCGTCAAAGAAGGATGGAGATACCACAGTGATCCTGCTGGAAGAGATTATTGAAAGAAATATTGACAAACTTTTCCTGAGTTATGATGTGATATGTGCCCATCCTTACCGTATTATGCGTAATGCGGATCTTACCATCGATGAAGATGAGGCAGAGGATCTGCTGGTGGAGATCCAGCGCCAGTTAAAGAAACGTCAGTGGGGTGAGGTTATCCGTCTGGAAGTAGAGGATAAGATGGATGAACGCCTGCTGAAGATTCTGAAGACGGAATTTGACATCAAAGAGGCAGATGTTTTTGAGATAAACGGACCTCTGGATCTTACCATGCTGATGAAAGTATATGGTGCGGATGGCTTTGACGCTTACAAGACACCGAGATATCAGCCGGCACCTGTACCGGAATTTCAGAATGAGAAGGATATTTTCCAGGTGATACGTGAGGGCGATGTATTCCTGCATCATCCTTATATGAGCTTCGATCCTGTTGTAAATTTCGTACGTCAGGCAGCAAAAGATCCGGATGTTCTGGCTATTAAACAGACTCTGTATCGCGTCAGCGGCAATTCACCGATTATTGCTGCCCTTGCGCAGGCAGCAGAAAACGGCAAACAGGTTTCCGTACTGGTAGAGCTGAAAGCACGTTTTGATGAAGAAAATAATATTGTATGGGCGAAGAAGCTGGAGAAGGCAGGATGTCATGTAATTTATGGTCTGGTAGGTCTTAAGACACACAGCAAGATCACACTGGTTGTGCGCAGGGAAGAGACAGGAATCCGCCGATATGTGCATCTGGCAACCGGAAACTACAATGATTCCACTGCAAAACTCTATACAGACTGCGGTATCTTTACCTGCGATGAACGTTTCGGTGAAGATGCAACAGCAGTATTTAATATGCTCTCCGGATATTCAGAACCGAAAAGCTGGAATAAGCTGATCGTAGCACCAATCTGGATGAAGGACAGGTTCTTAAGCCTGATTGAACGTGAGGCAGAGAATGCGAAGAAAGGACTTCCGGCGTTAATCCGCGCAAAGATGAATTCTCTCTGTGATCCGAAGATTATTGCTGGATTGTATTATGCATCTTCCTGCGGAGTTCAGGTGGAGCTTCTGGTAAGGGGTATCTGCTGTCTGAAAGTAGGAGTGCCGGGAATCAGTGAGAATATTCATGTCCGTTCTATTGTAGGGGAATTTCTGGAGCATAGTCGTATTTTCTATTTTGAAAACGGCGGAAACCCGGAAATCTATATGGGAAGTGCGGATTGGATGCCGCGTAACCTTGACCGCAGGGTAGAGATTGTTTTCCCTGTGGAAGATGAGAAGATTAAGAAAGAGCTGGAGCATGTACTTGATCTGGAGTTTAAGGATAATGTAAAAGCTCATATCCTGCAGCCGGATGGAACTTATGTGAAGCCGGATAAACGAGGCAAAGCCCAGATTAACTCTCAGATGGAATTCTGTATTGAGGCAACTGAGAAAGCAGCACTTCATAAACACGAAGAAAAGAAATCCCGCGTATTCATTCCAGCAGAGCCTGCGGAGGATATAGAGGAATAAGAAACAGTCAGAAACAGAAATAAATAACTGGGAAATGCCATGGAAAGCGGTGGAGCTGCCATGGCATTTCTTCTCTGGGACAAAAAAATAAAAATTTTTTTGTGGCAAAAACCGCATAAATACACAATGTCATTAACTTAAAAGCAGAAGATATTTATTCCTAAAAGGATTAGATATCTTCTGCTTTTTTTGATATGCTTATATTGTAAAAAGAAGCCATGAACCTGCTCAAAAAAGGATGTGATTATACATGAAACATTCTCAGAAACGTACATTCATGGATATAGAAAAAATGAGTTCTGATGAATTTAAGGCATTTTGCCGATTAGGTAATAAAAATCATTTTACCAGAATCCGAAAAATGCCTCTTCAGGATCTTCTTTTCACAATGATAAACAGAAAGGGGCTGACGTTGGCATTGGAACTGAGAAATTATATGAAACTTGCTCATCCTGGTGTGTCTATTTCAAAACCAGGATATCTGAAACAGCGTATGAAACTTAATCCAGATGCTTTTTTGGAATTGTATAAATATCATAACCGTAACTTTTATGCAGATTCCACCTTTTCAACTTACAAAAATCATTTAATATTAGCTGCTGACGGCTCAGATATTAATATTCCTACCACTACTGAAACACTGAAACTGTATGGTTCTGCAAGCCGAAAAAACACAAAACCCCAAGCACAAATAGGATTAGGCTGTATTTATGATGTAATGAATCGTATGATACTGGAAAGTGACTGTAATAAGGTGAAATTTGATGAAATGCGCCTGGCCGAAAAACAGATGGAACGAATACCGGAAACAATAGGCAACATTCCCTATATTATCATGGACAGAGGCTATCCTTCTACGCCAGCGTTTATACATATGATGGATAAGGATCTTAAGTTTATCGTACGTTTAAAAAGCAGTGATTACAAAAAAGAGCAAAGCAGTTTAACAGAAAATGATCAGCTGGTTAAAATAAAACTTGATAAATCAAGAATCAGACATTACGAAGGGACGCCGGATGGAGAACGTATGAAAGAACTGGGTGAAATTTCATTGCGTATGGTAAAAATCCTATTAGAAAATGGAAATCTGGAAGTTTTAGCTACAAATCTTTCACAAACGGAATTTCATACAGAAGAAATAAAAGAATTATATCATATGAGGTGGGGAATAGAGACTGCGTATGAAACACTAAAGAATCGGTTGCAGTTAGAAAATTTTACAGGTACAAAACCTATTCTGTTATTACAAGATATATACAGCACCATATATCTGAGCAATTTAGTCGAAGATATCATATTAGACGCAGAGCGTGAACTGGATCAGAAGGAAACAAACAGAAAACATAAAATGATGATCAATCAGACAGTTAGTATTGGAATCTTAAAAAACGATCTGATTTATATACTTCTTGAAACGGATGATCAAAAGAAAAATATATTATTTCAGCAAATATATGAAGACATCAGTAAGAATCTGGTTCCTATTCGTCCTGATCGGCATTATACCAGAACGAAAGGGCGGTTAGCAGGGAAATATTCAAATACTCATAAAAGAGCATACTAATCTAGAAAATACGAGTACAAAGAGAAGGGGATAAGTATGCCCATATAAAAAAACAAAAAGCAGGAATCATAGTTTTATAAATACTTACGATTTCTGCTTTTTGCTAAAGTTAATGACATTGCATAAATACAGGGCTTTTTGAACGAAAAATTCGAGAAAAATAAAAAAATTGAAATTTTTTTAAAAAAGTACTTGCATTTTAGAAAAAGATGGTGTATATTAAACGAGTCGACAGCGAAGAGCAAACGACAGATAAACAAATGGCCAGTTGGTCAAGGGGTTAAGACGTCGCCCTCTCACGGCGAAAACACGGGTTCGATTCCCGTACTGGCTGCTACAAAATAGTGAGAATTTAACCAGAGCTTAGGCTCTGGTTATTTTTTTATCAGGGATTTCTCCTGACATGTTGTATGTCTTCGCAGACAAAAATGATTCACGAACCTGGAGCTTTCATCTGACAATAGAGGAGTAATACTTGGAAAGGAAGAACGATATGGTCACTGATGAAGAACTTTATGGGCAATATCTGTGCGGTGATGAGACAGGACTTGAACTGTTGATAAAAAAATACGGTGACCCGCTGACCTTATATATTGATGGTTATCTGCATGATGTCCACGAAGCGGAGGATTTAATGATGGAAACCTTTTCCTGGCTGTTTATGAAAAAGCCCCGCATCCGGAATGGATGTTTTAAGGCTTACCTCTATAAAGCAGCGCGTCACATGGCATTACGCCACAAAAGCAGACGGCGGATTATCTTCAGTCTTGACAACCTGACCAGAGAAGCGGAGGCACAAACGCTGGTAGAGGAGGTCGTCCGCACAAAAGAGCGAAACCAGATCCTGCATCTCTGCATGGACGAGTTAAATCCAGATTATAGGGAGGCTCTTTATCTGACCTATTTTGAGGGCATGAGCTATCAACAGGCCGCTGAGGTTATGGGGAAAAGTGTAAAGCAGATTACAAATATGGTGTACCGGGGGAAAGAGCGTTTACGCGGATTATTGAAACGGGAGGGTATTACAAATGCTGAAAGATGAGGAACGGATTGCGGAGGTAAAACGGCGTATTGCAAAAAAAGAACAACAGCAGAGACTGCGGCGCAGACGGATTATCTCTGCTGTCTGTATAGCGGCATGTTTTGCAGTAATCGTTGGGGTTTCCTTTGCCATGCCCGGTATTGTCGGACAGATCGAACCCGGTACTTCTTCAGGCTTTGAAACTGCGGCAACAATTTTGGGCGGCAGCACCGCATTGGGATATATAGTGATCGGACTGTTGGCTTTTGTTCTCGGCGCGTGCGTGACTATTCTGTGTTTTCGCATCCATCAGCTGAACAAAGAGGAGCAGACGGAGAAACAAAAGGAGGACAATGGGGATGGAGCTGATCAGTAACCTTTTTCAATTCGCTGTTACCCTGTTGGGCTTTTGTATGAGTGGTATTCGGTATCTAAAAGGTCGAAAACAGACATATTTCCTGCTGACCTGCTTTTACGGCTGCTTTGCCCTTGGCTCTCTTTACTGGACGCTGTATCTGCTTTTGTTTTCTGAAACGCCGCAGGTCTTTTATGTGTCAGAGTTCGGCTGGATAGCTAGCGTGATTTTCCTTTATCTTCTGCAATACACCCTTTCCTCTGCAGAGGAAAGAGACTTTTCGACACGGAAATCTCTGATAGCTCCTCTGATCGGCGTTCCGCTTTGTGTATTTTACTGTACTTTTGGGGATGTTCTCTCCAATCTGCTCTGGTGTGGCATGATGATCGTTGTTTCTTATCATTCTATCCGGGGTCTTGCTTATGCGCAGATACAGACGGGAACAGCGTGTAAGATGCGGTATTTCCACATTGGGGTACTGTGCTATGTGGCGGTGGAGTATGTCCTTTGGATCTCCGGCTGCCTGTGGCCGGGCTATTCCATTTCCGCTCCCTATTGCTGGCTTGATCTTCTGCTTACAGGCTGCCTGTTTGCATTGCTGCCAGCCACAGGAAAGGCGGTGCAGGTATGACATATATTGAAAACGTATTTCTTTGCATGGCCTCGCCTCTGCTGATCGCCGCTCTGTGTATGGGAAAGCGGCAGAGAAAATTCTTTCTGTTCTGCTTTGCCGGGATGGGTGTCTGTCTACTTTCCGCATACATCAACACCTTTTTCGCTGCACTTTATAAAGCGGACACCTTTGCAGCTACCACAGAGATCGCCCCGGTGGTGGAGGAAGTGATGAAACTTCTGCCATTGCTCTTTTATCTGCTGATATTTGAGCCGAAAGCGGAGCAGATCAAAAATGCTGCCGTGATCACAGCCCTTTCCTTTGCCACATTTGAGAACGTCTGCTATCTGATCCAAAACGGAGCCGGTCATTTTTCTTTTATTTTCTTCCGGGGTATTGGGACTGGAGCCATGCATGTGATCTGTGGAGCCATTGTCGGCGGTGGCCTTGCATATGTGTGGCAGAGAACATGGCTGGAGATTGCCGGAACCTGTGGTCTGCTGGGAGCAGCAATCACCTTTCACGCAATTTATAATCTTCTGATCGCCTATGGCGGTGCAGCACAGTATATTGCTTATCTGCTGCCTGTACTGATCCTGGCAGCGGGAAAACTGATCTTCCGCAGTTCGATACAATAATATAACCTGATTTTTCGCTTTTGGGAGCTGTTTCGGCAGCTCTCAAATTTTTTTAAAAAAATTTGATTTTCAGGTGAGAGTTTTTCGCTTTTTTTGTACCTATATAAGTGAAAGGACTTTTAAGACTGTTTTTGTGGAAGGAGGTTGGAAGGCATGTACGATACAGAAAAGCGTATCGAATTGGTAAAAAAGCGAATGCATGAATACCACCGCCGCCAGGAGCGGCGCACAGTCTGTCGGCTGTCTGTTCTGTGTACCCTGTTATTCCTGTCTCTTGTGGGAGCAATGGGGATAATGCAAA
>OBWI01000835.1_pt1 | contig 14641 bp, 12 predicted proteins | sample 1495201 | NCBI WGS metagenome assembly OBWI01 (sample SAMEA2580050, study PRJEB22360) | human gut metagenome | biome: human gut; feature: human-associated habitat; material: faeces | place: Denmark | collected 2008/2010
AAATCAAACGTGGCCAACCGCCCCCCCACCCCCCACCCAGCCGATAACGCCGATATCAGCCCAACTCAATGTCGGATAATTAAAGATGGAGGAATATTTCATCCGTCCGTCGAGCATTTTTTGGTAGATGTCTTCTCTGGCGCAGCCCAGTGTTTCGGCGGCGCTATAGAGATACAGACCATGACCGGCTTCATCCTGCACTTTGGCCAACAGAATGGCTTTACGCCGCAAGGTTGGTGCGCGAGTGATCCAGTTACCTTCAGGCAACATACCAACAATCTCGGAGTGCGCATGCTGCCCAATCTGGCGGATCAGTGTCTTTCGGTAAGCATCGGGCATCCAGTCCTGTGGCTTGATAGCCGTTTCCTGGGCTATCCGTTGCTCAAAGCGTTCTTCTTGGGTCACGTCATCACCTTTACGATTCCAGTTTTCGTGAATTAATTAAAAACACGAATCACGTTGTTTTATGAAAGTTACACAATGGTTAACTAAAATCACAAATTTTGTATGTTTGAACTGTGACGGATTTCGCACCCTATTTTTATAACTCATTATATATCAGTGCATTAATGTTTTTAGTGGTTGATATACAGATCGCATAGTTAACATTTCGTTAAAATACGCCTTGCTTTTTATGATTCGTGATTTAACTATTAGCAACAGAAATGTGAAACATCTGGAGAGTAGCGATGCAGCAGTTAGCCAGTTTCTTATCCGGTACCTGGCAGTCTGGCCGGGGCCGTAGCCGTTTGATTCATCACGCTATTAGCGGCGAGGCGTTATGGGAAGTGACCAGTGAAGGTCTTGATATGGCGGCTGCCCGCCTGTTTGCCATTGAAAAAGGTGCCCCAGCCCTTCGCGCTATGACCTTTATCGAACGTGCGGCGATGCTTAAAGCGGTCGCTAAACATCTGCTGAGTGAAAAAGAGCGTTTCTATGCTCTTTCTGCGCAAACAGGCGCAACGCGGGCAGACAGTTGGGTTGATATTGAAGGTGGCATTGGGACGTTATTTACTTACGCCAGCCTCGGTAGCCGGGAGCTGCCTGACGATACGCTGTGGCCGGAAGATGAATTGCTCCCCTTATCGAAAGAAGGTGGATTTGCCGCGCGCCATGTACTGACCTCAAAGTCAGGCGTGGCAGTGCATATTAACGCCTTTAATTTCCCCTGCTGGGGAATGCTGGAAAAGCTGGCACCAACGTGGCTGGGCGGAATGCCAGCCATCATCAAACCAGCTACCGCGACGGCCCAACTGACTCAGGCGATGGTGAAATCAATTGTCGATAGTGGTCTTGTTCCCGAAGGCGCAATTAGTCTGATCTGCGGTAGTGCGGGCGACCTTTTGGATCATCTGGACAGCCAGGATGTGGTGACTTTCACGGGGTCCGCGACGACCGGACAGATGCTACGAGTTCAGCCAAATATCGTCGCCAAATCTATCCCCTTCACCATGGAAGCTGATTCCCTGAATTGCTGCGTACTGGGCGAAGATATCACCCCGGATCAACCGGAGTTTGCGCTGTTTATTCGTGAAGTTGTGCGTGAGATGACCACAAAAGCCGGGCAAAAATGTACGGCAATCCGGCGGATTATTGTGCCGCAGACATTGGTTAATGCTGTCAGTGATGCTCTGGTTGCGCGATTACAGAAAGTCGTGGTCGGTGATCCTGCACAAGAAGGCGTGAAAATGGGCGCACTGGTAAATGCTGAACAGCGTGCTGATGTGCAGGAAAAAGTGAACACATTGCTGGCTGCAGGATGCGAGATTCGCCTCGGTGGTCAGGCGGATTTATCTGCGGCGGGTGCCTTCTTCCCGCCAACCTTATTGTACTATCCGCAGCCGGATGAAACACCGGCGGTACATGCAACAGAAGCCTTTGGCCCTGTCGCAACGCTAATGCCAGCACAAAACCAGCAACATGCTCTGCAACTGGCTTGTGCAGGCGGCGGTAGCCTTGCGGGAACGCTGGTGACGGCTGATCCGCAAATTGCGCGTCAGTTTATTGCCGACGCGGCACGTACGCATGGGCGAATTCAGATCCTCAATGAAGAATCGGCAAAAGAATCCACCGGGCATGGCTCCCCACTGCCACAACTGGTACATGGTGGGCCTGGTCGCGCAGGAGGCGGTGAAGAATTAGGCGGTTTACGAGCGGTGAAACATTACATGCAGCGAACCGCTGTTCAGGGTAGTCCGACGATGCTTGCCGCTATCAGTAAACAGTGGGTGCGCGGTGCGAAAGTCGAAGAAGATCGTATTCATCCGTTCCGCAAATATTTTGAGGAGCTACAACCAGGCGACAGCCTGTTGACTCCCCGCCGCACAATGACAGAGGCCGATATTGTTAACTTTGCTTGCCTCAGCGGCGATCATTTCTATGCACATATGGATAAGATTGCTGCTGCCGAATCTATTTTCGGTGAGCGGGTGGTGCATGGGTATTTTGTGCTTTCTGCGGCTGCGGGTCTGTTTGTCGATGCCGGTGTTGGTCCGGTCATTGCTAACTACGGGCTGGAAAGCTTGCGTTTTATCGAACCCGTAAAGCCAGGCGATACCATCCAGGTGCGTCTCACCTGTAAGCGCAAGACGCTGAAAAAACAGCGTAGCGCAGAAGAAAAACCAACAGGTGTGGTGGAATGGGCGGTAGAGGTATTCAATCAGCATCAAACCCCGGTGGCGCTGTATTCAATTCTGACGCTGGTGGCCAGGCAGCACGGTGATTTTGTCGATTAATCGGTGAATGAAGGGCAACGGCGAATAGTTGCCCTTTTATTTCACTAAATTTTGTGACGTTGTCACATTATGCATGATGTGTACATCTATTTTCAGGGCATCCACTGTATGAAAAGCTGGCACACCTGCCAAACAACCTGGCAGGTGCAGGCAATCCCCTTTACATCAGTACTGATAATGTGAACCTGACCAAACCGCCCACAGAGCGCGGTTGCTAACAAGAACACAACATCTGACGAGGTTAATAATGGGAAGCCCCTCTCTGTATTCTGCCCGTAAAACAGCCCTGGCGTTGGCAGTCGCCTTAAGTTTCGCCTGGCAAGCGCCGGTATTTGCCCACGGTGGTGAAGCGCATATGGTGCCAATGGATGAAACGCTTAAAGAATTTGGTGCCGATGTGCAGTGGGACGACTACGCCCAGATCTTTACCCTGATTAAAGATGGCGCGTACGTGAAAGTGAAGCCTGGTGCGCAAACAGCAATTGTTAATGGTCAACCTCTGGCACTGCAAGTGCCGGTAGTGATGAAAGACAATAAGGCCTGGGTTTCTGACACCTTTATTAACGATGTTTTCCAGTCCGGTCTGGATCAAACCTTTCAGGTAGAAAAGCGCCCTCACCCACTTAATGCGCTAACTGCGGACGAAATTAAACAGGCCGTTGAAATTGTTAAAGCTTCCGCGGACTTCAAACCCAATACCCGTTTTACTGAGATCTCCCTGCTACCGCCAGATAAAGAAGCTGTCTGGGCGTTTGCGCTGGAAAACAAATCGGTTGACCAGCCACGCAAAGCCGACGTCATTATGCTCGACGGCAAACATATCATCGAAGCGGTGGTGGATCTGCAAAACAACAAACTGCTCTCCTGGCAACCCATTAAAGACGCCCACGGTATGGTGTTGCTGGATGATTTCGCCAGTGTGCAGAACATTATTAACAACAGTGAAGAATTTGCCGCTGCCGTGAAGAAGCGCGGTATTACTGATGCGAAGAAAGTGATTACCACGCCGCTGACCGTAGGTTATTTCGATGGTAAAGATGGCCTGAAACAAGATGCCCGGTTGCTCAAAGTCATCAGCTATCTTGATGTCGGTGATGGCAACTACTGGGCACATCCCATCGAAAACCTGGTGGCGGTCGTTGATTTAGAACAGAAAAAAATCGTTAAGATTGAAGAAGGTCCGGTAGTTCCGGTGCCAATGACCGCACGCCCATTTGATGGCCGTGACCGCGTTGCTCCGGCAGTTAAACCTATGCAAATCATCGAGCCTGAAGGTAAAAATTACACCATTACTGGCGATATGATTCACTGGCGTAACTGGGATTTTCACCTCAGCATGAACTCTCGCGTCGGGCCGATGATCTCCACCGTGACTTATAACGACAATGGCACCAAACGCAAAGTCATGTACGAAGGTTCTCTCGGCGGCATGATTGTGCCTTACGGTGATCCTGATATTGGCTGGTACTTTAAAGCGTATCTGGACTCTGGTGACTACGGTATGGGCACGCTAACCTCACCAATTGCTCGTGGTAAAGATGCACCGTCTAACGCAGTGCTCCTTAATGAAACCATCGCCGACTACACTGGCGTGCCGATGGAGATCCCTCGCGCTATCGCGGTATTTGAACGTTATGCCGGGCCTGAGTATAAGCATCAGGAAATGGGCCAGCCCAACGTCAGTACCGAACGCCGGGAGTTGGTGGTGCGCTGGATCAGTACAGTGGGTAACTATGACTACATTTTTGACTGGATCTTCCATGAAAACGGCACTATTGGCATTGATGCCGGTGCTACGGGCATCGAAGCGGTGAAAGGTGTTAAAGCGAAAACCATGCACGATGAGACGGCGAAAGATGACACGCGCTACGGCACGCTTATCGATCACAATATCGTGGGTACTACACACCAACATATTTTTAATTTCCGCCTCGATCTGGATGTTGATGGCGAGAATAACAGCCTGGTGGCGATGGACCCGGTGGTAAAACCGAATACTGCCGGTGGCCCACGCACCAGTACCATGTAAGTTAATCAGTACAACATCGGCAATGAACAGGATGCCGCGCAGAAGTTTGATCCGGGCACGATTCGTCTGTTGAGTAACCTGAACAAAGAGAATCGCATGGGCAATCCAGTTTCCTATCAAATTATTCCTTATGCAGGTGGTACTCACCCGGTAGCAAAAGGTGCCCAGTTCGCGCCGGACGAGTGGATCTATCATCGTTTAAGCTTTATGGACAAGCAGCTCTGGGTAACGCGTTATCACCCTGGCGAGCGTTTCCCGGAAGGCAAATATCCGAACCGTTCCACTCATGACACCGGTCTTGGACAATACAGTAAAGATAACGAGTCGCTGGACAACACCGACGCCGTTGTCTGGATGACCACCGGCACCACACATGTGGCCCGCGCCGAAGAGTGGCCGATTATGCCGACCGAATGGGTACATACTCTGCTGAAACCATGGAACTTCTTTGACGAAACGCCAACGCTAGGGGCGCTGAAGAAAGATAAGTGATTGTTTCAGACAAAAAAACGGCACCAGGTGCCGTTTTTTACTTATGAGCGAACCAGATTAATACCGTACACACACCGACTTAGTTTCACACCAACCGTCCAGCCAGTCGGGGCCAAAATCACGGCCCGTTCCTGACTGCTTCATCCCACCAAACGGTAAGTTAGCGTCAATTAAGGTATGGCTGTTTACCCACACCGTCCCTGCCTGTAAGCGATCGCTATATTCCAGAGCCTGGGAGAGATTTTGCGTCCAGACACTGGCAGTTAAGCCATATTCCGTGTCGTTTGCCAGTTGTAACGCCTCTTCTCCATCCGCTACTCGCACCAGGTTTACCACCGGACCAAACACCTCTTCACGAGTTAAGCGCAATTTAGCATCGGGATTTACCACCAGCGTTGGCGCAACATAATACCCCTCTCCGGCTGGTCCATTCGACCCGCGAATCAGCTCTGCTTGCTGTGCCTGCGCATCGTCGAGGAATGAACACACTTTGTCGCAGTGCGCACGAGAAACCAAAGGGTTAATCTGTGCAACAGGTGACATCCCCGGTCCCACTTGCAACGATTTTACCGCCTGCTCAAATCCACTAACCAGCGTGTCAAACAACGGCGCTTCAATATAAATTCGCGAACTGGCGGCGCATACTTGCCCTTGATTCAGGAAGCTTCCGGTCATCAAGCCTTCAATAACCCATTGCGGATCAGCATCTTTTAATACAATTGCCGGGTTTTTACCGCCCAGTTCCAGCGTTACACGCGTTAAGTGATCAGCAGCAGTTCTGGCAATACCTTTTCCCGTCGCGGTTGAACCGGTAAAACTGATTTTCGCAACATGAGGATGTGACGTCAGGGCCGCGCCGCATACAGCACCTGACCCGGTGACGACATTAAAAACGCCATCAGGGATACCAGCCTCGCTGGCCAGTTCCGCCACGCGCAACATCGTCAGTGGCGTGGTTTCCGAAGGCTTAATCACGATTGAACAGCCTGCTGCCAGTGCTGGCATCACCTTCCACATACCAATCATCAACGGAAAGTTCCATGGCACAATTCCCGCCACTACGCCAACCGGCTCTTTACGCGTCCAGGCCTGATAACGCGCCCCCTGGGGTAAGGGAATCGACAAGTCCAGCGTTTTACCCGCGATTTTGGTCGTTAACCCGGCGGTATAACGCATCCAGTTCAGCGTACAGCCCACTTCAAAAGCACGGGAAATGGCAATTGACTTGCCTTGCTCCAGGGTTTCCAGTTGCGCCAGCTCCTCACTGTGCTGTTCCACCAGATCGGCAAAACGTAGCAGAATACGTTCACGCTCTGCGGGTAATCGCCCGGCCCAGCGACGCGAGACAAAGGCCCGCCAGGCAGACATGACTGCGTTATCTACATCCGCTTCGTTGGCATCAGCAGTAGACGCAATTTCTTGCCCGGTGGCCGGATCAAAGATCGCCAATCGTTTTTCACTTTGTGCGGGGCCTGGACGACCATCAATATAAAGACCGTGTTGACGATCGAGAAACTGTTGGACCTGGCTTAATACTGCTACATGCGGCTCTGTCATCACTTTTCCTTATTATTTACCCAGTGTGATTTCAGTGTACGCAGCGACAAGAAAAGTCACTTTTTTCGCTGTGACATTCGCTTTGTCAGCTGTGACAAGCTCCGCAAATCGTGACAATAACCGCTTATGTCTCTATGCCTGAGAAGACTTATTTCCTATAGTCAGGCTCATTAGCCTCGTTTATTGCAACACAAATGCAACAATAAAAATACATTTCACAGAGCGAAAACGTGCCATGAACCCCGCAATGGATAATGAGTTTCAGCAATGGCTTTCCCAAATCAATCAGGTATGCGGAAATTTTACCGGACGCCTGCTGACTGAGCGTTACACGGGTGTACTGGACACGCATTTTGCCAAAGGACTAAAGCTGAGTACCGTGACAACCAGCGGGGTGAATTTATCCCGCACCTGGCAGGAGGTAAAAGGCAGCGACGATGCCTGGTTTTACACCGTTTTTCAGCTTAGTGGTCAGGCAATAATGGAGCAGGATGAGCGTCAGGTGCAGATTGGCGCTGGCGATATTACGTTACTCGATGCCTCACGCCCCTGTTCGCTTTACTGGCAGGAGTCTTCTAAACAGATTTCATTACTTTTGCCACGCACTCTGCTGGAACAATATTTTCCCCATCAAAAACCTGTCTGCGCAGAAAGACTGGACGCTGACTTACCCATGGTGCAACTCAGTCATCGCCTGTTACAGGAGAGCATGAATAATCCGGCACTTTCTGAAACAGAAAGTGAAGCTGCGCTACAGGCGATGGTGTGTCTGCTGCGCCCGGTACTTCATCAGCGGGAATCTGTTCAACCTCGTCGTGAACGTCAGTTTCAAAAAGTGGTTACGTTGATAGACGATAATATTCGCGAAGAGATATTACGCCCGGAGTGGATAGCCGGAGAGACAGGTATGTCAGTACGTAGTTTGTACCGAATGTTTGCCGATAAAGGTTTGGTGGTCGCGCAATATATTCGTAACCGTCGTCTCGATTTTTGTGCAGATGCGATTCGCCATGCCGCAGATGATGAAAAACTGGCAGGCATCGGCTTTCATTGGGGATTTTCTGACCAGAGTCATTTTTCAACGGTATTTAAGCAACGCTTTGGGATGACGCCAGGCGAGTATCGACGTAAATTCCGCTAACTAATTGGCGTTGCATGTACTGCAACGCCAATTAGTTAAAACAGATATTTGACTACGCATATTTCAGGGCAAAAGGCAATTTGACAGGAGTTTTTGAATATTCACCTTGTTTCCGGAAAATAGATTAATCGCCTTCTCCTGTAGCGTTATCCCGATATTGCGGTTTTGCTATTAAGATTTTCGCATCCATTTACCGTTTATCCCTTGTACATATTCCCCCGGTTTGGCCCGAGCTACGAGCTTTTGCCCGGCGAGTTTCGCGATATCATCTACCGACACATTATTTTGCTTTGCCAGTTGTTGGTAACTCGCTTTACGTTCGGCATTAATGTCGGTTACTAATTTCTCTGTTTCAGCATCCGTTTTCAGCGCAACCAGATAACCATAAAATGTTTCACCTACCCGCCCCTGAGTTCTGGCTTCATCCAGAGTCAATGCCATTACATTGCTGCTTACCAGCCCAACAAGAAACGCACAAAGAAGTAATGTTTTCTTCATCATCGCCTCAGAAAAGATCGCTACGAGTTTCAAGCAGCTCTTCGACATCTTTGTCTGCCTTGATGATGATCTCATGCTCAATTTTAACGTTCATATTGATAGTGATCGGTTCCTTAGGTGCAGCGACTTCAATGCGAGGCGTACAGCCAACCAGCATAAAAGATGACGTCAACGCAGCCAGTAAAATTTTCATTGTTTTTCCTCACACTCTTTTCCTTGCGGACAGTCATTTCCCGGCAGACGTGCGTTCTGCTCCAACCATGCCTGGAGATTATCGCCAAAGCGTAAACTGCGCCACAGCGTAAAAATATTCTCTTCATGATGGTAATTAAGGTTTACCGTACCGCTTTTACCATCAACGCGACTGGTACCTGTAATGTTGGCCTGCATGGTTAATAAACCGAGATTATCTAAGTTAATTTTTGTCGATGACCGGCTAATTTCCATATAGCGCAACCAGTTAATTGCCGAACCCGCAGTCATATTGTCTTTCACCACCGCATCTGCGGTGTCTTTATCCAGCCGCAAGGTCATTGGCCCGCTATTTGCCAGCCAACCATCTTTCACTATCCATTTTTCGTTGTTTAGCCATAATGGCAATGCACCACTAAATGCCCCGGACATGGCGAATTGTTTCGGATTGACGGCGCTAACCAGTTCGCTGGATGAGAGATTATTCAGCCGCAACAGCGCCGGGTCATGTTGCGGCATACGTAATTGTTTCATCAGTACGTTACCGCCTAACACATCGACGCTAACATCAGTCAACAGCAAGGGTTCTTCTTCAGTCCACGGATAACGCCCTTGCAAATCAGCCGTAATATTTTTCGCTGTCACCAGATTAATCACTTCGGCAATTCGCAACGTAACGGGGCCGCGAGTCCCCAGATGCCAGGCTCCATCGGCAAAACGGAAAGGCAGGACAAAATCGACACCGTTAACCTGATTATCTGGCATCCAGGCACTACCGCCTTTCAACACGCCGTGCCCTCCCGCGCGGAATCCTTGTTCCGGCGCAGCAGAAAATGCAACCTGAGCATACAGTTCACCATCGCGTAAGTTCATCTTCCAGTCGGGTGGCACCAGCGGCTGGAATACAGTCAGTGATTGTTTTGGCCACCAGGCGTTACCGCGCAGACGAATACCGTCCCAGCGACCATTTACCCGAACCGGGCCAATCTCACCAGCATGTAAATCGCCTTTAAAGAGGAAATACGTCGGATCGCGCCCATCGACGCTAAATTTTAAGGTTGATGGCGGTAACACACTGCCGCCAGTGAACAGCGTTTGCCCGGCGTCCAGTGACAGCGCGCCGCTGAAGGAGGGATGCTGTGCGTCACGTACCCAGACGACGGGCTTGTCGAGAATTAATCGCGGCTTTTCTACCGTCATCGTACCGTATTGTAACTGGTCGAAACCGGTGGAGAGATCGGTCAGCGTAATCGTGCTGTCATGCCACTCACCTTTTCCTGCGACATCCCAGGTGGCATTCATCGGTGTAAAACTCCCTTTTCCCCAGTAGCGCCACTGCCAGCGGCCAGCGTCAGGGAGAAAATCATTCGCCAGACCATCCATATGCAGCACGAAATCGCCCAGTTCATTTTCATGCGCCTGCAAAATGGCCTGCAAACGTCCGTCAACACCACGTTGGGTGACTTTTACACCCGCTAAAGGCCAGCGGATTTCATCGATGTCCAGCGAATCGATGACTCTTCCCTTCGAACGTAATAACGCGCCTGGCTCAAAGGCCAGCGTTGGGTCAGTCAGACTTCCACTTAGCTGCGCGGGTAAGCGGGCATATAAAATGAGGTCCGCCTGTTTCGCTTCACCGGTCAGCTGCAGAGGCAGCTGGCTGTTATCCATGCTTAATTTTCCTGGGCCAAAATTTAGCACCGCGTTGCCTTTACCCGCTTGCCCCTGGGTCAGCACACTCAGTCGTCCGCTGATCAGAGCGTTCTCAAGCCCTGCCTGCCAGTTGTCGACTTTGACACCCAGTCGGCCACTCAAAGGAAAACCTGCATACGGCCAACTCCAGCGACCATCGCTTACGGTCAATTGTTGACGAGTAATTTGCCACGGCAAATCGAGCAACGGATCGCCGTTATCCCGTGCCAGCACAATCAATTGCCCGCTATTTTCCTGCCAGTCCAGCTCTGCATCCACCAGTGACGGTTCCTGCGGCAAGTTTAACGTCGCAGTAGCATGCCCACTTACAGGAAGTCCATCCGGCACGAGCGGCATAGTAAATTCCCCCACCAGTTTAACCGGCGGCTGATTTTCAAACGCGACGACATCCAGTTCGCTGACTGTAAGTTGTTGCCCTTTCAGCTGGCCTTGAAATTTAACTTTTTCGCCCTGATAACGCAGTTGCTGGATATCAGAGGTTAATGCGAGAGAGAGTTTTCCCTGCCATTCCTGCCAGGGAGAAAAAATCAGTTTATCGATATTGATCCAGGTGTTAGGCAGCATGGACTGCCACTGCGCGAGGGTTTTTGGAGCAGCTGGCGATTGCTCCGTCTGCGGCAATTTCGCCAGACAAGCAGAATCAAGTTCTACCATGCCGACGTTCAATAACCAGCGGCTGGGATGTGAAAGGCTGGCGTTGGTGATATGCGCAAGCTGACAATCTCCCACCAGATAACGGAGATCGGGAATGATTAAACCTTTACGCGTAATGCGTGGGCTTTCATCTAATGCAATACGTGTCCCGAGCGGTAGCCAGATGCCCGCCAGCGTGGGAACCCACAGCCCGAGCGTCATCAGCAGCGTCAACGGCACAAGAATAATCAGTAATAACAGCGCGAGAACGGCTTTATATTTACCCAGCATGGGTAGTTAATATCCTGATTTAGCGAAAAATTAAGCATTCAATACGGGTATTGTGGCATGTTTAACCGTTCAGTTGAAGGTTGCGCCTACACTAAGCATAGTTGTTGATGAATTTTTCAATATCGCCATAGCTTTCAATTATATTTGAAATTTTGTAAAATATTTTTAGTAGCTTAAATGTGATTCAACATCACTGGAGAAAGTCTTATGAAACTCGCCGTTTATAGCACAAAACAGTACGACAAGAAGTACCTGCAACAGGTGAACGAGTCCTTTGGCTTTGAGCTGGAATTTTTTGACTTTCTGCTGACGGAAAAAACCGCTAAAACTGCCAATGGCTGCGAAGCGGTATGTATTTTCGTAAACGATGACGGCAGCCGCCCGGTGCTGGAAGAGCTGAAAAAGCACGGCGTTAAATATATCGCCCTGCGCTGTGCCGGTTTCAATAACGTCGACCTTGACGCGGCAAAAGAACTGGGGCTGAAAGTAGTCCGTGTTCCAGCCTATGATCCAGAGGCCGTTGCTGAACACGCCATCGGTATGATGATGACGCTGCACCGCCGTATTCACCGCGCGTATCAGCGTACCCGTGACGCTAACTTCTCTCTGGAAGGTCTGACCGGCTTTACTATGTATGGCAAAACGGCAGGCGTTATCGGTACCGGTAAAATCGGTGTGGCGATGCTGCGCATTCTGAAAGGTTTTGGTATGCGTCTGCTGGCGTTCGATCCGTATCCAAGTGCGGCGGCGCTGGAACTCGGTGTGGAGTATGTCGATCTGCCAACCCTGTTCTCTGAATCAGACGTTATCTCTCTGCACTGCCCGCTGACACCGGAAAACTACCATCTGTTGAACGAAGCCGCCTTCGATCAGATGAAAAATGGCGTGATGATCGTCAATACCAGTCGCGGTGCATTGATTGATTCTCAGGCGGCAATTGAAGCGCTGAAAAATCAGAAAATTGGTTCGTTGGGTATGGACGTATATGAGAACGAACGCGATCTGTTCTTTGAAGATAAATCCAACGACGTAATTCAGGATGACGTATTCCGTCGCCTGTCTGCCTGCCACAACGTGCTGTTTACCGGGCATCAGGCATTCCTGACAGCAGAAGCTCTGACCAGTATTTCTCAGACTACGCTGCAAAACTTAAGCAATCTGGAAAAAGGCGAAACCTGCCCGAACGAACTGGTTTAATCTTGCCGCTCCCCTGCATTCCAGGGGAGCTTATTCAGATAATCCCCAAAGACCTTTCATCCTCTATTCTTAAAATAGCCCTGAGTCAGAAACTGTAATTGAGAACCACAATGAAGAAAGTAGCCGCGCTTGTTGCGCTAAGCCTGCTGATGGCGGGATGTGTAAGTAGTGACAAAATTGCTGTAACGCCAGAACAGTTACAGCATCATCGCTTTGTGCTGGAAAGCGTAAACGGTAAGCCCGTGACCAGCGATAAAAATCCGCCAGAAATCAGCTTTGGTGAAAAAATGATGATTTCCGGCAGCATGTGTAACCGCTTTAGCGGTGAAGGCAAACTGTCTAATGGTGAACTGACAGCCAAAGGGCTGGCAATGACCCGTATGATGTGCGCTAACCCGCAGCTTAATGAACTCGATAACACCATTAGCGAAATGCTGAAAGAAGGTGCACAAGTGGATCTGACCGCGAACCAGTTAACGCTGGCGACCGCGAAACAGACATTAACTTATAAGCTGGCGGATTTAATGAATTAATAGCTGCCACAGCTCCCGGCGGCAAGTGACTGTTCACTACAGCGTTTGCCGTTGGGTAATGCACACATCCCAATCGCCGTACCATCCAGTTGACGGGCAACAGAAAGCGAACCGCCGATCATTGCACAATTTGCTTCTCCACTACTGGACATCGACGCTTTTAAACCTAGCGCTACGTGCGCCGCAGTCGCCTGCTGAACAGGCTCACTACTACACGCCGACAACAATAAAGCGGCACACCCTACCCAAAACGCTGCTCGCATCTTTTCTTCCTCTGATCTTCAAGCCAAACGACACCGCCATAAATAATAGGCAGCACAGAGGGCGGCGTCGAGAGCTGTCCTGCGCGTTGCCCCGCATTTTTACTTTTTTATGGCTATTTTTTTGCCCTCTGTTTGATCAAAACATTCATTACGCTGATGTGGGGGACACAAAAGCGAAAATGCAGAAGAAAGCCATTTGCTAAAATTGAAAGATTACTACTGGGCGCGCAGCAATTTCGTGCGCCCCTCATTTGCGCAATGTAAGGGTGTCATATGATTACTATTGACGGTAATGGCGCGGTTGCTTCGGTCGCATTTCGCACCAGTGAAGTTATCGCCATCTACCCTATTACCCCCAGTTCCACGATGGCAGAACATGCTGATGCCTGGGCCGGAAACGGCTTAAAGAACGTTTGGGGAGACACACCACGCGTGGTTGAAATGCAGTCGGAAGCGGGTGCTATCGCTACCGTGCATGGCGCTTTGCAGACGGGTGCCCTTTCAACATCGTTTACGTCATCGCAGGGTTTGCTGCTGATGATCCCGACGCTGTACAAACTGGCAGGCGAACTAACACCGTTTGTCCTGCATGTAGCGGCACGTACCGTTGCCACACATGCACTCTCTATTTTTGGCGATCATTCCGACGTTATGGCGGTGCGCCAGACGGGTTGCGCGATGTTGTGTGCAGCAAACGTCCAGGAAGCGCAAGACTTTGCTCTCATTTCGCAAATCGCGACGCTGAAAAGCCGCGTGCCATTTATTCATTTCTTTGATGGTTTCCGCACGTCCCACGAAATCAATAAAATTGTCCCGCTGGCCGATGACACGATTCTTGATCTCATGCCGCAGGTCGAAATTGATGCTCATCGCGCCCGGGCACTCAACCCGGAACATCCGGTGATCCGCGGTACGTCCGCCAATCCTGACACTTATTTCCAGTCTCGCGAAGCCACCAACCCATGGTACAACGCGGTCTATGACCATGTTGAACAGGCGATGAATGATTTCTCTGCCGCGACAGGTCGTCAGTATCAGCCGTTTGAATATTACGGGCATCCGCAAGCGGAACGGGTGATTATCCTGATGGGCTCTGCCATTGGCACCTGTGAAGAAGTGGTTGATGAATTGCTAACCCGTGGCGAAAAAGTTGGCGTGCTGAAAGTTCGCCTGTACCGCCCCTTCTCCCCTAAACATTTACTGCAAGCTCTGCCGGGATCCGTACGCAGCGTGGCGGTACTGGACAGAACCAAAGAACCCGGTGCCCAGGCAGAACCGCTCTATCTGGATGTAATGACCGCACTGGCAGAAGCCTTTAATAATGGCGAGCGCGAAACTCTGCCCCGTGTCATTGGTGGGCGCTACGG
>OBWI01000847.1_pt1 | contig 14407 bp, 12 predicted proteins | sample 1495201 | NCBI WGS metagenome assembly OBWI01 (sample SAMEA2580050, study PRJEB22360) | human gut metagenome | biome: human gut; feature: human-associated habitat; material: faeces | place: Denmark | collected 2008/2010
TGGTCGGAGTGACAGCAAATCGGGGACAACCCCGAGGCGAAAAGCCTCGACTGTATCGAAACCCTCCCACTTCAGTGGTGAGGTTGTTTAGCCTGAGCTCTTCGGAGTTTTCTCCTGTCAGTAGAGCTGCACGACGCGGTATGGCTCGGCGTCCCTGATGAAGGGGCCGATGGCTGCGCTCCTGAGCTCCTTGCAGTGCTTCTTCACGATCTCTGCGACCTCCTGGCCGAAGGGTTCGACGTCGATCTTGCGGGCGCGGCGACGGAGGTACTTGGCGATGCTCTGGCTGGCGGCGTAGTCGGATCCTGCGGCCTTGAAGAATTCGTTGATGAAGAGCGCGAGGATGAGCGGCGTGTCGACATTCCTGTCCGCCTTGAAGCTGTTGAGGTCAGCGCAGAGATTCGCGTCGAACCCCAGGGACCTGAGGCCGTTGACGGACTGGGGATGAAGCTCGCGGGGCAGGAAGCGCAGGTTGTTGAGAAGCTGTTCGGAGCGGGTGGGGAGCGTGGCGCGGAGCATGAGCTCCATGGGAAGCGTGATGTTTGACATGGCGGACTGAAACGGAAGTACGGAACTCGAACGAATGTTGACGGCGAGGGCGCGCTGCAACGCGATGCTTCGCCTTGGATTCGAGTATGGGGCAGTTCGCCGAAGGACATCGAACTATTTGAAGGTTGCATGACCTGCGCCAAAAGTGCCGTATCAGAATCGTGAAATGATCCTGTGAAAAGTGCGGGTTTTGTCGATAAAAATGTTGCGCCACAATGGTTTTGGTGGTGTTTCCACTGGATCATGCCGATGCACGGCATTCCGTCGTCCCTTTTCTAGGTTGTTTGCAGTAGAGCGAAAAGTGCGATCTTAAGGTAGAATCGTCGGTACTTCGCCGGATCCGCGGGAACCGGCAGGGCTTCCAGAACAAGACATGCAGTCGGGGCACCGGATCCTCTCCGGTCAACTTCCTTTCAACGCCCTCGCATGCCGGAGGCTTTTGTCCTGTTTCTCATTATTCAAGGTGGATTAATCATGAAATTCAAGCTTTTCGCTTCTGTGTGCGTGGCTGCCGGCCTCGCCTTTGGTCTTGCCGGCTGCGGTGACGACAATGCTCCCAAGAGCGGCGACGCCAAGACCCTCACGGTCGGTGCGAGCCCCGTTCCGCACGCGGACATTCTGAATCTCATCGCCCCGCAGCTCCAGAAGGAGGGCATCACGCTCAAGGTGATCGAGTTCTCCGACTACATTCAGCCGAACCTCTCGCTCAACGACAAGGAGCTTGACGCCAACTTCTTCCAACACAAGCCCTATCTCGACTCCTTCAGCAAGGGCCGCGGCCTCAAGCTCACGAGCCTCGTCGCCGTTCACATCGAGCCGATGGGTGTGTACTCCCACAAGGTGAAGAACGTTGCCGACGTTGCCGAGGGCTCTGAAGTCGCCATTCCGAACGACCCGACCAACGGCGGCCGCGCCCTCAAGGTGCTCGAGACGGCCGGCCTCATCAAGGTTCGTCCTGAAGCCGGCGTGACGGCCACGATCAACGACGTGGTCGACAATCCCAAGAAGATCAAGTTCCGCGAGATCGAGGCCGCCCAGCTTCCGCGCGCCCTTGACGATGTCGCGCTCGCCGTCATCAACTCCAACTACGCCCTGGGCGCCGGTCTCAACCCGGTGAAGGACGCCCTTGCCATCGAAAGCAAGGATTCGCCCTACGCCAACATCGTGGCCATCCGCACGGGTGACGACAGCCGCGCCGAGATCCAGAAGCTCAAGGCCGCTCTGACGTCCGCCGAAGTCAAGAAGTTCATCGAAACCGAATACAAGGGTGCCGTGGTTCCGGCCTTCTGATCCTGGCATTGAACCTTTGAACAATCAGGGCCCGCCGCAGCATCGTCTGCAGGCGGGCCTTTTTCTTTCCGGGCGCGCCTATTCGTCGGCGGGCGGCTTCATCGAGCAGCAGGACTTCCGGTTCCTTTTCGCCAGATAGGCGTCGCCCCAGCGGTACATGGCCGTGAGAATGGGTTTGATGCTCTCGCCCGTGGGCGTGAGCGCGTAGTCGACCCGAGGCGGAACGACGGGCCAGACGGTGCGCGAGACGAGGCCGTCCGCCTCGAGTTCGCGAAGCTGCTGCGTGAGCATCTTGGGCGTGGCGTCGGGCACGGCCTTTCTCAGCGCCGAGTAGCGCATCGTGCCTTCGAGCAGGTTCCAGAGAATGAGCGCCTTCCACTTGCCGCCGATGAGGCTGAGCGTGAGCGCGACGGGACAGAGCACTTCTCCTGCAGGCGTTTTGTCGGTCATGACGGTATCCTTTTGGGTACTGGATATCAAAATGGTGCGTTCTTGCGAAAAGGAACTTGTCAAGGATACACTCCCTGAACCGAATAATCATTCTCATTCAGAACGATGGAAACCAGACAGTTCAACGTGACGGGCATGAGCTGCGCGGCCTGCTCGAGCCGCGTGGAGAAGGCCGTGTGCGCCCTTCGCGGCGTGAGTGCGGCCGAGGTGAACCTGCTCACGAATTCGCTCAAGGCGACGTTTGACGAAGGCGTGCTCGGCGTCGAGGACATCGAGCGTGCGGTGGAAGATGCGGGCTACGGGGCGAGCGAGAAGGGCTTTGCGGGGCGAGGGAGGACTGCGGCCGCGACGGCGCCCGAGGCGGACGCGGAGGCGGCGGCCGAAGCCGTGCGCGTGCGTCTCATCTGGTCCTTTGCGCTGCTCGCACCCCTCATGTGGCTTTCGATGGGGCCGATGGCGGGCCTGCCCGTGCCCGTCATGCTCACGGGGGCGCAGGGCGCTCCGATGATGGCCTTCACGCAGTTCCTGCTCACGCTGCCCATCGTGCTTCTCAACCGCCGCTACTTCACGGGCGGCCTCAGGGCGCTCGTCAACCGCGCGCCCAACATGGACAGCCTCATCGCGGTTGGATCGGGCACAGCGCTGCTCTTTGGCGTCTACGTGATCTACAGGCTTCTTGCGGCCCAGGCTGCGGGTGACGAAGCGGCGCTCCACCACTTTGCGCACAGCCTCTACTTCGAGGGGGCGGCGACGATCGTCACGCTCATTTCGCTCGGCAAGTTCTTCGAGGCGCGCGCCAAGCGCCGCACGACCGAGGCGGTGACGGCGCTCATGAAGCTTGCGCCGCCGCCGGCCCTCGTGGTGAGGGACGGCGCGGAGGTCCGCATTGGAACGGATGAGGTCGCCTCGGGTGACATCGTCGTCGTGAAGACAGGCGAGACGGTGCCCGTCGACGGCGTGATTCTGGAGGGAACCGCGCTTTTGAACGAGTCGGCCCTTACGGGCGAGAGCCTTCCCGTGACGAGAGGGCCGGGCGAGGCCGTGACGGGCGCGACGCTTCTGGCGGCGGGCGCCTTCAGAATGCGCGCCACGCGCGTGGGCGACGACACGGTGCTGGCGGGCATCATCAGGCTCGTCGAGGAGGCGACGGCCTCGAAGGCTCCCGTGGCGAGGCTTGCCGACAAGGTGAGCGGCGTCTTCGTGCCTGTCGTGATGACAATCGCCCTGGTGACGGGCCTTGTCTGGTACTGGATCGGCGGAGACCTGGAGTTCGCGCTCAACGCCGCGGTGAGCGTCCTCGTCATTTCCTGCCCGTGCGCGCTCGGACTGGCGACGCCCACGGCCGTCATGGTCGGCATGGGCCGAGGCGCAGGCATGGGCGTTCTCTTCAAGAGCGCCGAGGCGCTCGAGGTCTTCTCCGGGCTCAAGACCGTCGTCTTCGACAAGACGGGCACGCTCACCGAGGGCAGGCCCGTCGTCACGAAGGTGGCGGCAGCGGTGCCCGGACTCGAAACCGTGGTGATGCTCGTCGCAGCCGCGCTTGAAAAGCCCTCCGAGCATCCGCTCGCGCAGGCGGTGCTCGCCGAGGCCGAGGCAAGGGGACTGACCGCGCAGGATGTCGATGAGTTCGAGCAGATTCCGGGCGGCGGCCTCAGGGGGCTGATGTCGGGCACGCCGGTGGCGGCGGGCAACGCCCGTCTCATGGAGACGCTCGGCCTTGAGGTGCCCGAGGCGCTTTCCGCGCTCGCACTCGCAGAGGCCTCGCAGGGCGCGACGCCGCTCTTCATTGCTTCGGCAGGGAGCGTTATCGGCATCATCGCCGTCGCCGACAGGGTGAGGCCCGAATCGAGGGCCGCCGTCTCGGCGCTGCGCGGACGCGGCCTCAGGGTCGTGATGCTCACGGGCGACAACCGCCGCACGGCCGAGGCCGTCGGCGCAAGGCTCGGCATTGCGTCCGAGGACATCGTCGCCGACGTGAGGCCCGCCGAAAAGGCCTCGCACGTGAAGGCGCTTCAGGCCGACGGACCGTGCGCCATGGTGGGCGACGGCGTCAATGACGCGCCTGCGCTCGCCCAAGCCGATGCGGGCGTTGCAGTGGGCGGCGGCACGGATGCCGCGCGCGCGAGCGCCGACGTCGTCCTCATGCGCGATTCGCCCGAGGGCGTCGTGGGCGCAGTGGATCTTTCCCGCGCCGTCATGCGCAACATCAGGCAGAACCTCTTCTGGGCGTTTGCCTACAATGTGATCGGTATTCCGATCGCGGCAGGCGTCCTCTATCCCATGTTCGATCTCCTCCTCAATCCGATGATTGCGGCGGCGGCCATGAGCATGAGCTCGGTGAGCGTCGTCACGAACGCGCTTCGCCTCCGATTCTTCAAGGCGCCCGTCCTCGTCTCCGACAGCGGGACGGACGGCGCATCCACTACAGGGAGTTCCATGATGGAAAAGGTGATTCACATTGAAGGCATGCACTGCGGTCACTGCACGGCCGCTGTCGAGAAGGCGCTTCGCGCGCTGCCCGGCGTCGAGTCCGCGGTGGCGGACCTTGAGAAGAAGGAGGCCCGCGTCAAGGCTGCAGCCGGCGTCTCCGACGTGATGCTCTCGGCCGTCGTGACGGGCGCGGGCTTCAAGGTGACGGGCATCGACACGCTCTGAGCCTGAGAACGCACGGAGCATTCTGCAGGGGGCTCTCCACATTGATGGAGCGGCCCCTTCGCTTTTCCTGCATCATCTTTCGTCCCGCACCGGCGCCTTTGTAAAATCGAAGGATCCGCCCGTGCAACCTCCGCTTCAAGGATCCGCCATGCGCATCATCAAATGGCTTCGCGCCTCCATTGTCCGACAGTGCTTCGTCGTTCTGGCCGTGATCGGCCTTCTGGCCGTACTCGCCGCGGCCCCCGCTCTGATTCTCACGGAGCGCTCGACGGGATCTGGGGGCGCCATCAACGTCTCGGGCAGCATGCGCATGCAGAGCTACAAGCTTGCGCTTGCCGTTGCGGATCCTTTCTCCTCCTTCGAGCAGCGAAGGGAGAAGACCATGACGGCGCTCGACGAGTTCGGCGTCAAGCTCATGAGCCCGGGCCTTCTCAACGGCGTGCCCCACGATTCGGGCAATCCCGCCTACATCCAGTACGTAGCCCTCAAGGATAGATTCGAAAAGGGCGTGCGTCCACTTGCGGAGGCGAGCATCGACAGTCTTGAGGCCAGGCGGCGCTTCACGGAGCAGATTCCTTCGTTCGTGGAGGACGTCGACCGGTTCGTCCAGACGCTTGAGAACGGGCTCAACGAGCGTCTTGCACTCCTGCAGAAGATCCTCACCCTCATTCTCTTCGGCGCCATGGGCGTGAGCTTCGTGATGCTTCTCGTCATGCAGAGGAGCATCTTCAGGCCGTTGCTGGCCATCGGCTCGGCTGCCGATGCGGTGAGAAAGGGCGACTTCTCGGTGAGGGCGAAGGTCCCGGCGCCCGATGAGATCGGCAGGCTCGCGACGAGCTTCAACTTCATGGTCGACGAGCTCGGCCGTCTTTACGGCAATCTTGAGCATGAGGTCGAGAAGAAGACCGAGGACCTCAACCGCCGCAACGCAGGTCTTCAGTTCCTGAGCCGCGTGGCGCAGTCGGCGGCCTGGGGCGCGGTCTTCAAGCGCCATTCGCTCGACGACCTGCTCGAGGAGTCCTGCGTACAGTTCGGAGCGAGAGCCGTGAGGCTCCTCGTCAGCACGGACGGTACGGCCGCGGTTCTCGGAGAATCGGACGCTTGGCCTGAGGACGAACCCGAGACGGGCGTCGTGCGCTTCGTACTCTCCAATGCCAATCCGTCGATGGGCACGCTCGAGGCGGTCTTTGATGCAGAGCCCGAGGACTGGCAGACCGGTTTCGGCGAGGCGCTTGCACAGACGATCGGGCGCGGCATCGAGCGCAGCACCCGGCAGTCGGACGACAGGCGTCTGGCGGTGCTTGAGGAGCGCTCGACGATCGCGCGCGAGCTCCACGACTCGATCGCGCAGTCGCTCTCTTATTCGCGCATTCAGATGCACCGCCTCAAGGTCTTCATCGAGCGCGGCGAGCCTCAGGAGAAGGTGATGGAGACTGTCAACGAGCTTTCCGAGGGCATCACGACGGCCTACAGGCAGCTTCGCGAGGTGCTCACGACCTTCAGGCTACAGATCAGCAGCTCGGGTCTCAACGGCGCCGTCGAGGAGACGGTCGAGGAGTTCCGCGGCCGCACGGGCATTGCGACAACGGTTTCGAACGCACTTCTCGGACTCGAGCTCACGCCCAACGAGCAGATCCACTTCGTGCACATCCTGCGGGAGGCACTCGTCAACGTCGAGAAGCATGCGCGTGCGAGCAGCGTACGCGTGACGCTTTCGCGCGGAGCGGACGACATGTTCGTGCTCAGGGTTCAGGACGACGGCGTCGGCATCCCCGCTGCCCCCGGACGCTACAAGCACTTCGGGCTCTCGATCATGAAGGAGCGCGCCGAGGCGCTGCACGGCACGCTCACGGTGGCGCCGGCCGAGGGTGGCGGCACCTGCGTCACGCTCGTCGTCCCCGAAAGACGGGACTGAAGGCGCCTGCGTGCAGCGGTAGAATTAAAGAATGCAATTTTCTTCAGGGAACGGCCAGCAAATGACCAGCAAGGAACGCCATACGATCGCGATCATCGACGACCATCCGCTCTTTCGCCGCGGCGTGCGCGAGCTCCTCGACCTAGAGCAGGGGCTTGACGTCGTGGGCGAGGCGGGCACGCGCGAGGAGGCGATCAAGCTCGTCAGACGCACCGAACCCGACCTGACGATCCTCGACCTCAATATGAAGGGCTGCTCGGGCGTGGAGATACTCTCGACACTCAAGGACGAGGATCCGTCGCGCCGCATCGTGGTCCTCACGGTGAGCGACTCGGGCAAGGACCTGACGGCCTGCATCCAGGCGGGCGCGGACGGGTACTTCCTCAAGGACATGGAGCCCGAGGAGTTCCTGAAGTCGATCCGAAGGGCGCTCGAGGGGCAGACCGTCGTGGATGCGTCGATGCTTGCTTTCCTCACGACCACGCTTCGCGCGAAGATGTCCTCCACGCTTGAGGAGCGACCCACGCTCACGGGGCGCGAGGCCGAGGTGCTCGACCTGATCGCCAAGGGCTGCACCAACAAGGTCATCGCCCGCAGGCTCGACATCACGGAGGGCACCGTCAAGGGCCACGTGAAGCATCTGCTCAAGAAGCTCGGCTGTACCCGTCCCCCACGTGAAGATTCGCTCCAAGAGCGCCGGCTGCCGCAGCCGCGTCGAGGCCGCCGTCTGGGCCGCACAGCAGAAGACCGCCGAATGAAAGGCGACGGATGACGAATGAACAAAGGCCGCAGGAGCGAATCTCCTGCGGCCTTTGTTCTTTGAGGATGCGTGCCGCCCGATTGGGCGACGCAGCGCTTACTTGGCCTTGGCGTTGGTTTCGGCGGGCATGCTCGGCGCGTGGCAGAGCGTGCAGTTCCAGCGGTCGCCCGTGATCTTGCCGTCCTTGAGGTGGGTGAGCGGGATTTCACCCGCCTTGCGGTCCTTGGCCACGGCGTTCTTGTGGCACATGAGGCAGCTGTTGCGTTCGGCCGTGATCGGGAGGTAGCTCTCGATCGGATGCGGGATGATGCCCGGCGCGCCGATGATGTCGGTGTCGCCTGCCTGGACGACGGTGGCGCCCGAGAGAAGACAGAGGGTCGCGAAAAGCGGGGCGAGTTTCTTAATCATGATGGTTTTCTCCTTGATGGGTGTCGGAGGAAGTCCTGATCCTGGGGGCGGGGCCGATGCGGAACTTGAGCGCGTTTTCGCCGCAGGCCTCGATGCAGCGGCCGCAGTTGAGGCAGTCGCCGGCGGGAATGCGGCCCGTTTCCTTCAGGCTGGCGAAGCGGATGACGTGGGGTTCGGGACAGGCGCGCAGGCAGTCGCCGCAGCGGTTGCAAGCTGCGTCGTCAAAGCTGACGCGCACGACGGGGGAGCGCGTCAGGCGACCGACGAGCGACCAGAAGGCGCCGAGCGGGCAGAGGTGACCGCACCAGCCGTGCTTCATGAGCGCAAGGTCGAGCGCGAAGACCGCGGAGGCGGCCGAGAGCGCTGCGAGCCCCGTGCCGAAGACGAGATCACGCCAGATCCAGGCCTGCGGGCTCACCGCCTCGAAGGCGGCCGTGCCCGTGGCGGCGCTCAGAATGAGCGCGGCGGCGAGAAGGCCGTAGCGGACCTTGTTCGAGATGCGCACGACGTCGGCCTTGAGCTCTAGGCGAACGCGAAGCCACTCGGCGGCGTCGGCCACCATGTTCATGGGGCAGATCCAGCCGCAGAAGGTGCGCGAGCCCAGAAGGCTGTAGAGCACGAGGACGATGAGGGCGCCGAGTCCGGCCGTGAGCGTCGGCATGTGCCCCGCCGCAAGGCGCTCGAGGAGTGCAAGCGGGTCGGAGAGTGGAATCGTGCCGGCAACTTCGGAGGCCGAGAGCGTGCCGTCAAGGAGAGGCTCGCCCGCGAGCGTCCACCCGAGGCGCGCCGTGCCCGCAAAGAGCCCGAGCACCGCAAGCTGAAGTGCGCGGCGGGCAAGCGTCCAACGCATGTTGTAGAGCCGCTTCATAGCGCATTCTCATTGAGGTAGTCGAGGCCGCCTGCGCCCTGGGCGGAAGCCTCGGGGGCGTCTGCGGGGGCGTCCCCGCGCCGGTTCTTCGGATCATCGTCGGGTAGCCAGCCGAGGCGGTAGTGACCGCCGATCTCGCCGAGCACGGCCTTTCTGTCCGCAATGCGGATGGCGGGCGTGCCCGTGGGGCAGCTCTTCGTGCACAGGCCACAGCCCGTGCAGTGCTCGGGGTGCACGACCGGGATGAACATCGCGTGACGGCTGATGCCGCGCGGATGCATTTCGATCGTGAGCGCCTTCTCCTCCTCGGGGCAGGCGCGGTAGCACACCTCGCAGCGAAGTCCCTGGTGCGAGAGGCACGAGGCGGGGTCGACGACGGCGATGCCCATGCGGGCGTCGCTGATGCCGGTGAGCGCAGGCGAGAGCGCACCCGTCGGGCAGGCCTTCACGCAGGGGATGTCCTTGCACATGTAGCAGGGGATCTCCTCGGGAACGAAGAAGGGCGTGCCGCCGGGAGCGGGATCGAACGGCCCCGCCAGCCTGAGCGTTTCGTACGGACAGGACGTCACGCACTGCCCGCAGCGCGAACAGAGTGCGAGGAAGTCCTTGCCGTCGACGGCGCCAGGAGGCCTAGGCATCCAGCGCGCGTTGGCGTCGCGAAGGCTGAGCGAGCCCCAGGCGAAGGCCGTCACGAAGCCTGCAGCCGAAAGTTCGCAGGCCTTCGTGAGGAATTCGCGGCGGGTGGTCTTGGCGCTTCCCGTCATGAGGACTCCGGTCAGATGTCGCGGACAACCTTGACCGCGGTCTTCTTGAAGTCGGGTTCAAGGGAGATCGGGTCCATGGCGTCGATGACGACGGAGTTGCAGAGCACCTTGTCGTCGAAGAAGGCGAGCCAGGTCATGCCTCGCGGCATGATGTTGCGCACCTTGGTTTCGACGACGGCCTTGCACTCGCCGTGGCGGCTCGTGACGGTGGCGGTGTCGCCGCGCCTGATGCCGCGGCGCTCGGCGTCGGCCGGGTTCATGTAGAGCACGGCGCGCGGAGCTGCACGGTCGAGCTCGGGCACGCGGCGGGTCATCGAGCCCGTGTGCCAGTGCTCGAGGATGCGGCCCGTGCAGAGCCAGAGGTCGTAGTTGGCGTCGGGCATCTCGACCGGGTCCATGTAGGGACGGAAGAAGATCTTGGCGGTGCCGGGATGTGCGACGGCGTTCTTGTCCGTGAGCGCATGGCGCGTGCCCTTGCCAACGGGCTTCATGAGCTTGCCGTAGAAGAGGTTGTCGGGCTTGGCGTACGGGTCGTACTCGACGTTGAAGCGGTAGAGCGTCTCGCGGCCGTTGACGACGGGCCAGAGCAGGCCGCGCACGTCCTCGCGCATGTACGTGTCGAAGTCGGCGAGGTCGTGGCCGTTGCCTAGCGTGAACTGACGGTATTCGCCGAAGAGCGCCTTTTCCGGGAAGTACGGGAGGCCGAGGGCCTCGCCCGTGGCGTTGAGCTCCTTCTTGTAGAGCGGGTCGGGCCAGGCGGCCTGACGGGCTGCGGACGGCGCGAAGAGCACGTCGAAGAGCGTGGCGTCGCCCTTGAGACCCATGGCCGCGGCGGCTTCTCGCACGTCGGGGAGCGCATCGCCCGGGACGCCCTTGAGGGGCTGCGCACGGTAGAGCTCGTCGACCGTGAAGCGGCGGGCGAACTCCATCATCATCCAGATGTCGGTCTTCGCTTCGCCAGGCGCCTTGACGAGCTGGTGCCAGCCCTGGGTGCGGCGTTCGGCGTTGCCGTAGAGGCCCCACTTCTCGAAGTGCATGGCGGCGGGCAGGATCAGGTCGGCCGCGCGGGCGGAGTAGGTCGGATAGACGTCGGAGACGACCACGAAGTTCTTCGGATCGCGGGCGGCGCGCACCCAGTGGGTGTTGTTGGGCGTCGACTGGAGGATGTTGACGACCTGGGTCCACATGAAGTTGACGGAGCCGTCCTCAAGGCCGCGCATGATCTCCATGACGGAGTAGCCGACCTTGGGGTTGAGCGTGCCGGCGGGCAGATTCCAGATGCCTTCGGTCTTCTTCCTGTGCTCGCCGTTGGCGACGAGCATGTCGGAGGGAAGACGGTGGCAGAACGTGCCGACCTCGCGGGCGGAGCCGCAGGCGGAAGGCTGGCCCGTGAGCGAGAAGGCGCCGTTGCCCGGCTTGGCGTGCTTGCCCATGAGAAGGTGGATCGAGTAGACGAGCTCGTTGGCCCAGACGCCGCGCTGGTGCTGGTTGAAGCCCATGCACCAGAAGCTCAGCAGGTCGCGCTTGCGGTCGCAGACGAGGTCGGCGAGGCGCACGAGGCGGGCCTTGAAGCTTTCGAGCGTTTCGTCGTCATCGCCCTTGACGAGCGGGGCGACGAAGTCGAGGGTATAGGGCTCGACGGCCTTGCGGAACTCCTCGAACTCGATCTGCCAGTGGGCGCCGGCGGAGCCGCCCGAGTTCTTCTGCTCGACCTCGGTGCCGGCCTTGAGGCCCATGGCGGTCGCCTCGGCGGGGCTCAGGCGGATGCGCTTCTGCTTTTCAAGAATGTCGCGTTCGGCGGGGTAGGCGTACTTGTCGGTGTTGCGCAGGCCGTAGCCGATGTCGGTGACGCCGGCGGTGAAGATGGTGTGCTTCGAGACGAAGTCCTCGTCGACGGCGCCGCGGCTGATGATCTCGCGGATCAGGTAGTTCGCGATCGCAAGGTCGCCGTTGGGCTTGAAGATGATGGTCTCGTCGGCGAGGTCGGACGACATGTTGCGGTAGGTCGTCAGGTTGATGACCTTCGTGTTCGGGTCCGTGAGCTTGCGGTTGGCCACGCGCGACCAGAGCACGGGGTGGGCCTCGGCCATGTTGTTGCCCCAGAGGATCATCGTGTTGGCGAACTCGATGTCGCTGTAGTTGTTGGCGGGCTCGTCGACGCCGAAGGTCTGGTAGAAGCCCACGACAGCGGACGCCATGCAGAGTCGGGCGTTCGGGTCGATGTTGTTGGAGCGGAAGCCGCCCTTCCAGAGCTTCGTGGCGGTGTAGGCCTCGGGAATGGTGTACTGGCCGGAGCCCACGAGCGCGACGCCCGAGGGCCCCTTTTCGGCGTAGACACGCTTGAACTGGCGCGCCATTTCGTCGAAGGCCTCGTCCCAGGAGACGGGTTCGAACTTGCCGTTCTTGTCGAACTTGCCGTTGGTGCGGCGCATGAGCGGTTGCGTCAGACGGTCCCTGCCGTACATGATCTTGGCGTTGAAGTAGCCCTTGACGCAGTTGAGGCCGCGGTTGACGGGCGCGTCGGGGTCGCCCTTCGTGGCGATGATGCGGCCGTCGCGGACGCCGACCTGGAGGCCGCAGCCCGTGCCGCAGAAGCGGCACACGCCCTTGTGCCAGGAGATGCCCTCTTCGGACTTGCGGGCGCTGGCGGCCTGAACGGACGTGACGGGAATGCCGATCGACATGGCGGCGCCTGCGGCGAGGCCGGACTTGATGAGGGCGCGGCGCTTCTCGTTGACTTGATGGACTGACATGGAGGTCTCCTTTGCTTGAATGCTGTCGGGGTCTGTCGTGAAGGGAAGGGACTACTCGGTTGCCGCCTCGTCCTCGAAGTAGTGGGCGTGCAGGCTGACGTCGATGACGCCTTCGGTGCGGCGGATCCGTTCGAAGACGTCAGCCTCGAGTCCCGTGGTCTCGGCCTCGATGACGGCGACGACTCTGCGGGACGCCTCGTCGACGTGGTGGACCTCGAGTCCTTCGAGGGCAGAAAGTGCTTTGAGCGCACGGCTTTCGGCGCCGGCGGCGAGCGTGATGACAACGGAGGAGTAGTTCATTCGGTGGCCTTTTTCACGTTCCGATGAGCTGATTGTAGGGAGCTGCGCACGCACCGCCTAGACGCTTGAAGAGAGGTGCGGGAGGCTCTTTGGAGATAGGGGTTGGCCCCGTGGCAGCATCTTTCCCTGAAGGCGGTGAGGCGGTTCGAAGCCCTGATTTGACTGTGGGAGAGGTAATGACGCTATTCTGTAATAGAATTGCGGTGCTACCTCCAAAGAGGTATCGACTTGGTCCGATGGAGATGGGCGGCGTTTCCCTCGGGCGAGAATGTTCTTCTCCGAAGTCAGACTGGCTCGAAATTTTCAAGAGGTACAAAAACCGACCTGAGAGCATGTCGGTTTTCGGTTACCAAAAAGCCCGCCTTCTTCGTGAAGGGCGGGCTTTCGTGGCTGGGCGTCGTCAGAAGGTGACGGTGTCGGGGTGCAGTCCCGAGAAGGCGACCTGCTGCATCGTGTCGAGGCGCGTCATGTCCTCGTCCTCGAGTGTGAGGCCGAAGGCGTCGAGATTGGACTTCATGTGTTCCGCATCGAGTGCTTTCACGACAGGTATGAAGCCGTGCTGCAGGCTCCAGCGCAGGGCGATGAGGGCGGGGGAGACGCCGTACTTCTCACCAAGTTCGATGAGGAGCGGGTGGTGTGTGAGACCGCCGCGGCCGAGCGGGCTCCAGGCCTGAACGGCAATGTTCTGCTTGAAGCAGAAGTTGACGGCCGCGAATTGCGGATAGCCGGGGTGGATCTCGAGCTGGTTGACCATCGGGCGGATGCGCGCGCGGGCGAGCAGCGGCACGAGGTGGTGCGGCAGGAAGTTCGAGACGCCGATCACCTTGACCGCGCCCTGTTCGTAGAGGTCTTCGAGGGCGCGCCAGGTGCCCGCGTTCTGGCTCTGCCAGATCATGGGCTCGCCCTGAGTGGCGGGCCAGTGGATGAGGAGCTGGTCGAGGTACGTGGTCTTGAGCTGCTCGATGATGTCGGTGAAGGCCCGCATCACACCGTCGTAGCTTCGGTGCGACGTCCAGATCTTGCTCGAGATGAAGATCTCAGCGCGCGGCAGATCGCTCAGCAACACGCCGCGGCCGATGGCGGAGGCGTTGCCGTAGATCTGTGCGGTGTCGAAGAAGCGGTAGCCGAGCTTGAGGGCCGCCGAGACGGCGTTTTCAAGCGTGCTGTCGGTGGGCACCTGCCAAGTGCCAAAGCCGATGCCCGGCATCTGGACGCCGTTGGAAAGCACGAGCTTGTCGGCAAGGGACGAGAACACGGGAAAACTCCTCTGCTGTAGGGCGGCCGCGGATCCGGACGGCCTGATGGTTGAATGGAACCAGATCATTGTAGATTAGCTTTTGAGAAAAAGTCTTGACGAATGTCGAAGGCGTTCAACGCAAACGACTGGGGAAAACAGGAAAAACAGTCTTCGGCATGTACCACAAGCGCCCTGAAAGACGCATAATTGAAAGTCGACGCTATCATTCGGACGAAGCGCTCCACAACCGGCCGCCCTCGCGCCGGACGGCGCGGACTCCGCAACTGCAACTACACAGACAAGAAGAGAAGGTCAATAACCCCCGCCTAAAGGCGGAGGCTTGAAAGAGCCTTTATTGACTAGTCTCAGCAAACCTCCTCTGGGAGGAGAGCTACGTTGGTTGGGAATGTACAGGCACCGTGGGATGTTTATCCTAGTCCCACGCTCTGCGGTCTGTG
>OBWI01000860.1_pt1 | contig 14169 bp, 8 predicted proteins | sample 1495201 | NCBI WGS metagenome assembly OBWI01 (sample SAMEA2580050, study PRJEB22360) | human gut metagenome | biome: human gut; feature: human-associated habitat; material: faeces | place: Denmark | collected 2008/2010
ACTAACTTACGCTGCCGTAACCTAGTATAGGCCCGCGCAATAATCAAGGTTGATTTCGTAATGCTTACAGTTCTTCCGTGGTGTGGTATTCGGTGGTGCGGTTGCGGAATACATCGCCGAGTCTGTGAACTCGTATTATGCGTGTCTGCTGGGTCCGACTTGTGTCGGTTCCTGATTTCGGATTGCTGCGAATGATGCTCCCGACGCCGCCCCGCCAGTTGCCGGATTCGTACGGCTCGGCCGTTCGTCCGAGCTGGTCGTCGGTGACTCCAGATACTTCGTTGGTTTCGTCTCGGTTCATGATGTTATGTAATGCTAGTTTATGGCGGATGGAAAGTTGAGGAAAGTTAAATCTGCTTCATGGGCTTCTCTCTGATCTGTATTTGTCCCGGTTCATATGTCAATCGTTTGACCTGTCGACCGGGGCAGAATCCGCTGTCCCGGTCGGCGATTTCGGCTTGTTTTCGTGAACCGGGACACTCCGGTTTCCTCAACTCATATCGTCTGGCAGACGGAATCGGCGGAATAAGGCCGATTCTGGAATTGGCACGTTGTCCCGGTTTTCGCATAAATCGATTGACATTTATACCGGGGCAACAAAAATTGTCCCGGTTTGCAAAGATCGCCCGAAATCGCGAACCGGGACAGCGGATTCTGGCCTGGCTTGAACGTCAAACGATTGATGCAGGTACCGGGACATTTTCCGCCACGAAAGTTGGGCCATAAGTCTCAAGTCCTAAAGCCCCCCTGAAAAACGGCGCTTGCCCGGACAAAGCAAAAGGGCTGGAACCTTCCGATTCCAGCCCTTTAGTTGCTGGTGCGAGTGGGGGGAGTTGAACCCCCACGAGCATACACTCACTGCCACCTGAAGACAGCGCGTCTACCATTCCGCCACACTCGCAGACAATCGACTAACTTACACCCGGCTGGGTAATCATGCAATCTTCGGCGTGTCGCATGGGAGGCAGGGATATATCGCTTGTGGGTCTCCTGCGGGCGCCGTGATCTTTGAGGGTGGCGGCACTCCCCTCAGTCACTTCGTGACAGCTCGTCCGCAATTAAGGACGGGCCTTGCCTGCAACCTGCTGGTTCGACTATCGTCTCACCTTCGACTACAAACAGCCCACTGGGCTGTTTGCTTAACGTCTCAGCCTCAGCGAGGGGAGCAGAGAGAAGTTCAGCACAAGCCGCAACGAAGGAGAAAAACTCACAACCCTGGCCGGCGCTCGCCGTTGCCGTAGAAGTGGGCCAACGCTTCGTCGCGGAACTCATCAAAGTATCCGCCGTCGATCGAGGCGCGGATGTCGTCCAGCAGCTTCACGAAGAAATGCTCGTTATGGATCGTGGCCAACGTAAACCCGTTGAACTCGCGGGCGCGCAGCAGGTGGTCGACGTACGCGCGCGAATAATGCTGGCAAGTGTAGCAGTCGCACCCTTCCTCCAGCGGCCCGAAATCGAACTTGTGCTGGGCGCGCTTGATGTTGTACCGGCCGGCGCGCGTGTAGATCGCGCCGTTGCGGGCGCAGCGCGCGGGGGCCACGCAGTCGAAGGTGTCGCCGCCGTTCTCCACGCACGCGAAGATATCGTCCACGGAGGCGATGCCCAGCACATGGCGCGGCCGGCTCTCCGGCATCGCGTCGCAGATCCAGGCGCAAGTGTCGCCGATGATGCGTTTCTCGATCGCGCCGCCAATGCCCACGCCGTCGAAGTCCAGCGACGCGATCTGCGAAGCCGCGCGCCGGCGCAGATCCTCGTAATTCGCGCCCTGCACCACGCCATACAGCGCCTGATACGGCCTGCCCAGGCGTTCCGCCGTCAGCCGCTGGTGCTCGTCCACGCAGCGACGGGCCCAGCGGAACGTGCGCTCCACCGAATCCTCCTGGTAGGAGCGGGTGTTCATCAGCGTGGTGAGTTCATCGAACGCGAACATGATGTCCGCGCCGATTTTGTGCTGGATGCCCATCGAAATCTCAGCGGAGAAACGATGTGCGTCACCATTCAAAGGCGACTTGAACGTCACGCCGTCCTCATCCACCCAGGCCATGCGCTCCTTGCCCTTGGCGATGATGTCGTCCGACTTCATGCCGGTCACGTCCATTGCCAGCGTCTTCTTGAAGCCGACGCCCAGCGACATCACTTGGAAACCGCCAGAATCGGTGAACGTGGGCCCATCCCAGTTCATGAAACGCGCCAAGCCGCCGGCCGCGTCCAGCACGTCCTCGCCCGGGCGCTCGAACAGGTGGAAGGCGTTGGCCAGCAGGCACTGTGCGCCTAGATCCTTCATCTGCTCGGGCAACACGGCCTTCATCGCGGCTTGCGTGCCCACCGGCACGAAGGCAGGCGTGCGAATATCGCCGTGGGGCGTGTGAATGATGCCGGTGCGGCCGTATCGGGCACCGTCTCGCCCAAGCCCGCTGGCCGTGGATGGCAGGCGGGTGATCGTTTCGAAATGGAAGGCGCTGCGGTCGCCGGGCTGTCCGGGCTGTGCGCCCAACGGATGTTCAAGAAGGCTGATCGTCATATGTTCACTTTAGGCAGAAGGGCCAGAAAAGGGCCGGAAATTGTGAAGAACTCGGTTTCGAGGGGCGGATTTCGCCGCTCCCGAACGTCTACTTCCGCTTCAAGGGGCTCCCGGTCAAGTAGGCCGGCTGCAAAAATGGCGGAATGGCGTTAAATGAGGGCCCTTGATACTCGGAATTGACCGCGCGAACAGCCCCTTGAAGTGCAAGTAGATGTTCCCGAAACAGGAAATCAGCCCCTCGAAGCCGAGATGCCCATAAGACTCTGCGATGATTACGCATAGACTTTCAATCAACGTTCAGAAAACCTCCAGATTGACTGCCTTTACTACTGAGGTAGCACACGAGAAGTGGCAATGGGCAAGTGCCCGAATAGCCGCCGAACAGACGTGATAGGAATTTAGGAAAAGGAGCAGCAATGGCTGACGAATTTAACCCGCAGGGCGTCGACCAGACCCCGCGGAATAACGAAAACCCCAATAGTACTGCCGATACCGGCAACGCCGAGCCGAAGAACCCGTTTGTGGGTGGCGACTCGGTTGATGCCGGCAACGCCAGCGATTCCAGCGAGCAGCAAGCCCCGGTTTCCTCGGCCGCCCTCGCTGCCGATCAGCAGCCTACGCAAGCCGCTACCGACACTGCCGCCACCGAGCCCATCCCGGACTACGCCTCCGCCAAGGGCGAGAGCACGGTGGTCTCCTCCTCGCCGGCTTCTCCGGCAGCGCCGGCCGCAGACCAGACCTCGGCCACAACTCCGCTGTACCGCCCGGCCCCGGAATACGGCGCTTATGGGCCGACCCCGACTCAGGCACAGGGCCAGCAGGGCGGCCAGGCCGGCAACAATGCCCAGCCCACGCAGCAATTCCCGTTCGGCCAGCCTGCACAGCAAACCCCACAGGGCCAGCAGGGCAACCGCAACCCCTACTACACCAATAACCCACAGCCGCAGGGTAACGGCAATCCGTTCAATCCGCCCACGCAGCCGCAGCAGAACAACGGCAACCCGTTTGCCAGCCAGTCCGGTCAGAATGGCCAGAATGGCCAGCAGCCCCAGCAGGGCGGTCTGTTCGGTTTCGGCACTCCCGGTACCGGTACGCCGAACGGTCAAGGTCCGACCCAGCCGGGACAGCCCGGTCAGCCCGGCCCCGCCAAGCAGGGCATGTCCAAGACGGCGAGCAACATCCTCATCGCCGTGGTCGCCGCCGTTCTGGCTGCGGCCCTCTGCCTGGGCCTCGGTTACGGTGCCCTCACCAGCGGCCTGATCACCTTGCCGACCAGCAATTCGCTGTCCAACGTCAGCTCGAATAAGTCCGGCTCCGGGTCCGCCACCGCCAAGAGCGGCGAAGCCCCCGACTGGCAGACCGTCGCCAGCGATGTCTCCGGCTCCGTGGTCTCCATCCAGACCGCGTTGAGCAACGGCACCGCCAAGGGCTCCGGCGCCATCATCGACACCGAAGGCCACATCATCACCAACAACCACGTGATCTCCGGCGCCCAGCAGATTCAGGTGACGCTTGCCAACGGCAACATGTATTCCGCCACGCTCGTCGGCACCGACACCACCACCGATCTTGCGGTCATCAAGCTCGACAACCCGCCGAGCGACCTCAAGGCCGTGGAATTCGCCGATTCCGACAAGCTCGCCGTCGGCGAGAACGTGATGGCCATCGGCAACCCGCTCGGCTACGACGACACCGCCACCACCGGTATCGTCTCCGCCCTGAACCGCCCGGTGACCGTGACCGACGACAACAACAACGAGATCGTCACCAACGCCGTCCAGATCGACGCGGCCATCAACCCCGGCAACTCCGGCGGCCCGACCTTCAACGCGGCCGGCCAGGTGATCGGCATCAACTCCTCGATCGCCTCCACCGCCACCTCCTCCGACTCCGCCGGCTCCATCGGCATCGGCTTCGCCATCCCGTCCAACCTCGTCAAGCGTGTGGCCGACGAAATCATCAAGGACGGCAAGGTCAAGCACGTTGCCCTCGGCGTGGTCATCAAGTCCGACACGGTTGAAGCCGACGGCGTGACCCGCGGCGGCGCGACCATCACCAAGTCCAGCGCCACCGGCAGCGCGGTCGTCTCCGGCGGCCCGGCCGACAAGGCCGGCCTTAAGGAGGGCGACACCATCGTGGCCTTCAACGGCAACGCCGTGAACAACAACTACTCGCTGCTTGGTTACGTTCGTGCCGCGGCTTTGGGAGACAAGGTGACGCTGACCATCGTGCGCGACGGCAAGACCATGAATGTGGACGTGACGCTCGATCAGGAGGAGTCGTCGGTGAACGGTTCGTCCGGCTCCGATTCCAACGGCAACAGCCAGAATAACCAGAACAACCAGAACGGCAATGGCCAGAACGGTTACGGTAATGGCAATGGCAACAGCGATGGCGGCACCGGTGACGGCGGCGGCTTCTCCGACCCGTTCGGCCTGTGGTAAAGCCGACTCGACAACGTCACACGGTGTTGAGCGGTAACCGCTGAACACCGTGTCGGACAAGCAAAGGCCCGTGACAGTGAGCAAACTCCTGCCACGGGCCTTTCGTATGCGCTATTGTGCCCTGCGCCCATGCCGCCAACGTAGTTTCGATATCCGGCATGTCGCGCAACGCTCGTTGATAGGGTAGGCCAAGCACTGAGTTCGGGCGACGTCCCGAACACAGCGCATAATTCAATACAAAACTGAATACATTTCTTTACGCCGTGTATCGGAAGGTCGCGCGGGAGCCGAGCAAAGCGAAGCCCCAGGCAAAGCCGCCGGTGGGTTAACAAGGCGTGACCGTAGCGCCGATTGCGCGGGCCACGCTTACCGTACCGCAATCGACTCCGTATACGAGCGTAAGGAGCAATGATGAGCAGACTCATCAGATTCTTCACCAAAATTCTCGACATCTGCAAGCTTGTGCCGATGCTTCCGGTCGTCGTCATCGCCGCAATTCCGTTGGCTTTACTAGGCGATTGGCGTCCGTGGGGCAATGCGATGGCGATTCCGGTACTCGGCAATCCGGGTTTCGGCCAGTGGCTGGTTATCGCACTGGTGCTGGTTATTGTGATTGACACTGTGCGCGGCATGATTGACGATTTGCGCCACGGGCAGGTTGGAGTCGATGTGCTGGCCGTGGTCGCGATCCTCTCCACCGTGGCCGTCGCCGAATACTGGGCAAGTTGGGCGGTGACGCTGATGATCACGTCCGGCGAGGCCATTGAGGAATACGCCCAAGCCAAGGCCGAGCGCAGTCTGACCGCGCTTATGGAAGCCGCGCCGCAAACCGCGCACGTCGTCAACCTGCCTGGCGTGGGGCGTGGGTTTGCTGCCGATAAGGGCGATTCGTCCGATGGCTTCCGGCGCGTGGGCTCGGCATCGGCTGCCGCCGCCGCGCACCGCTTCGACACGGTGCCGGTCGAGCAGGTGCAGCTGGGCGACGTACTCATGGTGTTGCCGGGCGAAACTGTGCCGGTTGACGGCGAACTGCTGTCCGGCACGGCCACGCTCGACCTGAGCAATATCAACGGTGAGCCGGTGCCGCGTGAAGTGTTCGCCGGCGCCCGCGTGATGTCCGGCGCGGTGAACGGCTCGACTGCATTGACCATGCGCGCCACCCAGGTGGCCGCCGATTCGCAGTACCAGCGCATCCTCGAGCTCGTGGCCTCCGCGCAGGAGTCGCGCCCGGCCGTGGTAAAAACCGCCGACCGCTTGGCTGTGCCCTTTACCGTGCTCTCGCTGGTGATTGCCGGCGTCGCATGGGCGGTGTCCGGGGTGCCGACGCGATTCGCCCAGGTGCTGGTGCTGGCCACGCCCTGCCCGCTGCTCATCGCCGCACCGGTGGCATACATCGCCGGAACCGGACGCCTCGCCGCAGCCGGCGTGCTTATCAAAGCGCAGGACGTGCTGGAAAATCTCGGCCGCGTCACGCAGGTGTTCTTCGACAAAACCGGTACGCTCACCGTCAAGCAGCCGCAGGTGGTGCGCGTCGAGATGTTGCCCGGCGCTGCAACCCGTCTCAACGAAGACCATGTGCTGATGATGGCCGGCGCGGTGGAAAGCTACTCGGTGCACATCCTGTCCAAAGGTATCGCCAAGGCCGGCGCGGAGGCGCTGGCCGGACTGCGCCAGCGGTTCGAGGATGGTCAGCGCCTATGCCCCGAGCCGGAGGCCAGCTGGCCCGGCCATGGACGGGAGTATCCGGTCGTCAAGAACATCAATGAAGACGCCGGCAAAGGCGTTTCCGGCGAGGTGAACGGCCACGCGGTGCGCGTTGGCCGGCTGTCTTTCGCGGCCGCCGGGGAGGATGGATTCTTGGCGGTCGGCGAGGCTGTTCCCAGTCGGTCTGAGGATGACCTGCGCACACGATTTGGGCTGCTTCAGCCGGACGAAATGGCGTCGTATGTGTCTGTTGATGGTCAGCTGATCGCGCGCATCGTGCTGCGCGATGTGCCGCGTGCCAACGCCAAGGCAGTGCTCGCCAAACTGCATGAGTTGGGCGTCACCGAGCTCGCCATGCTTACCGGTGACAAGCGGGCTTCCGCCAATATCATTGCCAGCGAAGTCGGCATTGACGAGGTTCACGCCGAACTGTTCCCGGAGGATAAGGTAGCCGCAGTCAGGGCCGCTACAGGAGCCGGCAAAACCGTCACGATGATGGTTGGTGACGGTGTGAATGATGCCCCGGTGCTCGCTGTTGCCGATATCGGCGTGGCCATGACCGATGGCACGTCCACCGCCGCTTCCGAAAGCGCTCAGGTGGTCATTATGAATGACAATATCGCCGCCGTGCCGCGCGCCATCGCCATTGCACGCCGCACCAAGCGCGTGATGCTTCAAGCCGTAATCGCGGGCCTTGTGCTTGCCACTATCGGCATGATTGCCGCCGCGTTCAACCTTATCCCGGTCGTCGTCGGCGCATTCCTCCAGGAGGCCATCGACGTGGTGAGCATCCTCTGGGCCCTCACTGCCCTAATTGATCGGGACTGATTAAGAATATGAGGCTTCTGCTGTTTTTGTAGGTCAGTTGACTGACCGGGATGGTCGTATGTCGAGTCCACCGCATCGAAACATAATCGGGGCGATACGGTTGGTGACGTGGCGGAAACGGAAATCCCACCCACGAAAGCAGCAATAGCATCGGAGTTATTCATTAGGTCGATTTGACGTTTATTAGGTCGGTCCTTGGTCGGAGCGGCCCTTGAAACCCCGCCGTTCCAAGGGATGGCTTCAGCACCCTCCGACCTAATGGACGAAGAAATGACCTAATGAATGCAATCGAGGTCGTAAAGAGCCGTTGGAGGTGACGTCTTTAATGCCTCAAGGGATTCACTGATTGCACAGAATTCCTACTGCTCTGCGGCGGCTCTTTACCGTCGGCCTTCTAGCCAATCGAGGGGTGGAGGTGACGCGGATTCCTTGTGAGACATAACTATGCTCAACCCGACTGGTTACGTACTGTTGCTCACACGGTATACCGAGAACATTGCCAATTAAAGTGAGATGGCGGGCGAACCGGTCATGATAGGTTTGTCCGGATTTGATTTCTATGAGCATACGGTTGTTAGGATCGGTGAAATCCAACAAATCCACCTCGACCTTGCTGGCATCGCGGTAGAAGAATAATTGTGGCTCCTGATTGGCGTTCAAATGCTGTTTCATGGTTTCCGCAATGATGAGGTTTTCAAATATATCGCCGAACTTGGGGTGCGCAACCAGTGCTTCGACCGTCCGAATGCCCAAGAGATGGCACAGCAAGCCAGTGTCATAAAAATAGAGTTTCGGCGTTTTGACCACCTGTTTGCGTGCGTTCGTGTAGAACGGCATGAGATGGAATGCGATGTAACTTGATTCCAGAATCGACATCCATGCCTTTACGGTTCGCGGACTTACACCAAGTTCATTGGCGATGTTGGTGTAGTTTATGAGTGCTCCGGAACTGAGTGCGCAAAGAGTCAAGAATCGGCGGAATTCAGCCAAATTGCGTACATCAAGATATTCGGAAACATCACGTTCGATATAAGTGTCGATGTAGTTCGAGAAGAACAGATTGAGCGGCATTCTCGTGTCATAAATGCGTGGATAACCGCCTTGCAGCATAAACGTATCCGGAGTAAGGGCCTGATCCGCCTTGCATGCTTCTTGGAATGAGAACGGCAATAACTTGACCAATAGGGAAACCCATAATCTGACATTAGCAGTGCTCGTAGGTTTCCCAAACGCACAAACTATGGCCTAATACACAGAATTCCCACCACTCGCCCTCTGTTGCAACGGAAGGCTTTGCGTTAGGCTAGAGCGCGTGACTGAATCTGTGAATACTGAACTCCGCATTGCTGTAATTGGCGCTGGTCCGGCCGGCGTCTACTCATCCGATATCTTCCTGCGCCAGCTCAAGAAGCTGGGCGAAGAACTTGGCCTCGGCACCGAAGCGCGCATCGACCTGTTCGAGAAGCTGCCGGTGCCGTTCGGCCTGGTGCGTTACGGTGTGGCCCCGGACCACCCGTCCATCAAGTTCATCGCCTCCGCGCTTGAGAAGACGCTCGACAACCCGAACATCCACCTCTACTGCGACGTGGAATTCGGCAAGGACGTGACTCTTGACGACCTGTTGGCCCGTTACGACGCCGTGCTGTTCGCCACCGGCGCGGTCAAGGACAAGCCGCTGAACCTGCCCGGTGCCGACCTTGAAGGCGTGTACGGCGCCGCCAAGTTCGTCGAATGGTATGACGGCTACCCCACCGGTGCCCGCGAATGGCCGCTTACGGCCGAGAACGTCGCCGTGATCGGCGGCGGCAACGTGGCCATGGACGTGGCCCGCGAACTCATGCGCAACGCCGACGACCTCAAGGCCAAGACCGACATTCCGGACAACGTGTACGAGGGCATCGGCCAGAACAAGGCCAAGGTGCTCCACCTGTTCATCCGCCGTGGCGTGGCCCAGGCCAAGTTCAGCGTGCAGGAACTGCGCGAGATGGAGAAGCTGCCCGGCGTGCAGCTCATCATCAACGAGGACGACTTCGATCTGGACGACGAGACCATCGAGGTGGCCGGCAAGGACAAGCTCACCCGCCAGATGGTCGAGGAGCTGTTCGCCGTCCGCGAGATGGCCGAAGACATGGAAGATGACGGCGACGTCGACTTCGAAGGCAACCCGGCCGACCGCAAGTACTACGTGCACTTCAACTCCGCCCCCACCGAGATCCTCGGCGAGGACGGCAAGGTCAAGGCCATCCGCGTGGAGCGCACCGAAACCGGTGCCGACGGCAAGATGCACCGCACCGGCGAGTTCACCGACTACCCGGTCGAGGCCGTCTACCACGCCATCGGCTACAAGCCCGCCGAAGCTCCCGGTATCACCTACGACGAGCACGGCGCCCACCTGGCCAACGCCAACGGCGACGGCCGCATCACCACCGAGGCCGACGGCGGCGAAGTGCGCGACCGCCTGTACGCCACCGGTTGGGCCAAGCGCGGCCCGGTGGGCCTGATCGGCTCCACCAAGTCCGATGCGCTCGCCATCGTGACCAACATGCTCGAGGATCTGGCCAAGGCCGCTGAAGGTGGCCGTGTGGCAGCCGACCGCGACCCCGAATCCATCGACCGACTGCTGGCCGAGCGCGGCATTCGCCCGATCGACTTCGCCGGCTGGAAGAAGGTCGACGCTTTCGAGCGCGCCGAGGGTGCCAAGGAAGGCCGCGAGCACAAGAAGGTCATCGAGCCCGACCAGATGCGCGAGCTCGCCCACGCCTGACGGCCCGCCCACGCCCGTCCGGCATTCGTCCGGCATTCGTCCACCCGGCCGCGCCCCGTGCGGACGCGGCCGGGCTCGGGGCCGGACGGGCCGGGCGAATATGGGACATTTCTCGCGGCGCATATCCAGCAATCATTCAGCATGCGATTTTAGTGTGTGCATTATGGATGCCAAAGTACGGGTGCACGGCCATTTCAACGGCCTGAAGACAACGCTGCTGTTTGCCCTGATGTGGGCCATCATCATGCTGATTTGGTGGGCCACGGGCGGCAGTCGGCAAACCCTGAGCATCTATATCGTCATCGGCCTGATTACCACGTTCGGCACCTACTGGTTCTCCGACAAACTCGCCATCGCCTCCATGGGTGCGCGGGAAGTCAGCGAACAGGAAGCCCCGGAAATCTACCAGATCGTGCGTGAACTGAGCGCCAAGGCCGGCAAGCCGATGCCGCGCATCTACATCGCCCCCACCATGAGCCCGAACGCCTTCGCCACCGGACGCAACGAACGGCACGCGGCTGTCTGCTGCACCCAAGGCATCCTGCAGATTCTCAACGCCCGTGAACTGCGTGGTGTGCTGGGCCACGAACTTATGCACGTGTACAACCACGACATCCTGACTTCCGCCATCGCCTCTGCCATGGCCACTGTCATCTCCTATCTGGGCTATTCGCTGATGTATTTCGGTGGCGGCTCGCGAGACGACCGCGATAGTTCCGGTGGCCTCGGCCTGATCGGCGCATTGCTGAGCGTGATTCTCGCGCCGATTGCCGCGTCTTTGATCCAGATGGCCATCTCCCGCACCCGCGAATACGACGCCGATGAAGACGGCAGCTTGCTCACCGGCGATCCCGAGGCCCTGGCTTCCGCGCTGAACAAGATTTCCTACGGCGCACAGACCGCGCCGATGCGCAAAACCGCCGGCACCCAGTCCGTCTCCGCAATGATGATCGCCAACCCGTTCTCCGCGGTCGGTTTCTCGCGCTTGTTCTCCACGCACCCGCCGACCGATGAGCGCATAGCGCGTCTCATGCAGATGGCCAACGAAATGAACGGCACGCCGATCGCTCCGCCCACCTACTCCACGCGCGTCGGCAGGTGACGTGCTAGGATAACTATTCGTGCCTCGTTTGGCTGAGCATGCTCGTCACGTGAGGTGCAGCAGCCGTAAGGCATGCGGACATAGTTCATCGGTAGAATGAAAGCTTCCCAAGCTTTAGAGGCGGGTTCGACTCCCGTTGTCCGCTCCATTGATTTTCAATGATTTTCATTATTTCCGGGAAAGTGTCGCGCACGATCGCAAAACTACGCGCTATTTGAGCGCTTTGCCCGCGGAACCCAGCTGCCGGCAAGCCTCGACCACGCGGGCGGACATGGAATCCTCAGCCTTACGGCCCCAAGAACGCGGATCGTAGAACTTCTTCTCGCCCACTTCGCCGTCGATCTTCAGCACCTTGTCGTAGTTCTCGAACACGTGGTCGGCGATTGGACGGGTGAAGGCGTACTGGGTATCGGTGTCGATGTTCATCTTGATCACGCCGTAGCTTACAGCTTCGGCGATTTCTTCCGGGCGTGAACCGGAGCCGCCGTGGAACACCAGCTCAAACGGCTTGCCGTTGGGGAAATCGACTATGCCGGCCGCGCTAGGCAACTCGCCTTCGGCCACCGCGCGCGCCACACGCGCCTGAATGTCGCCGAGTAGCGACGGACGCAGCTTGACCACGCCGGGCTTGTAGGCACCATGCACATTGCCGAATGTGAAAGCGGCCATGTAACGGCCACGTTCGCCCAAACCCAGTCGGCGGGCGACTTCGAGGCCATCTTCCGGAGTGGAATACAGCTTTTCATTGATTTCGGCGGAGTGACCGTCTTCCTCACCGCCGACCGCGCCGATTTCGATTTCGAGCACGGTGTGCGCCTTCTGCGACTTGTCGAGCAGTTCCTCGGCGATGTCCAGATTTTCCTTGAGCGGCACGGTGGAGCCATCCCACATATGCGACTGGAATGTAGGCTCCTGGCCTCGTGCCACCTGATCGGCCTCATGCGCGAGCAGAGGACGCGCCCACTCATCCAGATACTGCTTGGCGCAGTGATCGGTGTGCAGAGCGATGGTGATGTTCGGGTATTTCGCAGCCACTTCATGTGCGAAAGCCGCCAGCGCCAGCGAGCCGGTAACGCGATCATTGACCCCCCTGCCGGAGACGTAGGCCGCGCCTCCCACGGAAATCTGGATGATGCCGTCGGACTCGGCGTCTGCGAAGCCCTTCAACGCAGCATTCAGTGTCTGTGAGCTGGTTACGTTGATGGCTGGATAGGCGTAACCGCCTCGGCGGGCGGCCTCGAGCATTTCGGCATAGCGTTCCGGTGTTGCGATCGTCATGGCTTCATTATCGCGCGAGGCATGCCCTCTAGGCTCCGTTCTTCAACCTGTGCGCTGTGCGATTGGTCACAGCATCGCCTCGTACGAGTAGAAATTCGTCACCCATTCCGGGTTGTCGCACCTCCAGCCTCGCCCTGCGTGAGACGAAACTTCGCAGGGTAGAGGGTGTACGGTAGTCTGTTTCCGGCGGAATCGTGCGAATGCGGAGGTGCATCATGCCTGGAATTGTTCTTATCGGTGCTCAGTGGGGCGACGAGGGTAAAGGCAAGGCTACCGATTTGATCGGCACCAAGGTCGATTACGTCGCGCGCTTCAACGGCGGCAACAACGCGGGCCATAGCGTGGTGGTCGGCGATGAGTCGTACGCCCTGCACCTGCTGCCTTCCGGTATTATCAACCCGAACCTGACCCCGGTGATCGGCAACGGCGTGGTCGTGGACCCGGAAGTGCTCTTCGAGGAGATTGACGGCCTGGAATCCCGCGGCATCGATTGCTCCCACCTCAAGGTGAGCGAGGCCGCACACATCATCGCGCCCTACCACCGCACACTCGACAAGGTGACCGAACGCTTCCTTGGCAAGCACAAGATCGGCACCACCGGCCGTGGCATCGGCCCGGCCTACGCGGACAAGATCAACCGTGTCGGCATCCGCGTGCATGACCTGTTCAACGCCGACCATCTGCACGACAAGGTGGAGGCCAGCCTACACCAGAAGAACCAGATGCTGGTCAAGCTCTACAACCGTCGTCCGATTGACGTGGACCAGACCACCGAGGAGCTGCTGAAGCTCGGCGAACGCCTCAAGCCGTACGTGGCCAACACCGGCCTGATTCTCAACAAGGCGCTTGACGAAGGCAAGACCGTACTGTTCGAAGGCGCTCAGGCCACCATGCTTGACGTGGACCACGGCACCTACCCGTTCGTCACCTCTTCCAACCCGACCGCCGGCGGCGCCTGCACCGGCACCGGCGTGGGCCCCACCAAGATCACCCGCGTAGTCGGCGTCTCCAAGGCCTACGTCACTCGCGTGGGCGAAGGCCCATTCCCCACCGAACTGCTGGACGAGTCCGGCGAATGGCTGCGTCAGCAGGGCCACGAATTCGGCGTGACCACCGGCCGCCCGCGTCGCTGTGGCTGGTTCGATGCAGTCGTCAACCGGTACGCCTCCCAGGTCAACGGCCTGACCGACATCGTGCTCACCAAGCTCGACGTGCTCGCCGGCCTGAAGGAGATTCCGATCTGCGTGGCTTACGACGTGGACGGCGAACGTCACGACGATATGCCGACCGATCAGGCCGCTTTCGCCGCAGCCAAGCCGATTTACGAGACCATGCCCGGCTGGGACGAAGACATCTCCAACTGCCACTCCTTCGACGAGCTGCCCGCCACCTGCCAGGCCTACGTCAAGCGTTTGGAAGAGCTGAGCGGCTGCCGTATCTCCGCGATCGGCACCGGTCCGCAGCGCGATCATGTCATCCAGATCAATTCGCTGGTCGACTGACCGTCTGCAACGAATTTCCCGGCTTG
>OBWI01000893.1_pt1 | contig 13671 bp, 12 predicted proteins | sample 1495201 | NCBI WGS metagenome assembly OBWI01 (sample SAMEA2580050, study PRJEB22360) | human gut metagenome | biome: human gut; feature: human-associated habitat; material: faeces | place: Denmark | collected 2008/2010
CCCTTTTTATGGTGGGTAGGGCCGCCGTGACGACGAGGGGGCCGATGACGACGGGCAGGATTTGGCGGGTAACGAGTGAAACAGTCGTAAAGCCGTCCATATAAGCCGCCTCAATATAGGATTCTCCGTACAGGTGAAAGGACTCGCTGTAGGCCAGGCGCATGTATTTCGGCCAGGACGCGAGACAGATGGCCAGGGCCGCCGGGATGATGCCGCCGCCGAGGACACTCGCCACAGCCAGTGCCAGGATCATGGACGGAAAGGCGAGAAAAGCGTCGGCTATGCGCAATATCAGAGAAGCGGCCTTGCCGCGCGTACTGCTGCAGAAGAGGCCGAGCATCGTGCCGAAAGAAGCGGCGACCAAGGTGACCGCAAGGGCCGTAATGACCGTGTAAGATGCGCCGCCGACGACGCGGCTGAGCACATCGCGCCCGTAGCGGTCCGTTCCGAGAAGGTGTGCCACACCGGGCGGAGACAGGGCGGTATCCAGATTTTGACTGTACGGATCAAGGCCGAAAAAGGCTGCCGCACAAAGAGAAAAAAGAAGTTCCGCACCAATAAGTCCTGCCAAGAAGTAAAAGCGCTTGTGCAAGGTCATGACAATACCTCTTTTTCCCTCGTGTCAGCACGGCCGGGATTGATTTTGCGCCCCAACATATCGGCTAAAAAGTTGGTGCTTACGTAGACTAACGTTGACCAGAGTACATAGGCCTGAATGATCGGATAATCGCGCAGAGAAATAGCTTCGACCGCTGCCCTGCCGAGGCCGTCCCAGCGAAATATGGTCTCTACGACGGCCGTTCCGCCAAGAAGAGAACCGACGGATAAGGCGAGGATAGTCAGCAGCGGTGCCGTGAGAGCCGGTAAAATATAATGCATCCAGATAAAGCGGGGCGGAATGCCTCGGGCTAGTGCCGCTTTTACGTAGGATTTATTCAGTTCTTCCAAAAAGAGAGCGCGTATTTGGCGCGTATATTTTGCGGAAATGACGACGGACAGGGTCAACGTCGGCAAGATCGGTAATGACGGTGAAAAAAGCTCCTTTCCCGAACCTTGCGCAACCAAGCAGTATAGAATCAGCAGGCCGATGCAAAAATCGGGCAGAGCCGTGCCTATAAAAGAAAAGATTCGGCAGCCGTAATCGGGAAAGCGGTCTTTTTTTACGGCACTTATAATTCCTAAAGGCAGGGAAAAGCCGACGGACAGTGCGGTTGATGTGAGCATGAGCAGGGCCGTGCCGGGAATTTTGGCCGCCAAAATTTCACTGACCGGCCTGCCCGAGACGAAAGACGTGCCGAAGTCACCGCTGCAGATTTGAGAAATCCAGTGAATATATTGCGTGACTACGGGCTCATTCAAGCCAAGAGCAATCCGTTTTGCCGTAAGGAGCTCTTCCGTCGTACCGCCATATTGGCTGTAAAGCAAATCGACCGTATCGATTGTACCGATATGCATAAGTGCGAAGGAGATGAGGGAGACGCCGAAGAGTATGATAATAAGGTGTAAGAGCGAACGAAAAAAATAAAAATTCATGAACCGACCTTGATATTTAAAATTTATAATATTATTTTTATACTTGTCAGTATGCAGGAAAAAAAAGAAACGAACAAGCCCACCAAGGGGATAAAGAATACTTTCCTGCAAATACTGCGCCGCAAATTAGAAAATTGACACATTATAAAAAGAAAGACCGTATGCAAGGGGCTTCATTATCGCCGCCGATGCATACAGTCTTTTGCTTGAATTTCACTTTGATTTTTTGTAAGCCGATCTGTGCCTGTACTTCTTTTTATCCGCTTTGACGCGGAAATAGTTGTGTTTGATGGCTGTATTCTTTTCATCCGTCATTGTGTAGACATCAAAGAGGTCAAGAGATTCAATGAAAGGGACGAACTTTTTGAAGCCGAAGTTACGGACATCAAAGTCGGAAAACTGCTTATTCAAAAGATTGCCGAGAGTCCCCGAAAAAATCCACCCGTCTTCATCCGAATTTTCTTCGGTCAGCTTGATGAGCGCCTGTTTTATAGTGGATAAGTCCTTGCCGAGGGTTCTGTCAAAGGCGGAACCGCCGTCGGCAGGATGCGGCAGCTGAGAGGCGTGGTTTTTTTCGGCCTGTGTCGCCGTCGTGTCTTCTTCGTGGTGGTGTTCTTCTTCCGATTCTTCCCACAACACGTCGAGGTAGAGGAACTTATTACACGCCGAAATAAAGGAACGGGGCGTTTTGCTTTCGCCCATGCCGAGGACGTATTTTTGCGATTCCCGCAGCCTTGACGCAAGACGCGTAAAATCGCTGTCCGACGAGACTATGCAAAAGGCATCGAGCTCACTTTGGTAGAGTAAATCCATCGTATCGATAATCAGGGCCGAGTCGGATGAGTTTTTGCGAATAGTATTGCTGTATTGTTGAATCGGCTGAATGGCGTTGTCAAGAATAATATTCCGCCACGATGACATTTGCGGTGTCGTCCAGTTGCCGTAAATTCGTTTGTAGACGACATTGCCGAGGTTATTCGCTTCTGAAAGAATTACGTCAATGTACTTGTTGGAAATATTTTCGGCGTCAATGAGAACGGCCAGTTTCATCTCTTGGTTCATACCGGTTGCAGACTCCCCTTTGAGTTGTAATTAAATGAGTTTTTTCAGATTTTCCGTTATTTCGGACGGGTTTTTGGCAGGCGCCAAATCCATAATCGGCTGTTCGCCTACATAAAGAAGATTGTCACTGCCCGTACGGACGTCGCCGGATGCCGGCTTTTTGCCGTCGTGATACACGGCGGAGAGATTGCCCGCAATAAGATATGCCCGTTCTTTGCCGCTCATGGAAGCGATGTCTTCCGGCTGATACCAGTTCTTGCCGCGCAGGGATATCATACCCGTGTCGGCATTGACTTTGACGACCTTGTCGCTCCATTCCGTAATATCTTTGCTGTACTTATCGCGGCGAGAAACGGTGGTAGGATGATCGTTGAAGAGATCGGACAAACCGCCGCTTGATTCACCGGGATTTTTGTCTAGGACGCGTTGCCATACGGCGGCACCGGCACCGATGTTGTAGCCGGCCCCTACGGCATAGCCGAAAGCCAGCTCGTCGGCTTGCTTTTCCATAGGCTTTGTAATCAATTTTGCCGAGCCGACTTGCGCCAAAATGCCGGCCACGAGCCGGCTTGAATAGTTGCCGCCGACGGCCGCGCTTGCCAAAACGAGAGGCATTTGTTTACGAATGCCCTGAACGGGATGGCCTTTTTGGCCGTGACCCAATTCATGGGCGAGAACGAAGGCGATTTCGTTTTCATTATAATTGAGCGGTTCAAAAGCGCCGATGTTGATGCTGAGGTTATGTCCGATGGTACAGAAGGCGTTAAAGCTCGTGTCGTTATTGACGAAGTAATTGTACGGTTTTTTCGTAATGGACGGATCGGATTTCGCAATGGAGGCGGACAGGCGTGTCATAATGCGGTCCAACATGGCGTTTGCCTGCGGATCCGTATTGACGCCGTACTTTTGCTTCAATTGCTCAAAGAATTCGTTGCGTCCTTGGTTGTCGAGATATTTTAATTCCTTTTCCAATTCGATGTATTGCACGCCCGCGCCGGCAAGGCCTGCCCAGTCGATAGCCTGTACGGGCTGAGTTGCCGGTAGAGCCGCAGCAAAAGAAAATGCCAAGGCGCCGGCCATAACACTTGACTTTATAGCATGTTTCAGCGAGTTCCCATTCATATAAAAGCCTCCTGCATGTATGCCTGTGATTATACGATTGACCTTATTATAGCATAGAAATGATTGTGATATAATGAAAGGGATTCATGATTTCCGTATCAATCCCGCATGTATTTGCGGAATCTTTCCGGGAGGTATATATGAAATGTGTTGTCATCGGTATCGGCGGTGTAGGCGGTTACGTTGCGTCCGTTTTGTGTAAGAACGGCGAAGACGTGACACTCGTCGCCAGAGGAGGGCGTAAGGAAGCACTTCGGCATAAAGGGCTTGTTCTGCACAGCGCCTATATGGGAGAGCATGTTTTTCATCCTGCCGTGACGGATGATGCCGCAATAATCGGCATGGCGGACATCGTCTTCGTGTGTGTCAAAAATTATTCTCTTGTCGAAGCGCTTCGTTCAGTAGAGCCGTGTATCGGCGAGAAGACGCTCGTCGTTCCCGTCATGAACGGACTGGATCATGCCGCCGTTACGGCGGAGATACTTTCGCGCGGCATCGTCGTCGATTCGGTCATGTATATTACATCTTCATTTAACGACGACTATTCCATTACGGAAAGCGGCGGCTTTGCCCGTATGGGTGTAAGCTCGAAGACGGCGGAAGCGGCCGAAACGGTGCGAGCCCTGCTCCATCATCCCGGCGAGATGACCTGCTTTATTCCCGAGGATATGGAGGCCGCAGCGTGGAGCAAATACATTCTCAACTGCGCTTATAACGTCATTACAGCCTACTACAAGGCGAACATTGCCGATCTTTCGCAAGGCAGGCGGCTGACCGAATTTCGTGATCTCATTGACGAAGCTTATGCCGTTGCCGTTGCGAACGGCGTAAGCCTGGCGGCAGATCTGCCGCAGTCAATATATGAAAAAATCATGGGACCGCGGAACGATAAAAACTCGACGAGTTCCATGGCCCGCGATGTCATGTCCGGACGCAGAACCGAAGTGGAAACCTTCAGCGGTTACCTCGTGCGGTTGGCCCATAAGCTGCATGTGCCCGTTCCCGTGTCGGAACGATTTTACGAAGCCTTGAAACATACGGGTGTATAAGATGATGAAAGAAGCAGTGGAAAAGGCGAAAGAATAAAATAGAAATGAGAAAAGTACAGGTAAAGCGGTTTGGGTAAATTTAAATGCTCCGTTCATGCAAACAGCGTGAACGGGGCATTTTTGCGTGTATTCGAACCGGAACCTTACAGCATAAAACTGTAAACTTGTGCTTTATAACCTGTAAAAGTGTAAAGTCACTTTACACTTTTCATACTGAGAAAACGGCTGCATTACGGCATTTGAGATTGGCACGAAAGTTTCATGACTATATAGCAGAAACAATCCTCAAACTATGAATGGATTGCAATAGAGCTGATAGGAGGAAAAGAAAATGAACGATTTATCCAATAAGATTATGTTGACAGTTGCTACGACAGGTGCATACCCGCAGAAACAGCATAATCCGGCCGTACCCCTCGATCCGCCGGAAATTATTGAAGATATTCTGGCTTGTGCTGAAGCGGGTGCAAGCATTGCGCACATACATGTGCGAGATGATGAGCACAAGGCATCTATGGCTTACGAGAAATTTGAGGAAGTTGTAAAAGGTGTTCGCCCCAAGTCGAATATCGTCTTGAATTTAACGACGTCAGGCGGTACGGGTTGGCCCGACGATGTGCGCATGAAACCGATTCAGGAGCTTCATCCCGAAATCGGTTCCTATGACTGCGGGACCATGAACTGACAGCGCACCTGCGTTTTTGAAAATACGCCGCAATTTTTGGAAAAATTGGGAACCGAAATGCAGCGCCATGACGTAAAGCCGGAAATTGAAGTGTTTGACCCCGGCATGATTTACAATGCCTTGGATTTACAGAAGCGAGGTTTCCTTAAAGAAGGGTCTCTTCATTTCCAAATTGTCATGGGCGTTAAAAGCGGGATTGATGCAACCGTATCCAACTTGGTTTGGATGCGCAGCTTGCTGCCGGAAAATGCAACGTGGGGAGCTGTCGGTATCGGGCACGGTCAGATGGCAATTATGCTGGCTACGCTTGTAATGGGCGGACACCTTCGCGTCGGCATGGAAGACAATGTCATGATGAAAAAAGGCGTATTGGCCAAGAGTAATGCGGAATTTGTAAAACGTGCCGTTGATCTTATCCATTTAGCCGGAAAAGAAGTGGCTACACCTGATGAAGCGCGTCAAATTCTGGGTGTAGAAAATAAGACGGCATTGGCCAATAAAAAATAGAACATCACTTTGAGGAGAGCGGAACATGAAAAAGAATATTTTAGTCTACGGTGCAGGACTTATGGGGCGCGGTATTGCACAAGTTTTTTCGCGAAAGGCGGAACATGAGGTCTTTTTATATGATATTAAAGACGATAATATCTTGGGAAAAGTAAAAGCATCCTTGGACGAGTTTGTTGAAAAAAATGTTATTTCAGCCGAAAAGGCAGCGGCACAGTGCAGTCGTATTCATTTTATCAGCGACTTGACGGAATCTTTTTGCAAGACCGTCGATGTGGTAGTGGAAGCCGTTTTTGAAGATATGGAGCTAAAACAGCATGTATTTGAAAAGCTGGAAACACTTTGCAGGGAGGATACGATTTTTTGTACCAATTCTTCCGTCATGAGTCCGACGGAAATCAGTGCGCGCATAAAGCATAAAGCACGTTTTGTAGGCACTCATTTTTGGAATCCGGCCACGCTTATTCCCCTTGTTGAAGTCATTAAGGCTAAAGATTCTTCGGAAGAAACGGTTCAGGCTATATATGGCTTGTTGGCGGATGTGGGAAAACAGCCGATTATATGCCAAAAAGATGTTCCCGGATTTGTAGCCAATCGGCTGCAACATGCCTTGTGGCGGGAAGCCGTTTATATTGTCGAGCAGGGGATTGCCGACGCGGAAACAGTGGACAAGGCCGTTAAATACAGCTTCGGTTTGCGTTTGCCGCATTGCCGCCTATCGCCCGTCAGCAGGGTGCTCCCCGCATTACGGCTCCCCATGTACCTATCGGATCTAATGCAGGTGAACCGAACAACAAAGAAATGCAGACGGCAATTTTGAAGGAATCCCTCGAATGGGTTCGTGATTGCCCGAGCTTCAACGGCTTGAAAGTATTGCCGTATGAATACAGACATAACGTTTAATCGTTAAGTATTACTGTGAAAAAAGGGCGCGAATGTACATTCGTGCCCTTTTTATATTATATGAGGTAAAAAACAAGCGCGGAAGGTAGTGAAATTTATGGGATTGGGGCCCAGTACTAAAATGACGACATTACATCACTATCATTGTCCCGTGACGAGAGAACTTCTCGGTGATGCGGAGTTGTCCTTTCAAAGCCTTATTGTGAACGGCGTTTCCGAACGGTATGACGACAAGATCTTTACGGCCGTACGGACCGGTGAATTGGGAGAAGGCCTACATGCGGACGGCGCCATTGTCATCACCGACGGCTGGGGAAATCATCATATCGATTTTGTCACGGTTATCGAAGAGTTGGGTAAACGGGGTATCCCGTCTGTCGGCATGAGCTATATTGCCAGACAGGGACGTCTCGTGTGCACCAATGACTACATGGATATGATTGTCGACTTCAATAAAAACGAATCCGGTTACGAATCTTCCATTGTAGGCGACAATAACCTTGTCGAATACGATGCTCATAAGGCCGTGAGCTTATTGAAGCTCAAATTGAAACGGGAAGGTATTTCCATTCGGAAAAATGCCGACGGTAAAGATAAAGTTCTTCGTATGGGGCGCCATATACATCATGTGGAGACGGTTCGCTTCGGTGAAAAAACGGAGCTCAACGGGCCGCAATTGACTGTGCGGCGGACAATAGGTGAGATTAAGGAAGCGGAAAAAGAGTATATTGCCGATTTTTCCGTTCATCTCATCGGACCGGCCGACCGGCATCGCTATGTGCATACGAACTTGGACTTTATGCCTGTTGCCTGCAAGACGGAAGACACTCTCGGCAACGGGAAAACCGTGCTTTTGGGTGGGATTGCCGCTATGATTACGGGCGGTGAAGCGAACGGTGCTTACGAGCCCCATAACATCGGATCATCTGAAGGATTTCTTGATGAAGTCGTGCGTTTCGGCAGCAGCGGCACGCCGGAAGTAACGGATAAACTTCTGCACGTGGAAGTGACGTTCATGCCGGAAAAAGGCAGCACTGTTGAAGCCGTGCGTGCAGCGCATCATTTAGCGGACAGAGTGGTCAATGAAGTGCGCCTGGCCATGAAGAAGGCGTACAGCGATTACAGCGGTCCTTATGATATCATGGAATACCATGTTTCGCCGCGCAAGGCGAATATTATTGTCGTTAAAATTGTTTCGGCCTTGGGAAATATGTATGAATCGGCTGTATTTCCTTATGAGCCCGGCGGCATAAGCGGAGCAAAATACCTCATGGATATGGAAAGTCCGCCCATTCATATTTCACCGTTACAATGTCTGGACGGTGTTATCCATTCGTTGCTGTAAACCAAAAGAAGCCCTTCGGCAAACACTCGACATATGGTTACCGAAGGGACTTTTTAATACATTACCTAACCTTGCTACTTCTTTAATTATAATGGACTTACTACATATAACACTCACTATAACCGAATACATGCAATGATACTACATTCTGCTATAACATAACACTCAGAAGTGGCATTGCCGGATAACGTTCTCCCGGCTGCAAGAAAACAAACAGTTAAGATGCTATATGTTAACTGCAAATCCTCTTTTGCAGAGTACGAAGTAAGGACGAGCAGATCGCCTCACCTTACGTACACCTCCTGTTTTGTTATTTGCGGCTTGACGTACGCCGCCATTTATCGGCTGTAAGGCTGTTGCGTGTCGCTGTGTCCTGTCAAAACGTGATCCCGCGAGTCTATAGAGGAATAGTTTATCATACGCGGGAATTCACTAACCGGTTCTATTTCCAAGGGAATCACCTCATTTCTATTATTTGCCTACAGTATAGCATAATATATTGCGTTGTCAAGATATTAGAAATGCAAAATACGCATTTGGGGGAGTATATGAAAAAAGGTGTTGCTTTATGAACGAAGGTTGTCAAATATAATGAGCGCCATAAAGACGATATCTTCGTCACCCGTATTATCCAGTCCGTGCGTGCAGCCGTCGGGAGTAAAGGTCACATCGCCGGGTCCGATCGGGCGATCCGTGCCGTTATCGTGATACGTACCGCGGCCGGACAGGATGTAATAAGTTTCGCTTTCGCCTTTGTGCTCGTGAATTCCCAGTGAACAGCCCGGAGGAATGGTAACCTGAGCATAAAGACCGCATTTTCCGTTTAATTCCGTGTCGTCGAGGAGACGCTTGATCAGGATATAACCTTTGCCGCCGGAGGCATTTTCTTTTTTGATGACGGGCAGTCCATTTTTTACAAAGTTTTTCATGAATTTCATCTCCTTTAATATTCCGTATCTTCCGTTAAGGGAGTTTTGCCGAAGCGTGTAACGAGGTCTTTCTTTTCCCAATGCCATTTAGACGAAGCGAAGCTGATGGAATCGTCGTAGTTGGGCGACTTTATGTTGAGGAGACCGCAAACGAGTTCGTAGACGAGATCGTTCGTAAAATAGGCGTTTTCATGGGACTTGAGTGCCGCCGTGATTTCCGGGTTGCGCCGCATGTAGTCGTCGGATAAGTAGATGAACATGGGAATGCGCAGGACCTTGAAGCTTGCGCCGTCGGGCTGGCGGGCAATATTCGGGTCGGAACCGTGGTCGGAGAAATAGAGGAGTGCATCCAAGTGAAGATGAGCCTCGGCGTAGCCGAAGACTTGCGACAGGAACCAATCCGTATAAAGGATTGTATTGTCGTAGTCCGCTTCCTGATTTATCTTGCCGTCATTAAAGTGTTGGAACTCCGCAGGATAACGGTTGCGATATTCAATGTGGCTGCCCATGATATGAAGGACAATGAAATTTTTCTCATCGGGATTGACGTTTTTAAGGAAGTGCAGCAAGGCACTGTCCAAGGTGGATTCCTTCAGGTCTCTATCGACCCATTCGGCTACGTCCGCCGTATTGGCAATAAGGGAAATGGGTGTATCCGCAACGCCGACAGAGCCTTGGTTGCTGAACCAATATGTCCTATAGCCGGCTTTTTTTGCCATGTCAACGATAGAAATAGATTCGTTAAATTCTTTGTCATTGTAGAAATTCGATTCCGTCAGGGCGTGTTCCAATACGGGAACCGTATACCAGACGCAACTGTAAACGTTCGTGAATAAGGTGAAATGAGGGTCGTCTTTTACAGACGTCAGCCACGGCGTATTTTTCGGTGCCGCCGGATTGTAGGCGTTCATCAGTGTGCGCGTTTCCGATTCTCCGATGATGACGATGACCGTGTTGGGCCCGATTGCGGGGTTCAATTGTACTGCTTGCAGGGCGGCGAACTTGCTGTCGTGGTTTGCCGCGTAAAGGCGGGAACGGTCCAAGTAGTCTTTAGTGTCGAGAAAAGTCCGTATGGGGAAAGAGTTGGGCAGGAGTTCATCGTAGAGCATCCAGACCGACGGTATGATAATAAGAAGAGATAAAACGGGCAGTATCTTGCGGTAGACCGTTGTTTTCGGCAGCGGCGGCAATGTATAGTGCGTTAAAAAGAAAAACAGCACAATAACGAGCAAAATGAAGGTCGTACCGGCAATCATGGCCGGACCGAGAGAATGTAGGTATTCCAGCGTTTCCGCCGGGCCGGTCTGAAAAAGGATGAGTGATCCCGATGTGGTAATGCAGGAACCGTACAGATCATAATAGGCCCATTGAATGAGGTTGACGAAAATGGCCGCAAAATAGATTATTGTCAAAAGCGCTGCGCCGATAACGCGGTGAATATACTGCTTGACTGCCATGGAAAGACAAAAAAGAACGGCAAAGAGAAAGAGACCGTTATAAATATCGTAAATATTATTTAAATAAATAGTATTGCCGTTTATGAGTGTCTTATAACTGAGGAGCGGTCCCGTAACGATCCACGATATGCCGGTGATTGCCGGCGGCAGGATGTTTCGCCAGGACAGTTTTTTTATATATAATGCCAACGAGAGGACAACTGCACCGACAGCCGGAACAAGTCCCCAAATCATATCGGCTATGTTGTCTTCGCCGAGACCGAGAGAAACGAAAAATTGCCATTGTACGCAAAGTGCATAAATGATAATAAAAACGGTGATTAGCGAGAAAATTCGTTTTTTCGTATACGCGCCTGCATCAGCCTGTACAGATAACGCGCTTGTCCGTGTCATGCAGAAAGGCTCCTTATAAATAGGTAAAATCGATACATATCGAACTTATTATACAGCAATGCATGTAAATAACCTAGTATTTCTCGAAATGATTGCCAATTTATATAGACGGAATTGCAGTATGAGTTCACAAAGCAGATGATTTTATAATATTAAGGATTGATAATATGTAGTTGCGTATATTTCATAGTATGGTACACTGGAAAAGTAAGGAACTCCGGTTTGATCCGGTAAAAAGCTTGATAAACGGTTGGAGTACCAAGTCTGAAGGGAGTGTTTGTTCAGTGAGTGATACAGGAAAAAAAGTTGCCGTTATCGGCGCAGGGCCGGCAGGATATACGGCTGCACAGGAATTATCGAAGAACGGGTACAGCGTAGACATATTTGATAAAGAAAGCCGTATCTGCGGCGCTATTTATACGGGGATTCCCGAATATCGCATGTCCAAAGCCTTTTTGGATAAGGTTTATGACGTTATGACAAAGGATGCGAACATTACCTTTCATTTTGACACGAAAATTGACGGCAAAGCATTTGCCGAACTGCGGCAAAACTACGATAAGGTTCTCATTGCAACGGGCGCACAAATTGAAAACACTTATGATTTCACTGTCGGACAGGGGCTTGGTGCAGGGCTTACGCTCCTCTACGATTTGAATATCCTCGGCAAACAGGACGATTATAAAAAGTACAAGGAAGCTGTCGTCTGGGGCGGCGGTAATGTTGCCATGGACTGCGCCCGATCGCTCATTCGTATCATTGACAGGGTAACCGTCGTGTATAGGCGGTCGGAAGCGGAAATGCCGGCAAACAAAAGTGAGATCCGCGATGCCAGAAATGAACATGTCGACCTGGAATTTCTCAGCAACATTAAAGAAATCATCCGCGATACCGAAGGCAATGTCACAGGTGCCGAGGTTATCAAGATGGAATTGGGCGAACCTGATGAATCGGGACGTCGTTCGCCCCATGAAATTCCCGGTTCCGAATACGTCCTGCCGGCGGATCTCATTATCATGGCTATCGGGCAGAAGGTGGACTTGTCCGTTCTCGACGAAACACTGGCTATCGAGGATAACTTCCGGACGAATTTGGAAAATGTCTACATTGCCGGCGATGCCAACGTAGGCCCCGCCACTATCGGCAAGGCTCTCATGGAAGGCAAAGCGGCAGCTGCAATGATGCAAAAACCGTGGTAAATAGATGTAAGGCCATGCAAAAAGAGAATGCCTCTTTGCATGGCCCTCATTCCAAGATATAATCTTGCCAAGATCTGTGCATTTATGGTATAATCCAATTTGTTCGGGGCGATTACGTCGCCTTGAGAGTATGAAACGGCCTCGTGGTGTAGCGGTTAACATGTCGCCCTGTCACGGCGAAGATCGTCGGTTCAAATCCGATCGAGGTCGCCATATTTGCTCAGGTAGCTCAGTCGGTAGAGCAGGGGACTGAAAATCCCCGTGTCGGCGGTTCAATTCCGTCCCTGAGCACCATCAATTTTATATGCGGTTGTGGCGGAACGGCAGACGCGCTACTTTGAGGGGGTAGTGAACGTAAGTTCGTATGGGTTCAAGTCCCATCAACCGCACCATGCTGACAGTAAAGCGCTTTACGGACATTTCGTAAGGCGCTTGTTTTTTGCTGACTACGTTTAATCTTGAGCGGTTTGACTACATTTTGACCACATAAACGAATGACCGCCCTTGCCGCTGCAGCGGCAAGGGCGGTCATTCGTTTGTTTACACGGAAATGGTACTGAATACTTCGCCGATAGGCTCGCGAAGGACAAGGTCGGCACTGTCGTCCATGTCCGTTGCGCCCTTGTTGATGAGGACGAGTTTATTGCCCTTGTAGTAATGTATAAGCCCGGCTGCCGGATAGACGACAAGAGACGTACCGCCGATGATGAGCATGTCGGCCTGACTGATATACCGGATGGTAGCCGTAATGACCGAGTCATCCAAACTTTCTTCGTAGAGGACGACGTCCGGTTTTATAGGACCGCCGCAAGCGTCGCACATAGGAATACCTTCGGCCGCTTTCATATACTCGGCGTCAAAAAACTTGCGGCAGTGCTCGCAGTAGTTGCGGTGTACGCTGCCGTGAAGTTCCAGGACGTTCTTACTGCCCGCTTTTTGATGGAGACCGTCGATATTCTGCGTAATAACGGCTTTCAATTTTCCTGCTTTTTCCAGCTCCGCCAATTTTAAGTGGGCCGCATTGGGCTTCGCATCAAGACAGAGCATTTTGTCGTGGTAAAAACGATAAAATTCGCTCTTATTATTTTTGTAAAAGGTGTGGCTCAAGATCGTTTCGGGGCGAAACTTATAATGCTGATTATAGAGGCCGTCAACACTGCGAAAGTCGGGAATGCCGCTTTCCGTAGAGACTCCGGCGCCGCCGAAAAAGACGATGTTGTGAGAGCTGTCAATGAGCTTGGCAAAACGTTCCGTGTCGGTCATGATATATTCTCCTATACAAATAATGGGTAAACGGCGTCAGTTTTTATTCCACTATACCATTATTTTAGGAGATTGACCAATTGAAAGTATAAAAAGCGAATATATTTTTCTTTGGACGAACACAATAATTTCATAATGCGGGAAAGAAGAAATAAGCTTTGTGCAGGAAAATATCCGAGTAATAGCGAGTAAAAACTTATAACATAAAGATTTTGCACCTGAAT
>OBWI01000904.1_pt1 | contig 13537 bp, 3 predicted proteins | sample 1495201 | NCBI WGS metagenome assembly OBWI01 (sample SAMEA2580050, study PRJEB22360) | human gut metagenome | biome: human gut; feature: human-associated habitat; material: faeces | place: Denmark | collected 2008/2010
CTGCGGATGGACCAACTGCCCCTTCAGATGCATCGACGTCGGCTTCGACGGAGTCTGCATCAAATAGCACAGTAGGAGCTAAAACAGCTCCCTCTAATGCCGGAGCTTCTTATGATGTCCCAGCAGCGAATGTCGATCAAGCAAATACAGGTGTTGCGCAGGAAGTCAAAGAGCAATCTGAGGCTAACAAAGCAGCAGCTAAAGCTGGGGAAGCTGCAAAACCAGCTCCGAAAGCTGAAGAAGCTGTAAAACCAGCTGAATCTGAAGGAACAGCAAAACCAGCTCCAAAAGCTGAAACACCAAAAGCAACCGCTAGACCAGAAGCAAAAAAAGCTGATGAAAAGAGCCCAGCACACAGTGCTGTGTCAGAAGCAGCAAAACCAGCTGCTTCTACAAGCGCTGCAACTAGCGAAAGCTCAGAAGCAGCAAGCACAAGTGAAGCTGCAACACCAACAGTGGCCCTCAAGCCTAAAGTGCAAGTAGCCTCACTTCGTGGTACTGAAGCTCCTAAAGCAGATCAAGCAGCAGCTGAAGATCGCAGTGCAGTACTTGATCGTGCCGCAACTGATATGACGAACGGCGGAGCTTTGGCATCAGGTCGTAGCCGTCGTGGACGTCGTGCTTTGACAGACCACAACAACCAACCTATTGATGTTGAAACGACTTTGAAAACTGATGAAGAAGCAACTCCTACTATGGATGATCCAAATGGGTCAGCTGTTTCATCTCAACCTGTACCAGCTGGTTATGAAAGAAAAGAAGGCGACTTCTATACATATGGTATTTGGGATTTAACGAAGTTTAACGAACGTTATCATACGAATTATTATGCACGTGCCTATAAGAGTTTTGATAATTCAACAGATACAACAGTTGAATTGATTAATAAAAATACGGGCGCTGTTGTTGAAACTAGGAAAATTACTGCTTCAAGTGGTATCCAAAAATTCACAACTACAACTGCTGCATCGAACGGAGAATTGACTTTCCAAGTAGATTACAATGAAGGTAGGGGAGCTGCTGCTGATAAATCGGATAAACCGTTTATTCAAAACGGTTACGAAGTTGGAGCAGCTATCAAAGCCTTAGTTGCTGCTGGCCATACCTTGACTCCAGAAGAGAAGACCCGTTACGATGCGGTTTATAATGCTCGTACGACAACGGATATTATCAACGTTGTTGAACCAGCTTATAACGGCCGTACTATCACAGATTCAAATGATAAGATTCCTGTTACCGTCAATCAAAAAACACTTTATAAAGTAGTTGATAAAAACAACCCAACTTATGATCCTAATAAGACGGATAAAACAGCACAGACTTATAAACCAAACGGAAATGAAGTAGATCTTGCAAGTTATTCAATAACAGCTATGGAAGGTCAAAACTTTACTGCTTCTGGTGAACGTCAGTTTAAGAATTATAAACTTTATCAGACAGCTGATTCAAATGAAAAATCTGGTTATGTCAGCAAACCTTATACTGTAGGTACCAGATTTATGGATGCTGAGCGTGCTGGAATTAAACGTATTAAAGAAATCGTTGGTAAAGACGGTACGGTTGTCATCCGTGTTTATCTTTTAGATCCAAGACAACAAAGCAAACGTTCAGATGGTACTTTGAGTACTGATGGTTATATGCTCATAGCAGAAACTGAACCAATCAAACCAGGGCAAGCCAATACAAAGGAATTGGTGGTTAAAAAGACACCTCTTCGTACGATTGCTTTCAGAGGTAATGATGGCGTCAACCATCCAAATGGTATTGAAGTTCCATTTGATTTCCAAGACGCTGCCGGTTATGTCCCTAAAAAGACGGTATTTGTTCCATTCTTGGGAGATAATATTGGTCACCTTTCTCCAAATGCTCAATTGGAGCGTGGAGTAAAAGGTATTGGTACCAACGTTGACCTGCTCAACACCTTAGTTCCTTACAAAGAACCTGTTTACTACTATGTAAAACCAGAGCCTGTAACAGTTATTCCTGAAGTTGAAAAGCAATTGGAAGGTCGTAAACTTGTAAATGGTGAATTTAGCTTCAAGATTAAGGAAAAATCTTCTGAACCTGGTGTGGAAGAAACTGTTACAAACAAAGATGGTAAAGCAACCTTCTCTAAATTGACATTTGATAAAGTAGGTACTTATACATACACCATCACTGAGTTACGTGGCAGAGATGCAAATGTTGACTACGATGACATGGAAGTGACCATGACTGTCACGGTTACTCAAAATGCTGCGGGTGATTTGCAAGCTAAAGTTAAATACAGTGCTGAAGGTGGATATAAAATAAGCGATGATGATAAGGTCTTTAACAACTACGTTGTCGCCCCTGTTAAGACAAAATTCGACTTCACCAAAGCTCTTGCAGGTCGTGCACTTAAAAATGGTGAGTTCAGTTTCCAATTGAAAGATGAGAACGGAACTGTTCTTCAAACGAAGACTAACAATGCTAGTGGTGTGATCGCCTTTGACGATTTGACATTCACAAAAGCTGAAGTTGGTGTCCATCATTACACTGTAGAAGAAGTTGTTCCGGCAAACAAAGAAGCTGGCATGACTTATGACCCAATGAAAGCTGCAGTAACCATCACTGTTACTAAGAATGGCCATGTTCTTAAAGCGGTTAATACACTTCCAGCAGACACTGAATTCAACAATACCTTCACTCCTACCGCAACCCAAGCACAATTCCGCTTCACAAAACGTTTGGAAGGTAAGACTCTTGAAGCCAATGCCTTCACCTTCGAATTGCTTGAAAATGGCAATGTGATCCAAAGCAAACAAAACGCAGCGGATGGTTCAATCCAATTCGATGCAATCTCATACGCTGCTGCAGGTACACATACTTACACTGTACGTGAAAAAGCTGGAACAGATACCAACATCGATTACGATCCAATGAACGCTGTTGTGACTGTTAACGTCACAAAAGATGCTCAAACTGGTCTTTTGAACGCTGCGGTTACTATGCCAGCTGATACTGAATTCAACAACTTTGCTGTTGCTCCTGTTAAGACCAAGTTCAACTTCTCTAAAGCTCTTGCAGGTCGTGCTCTTAAAGATGGTGAGTTCACTTTCCAATTGAAAGATGCCAACGGAACTGTTCTTCAAACGAAACAAAACAATGCTAGTGGTGTGATCGCCTTTGACGATTTGACATTCACAAACGCACAAGTTGGTACTCACAAGTACACTGTTGAAGAAGTTCGTGGTTCAGAAACTGGTATGCAATATGACCCAATGAAAGCTGAAGTAACGATTACGGTTACTAAGAATGGTCATGTTCTTAAAGCGGTTAATACGCTTCCAGCAGATACTGAATTCAACAATACCTTCACACCTGCTGCAACACAAGCACAATTCCGCTTCACAAAACGTTTGGAAGGTAAGACTCTTGAAGCCAATGCCTTCACCTTCGAATTGCTTGAAAATGGCAATGTGATCCAAAGCAAACAAAACGCAGCGGATGGTTCAATCCAATTCGATGCAATCTCATACGCTGCTGCAGGTACACATACTTACACTGTACGTGAAAAAGCTGGAACAGATACGAATATCGATTATGATCCAATGAACGCTGTTGTGACTGTTAACGTCACAAAAGACGCTCAAACTGGACTTTTGAACGCTGCAGTTACTATGCCAGCTGATACTGAATTCAACAACTATGTTGTTGCTCCAGTTGTGACCAAGTTCGACTTCACTAAGAAGTTGGCAGGTCGCGCCCTTAAAGCAGGTGAATTCAGCTTCGTATTGAAAGATGCTGCTACAGGTGCCGTTGTTGAAACTGTACAAAATGATGCTGCTGGTAACGTATCCTTCTCTAACTTGTCATTTGACAATACTAAAGTAGGTACTCACACTTATACAGTAGAAGAAGTTATCCCAGCCAACAAAGAGTTTGGTATGACTTACGATGCCATGAAAGCTACTGTTACAGTTAAAGTTGCTAAGAATGGTCACTCATTGACAACTGTTACCAATGTATCTTCAACAGGTGGTAAAGATGCCAACGGTAACGCTACTGACGGTACTGCGGATAAAGAATTCAACAACAAAGTAACACCACCAGAAACACCTAAATTCCAACCAGAAAAATTCGTTGTAAGCAAAGAAAAATACGATGTTACTGGTAGAAAATTGATGGATGATGACGATGAGTTGACAGATGAATACGCTGAAACTAACGCAAATCCATATGCTGATGGTGTTGCAAACAACGAACCAGAAAACTTGAATACCAAGACTGTTAAACGTGGTTCTAAATTGGTTTACCAAGTATGGCTTGATACAAATCAATTTACTGAAGCAAACAACGTTCAATACGTTGGTGTATCCGATAAATACGATGCTGACAAATTGACAGTGAACGCTTCAGACATCAAGGCTTACGATTCAGTTACTGGTGCAGATGTGACGAACAAGTTCGACATCAAAGTTGAAAATGGTACTATCACTGCAACTTCTAAAGAAGAGTTCATCAAAGATAAAGTAAACAATCCAGTTATCGATACAACTAAGTTCGAATTTGGTCGTTACTATAAATTTGATATTCCAGCAACTGTTAAAGCATCTGTTGCGGCTGGTGCTGATATTGAAAATACAGCTAACCAAACAGTTCACGTTTACAACCCAGTAAGCAAGACAGTTGAAAAACCAAACAAACCAACACAAAAACGTGTGAACAGTGTTCCAATTCCACTTGACCTTAAATTCACGAAGACTCTTGCTGGACGTACGCTTCAAGCTAACGAATTCGAATTCATTTTGAAGAAAAATGGTACAGAAGTTGAACGTGTTCACAATGATGCAAGTGGTAAAGTAAACTTCAAGACACTTGAGTTTGGTCGCGATGATCTTGGTAAGACTTACAACTACACTGTAGAAGAAGTTCGTGGTGCTGATAGTACCGTTACTTACGACCCAATGGTTGCGACTGTGAAAGTTGTGGTTTCTCACGACGGTACAGCTAAAGCAATCGTAGCAACTGTCACAGATGCTGCTGATAAAGAATTTAACAATACCGTAACACCTCCAACAGAACCTAAGTTCCAACCAGAGAAATACGTTGTATCTAAAGCGAAATTCGATATCACAGGTACGAAGCTCGTTGATGACGATTCTGAATTGACAGATAAATATGGTGAAACAAACACAAACCCATATGTCGACAATACAAACAACAACGAAGCTGAAAACTTAAATACCAAGACAGTTGAACGTGGATCTAAACTTTACTACCAAGTATGGTTGGATACAACTAAGTTTGACGCAAATAACAAAGATAACATCCAAACAGTTGGTATCTCAGATGACTTTGACGAAACGAAGTTGAATGTTACTGCATCTGAAATCAAGGCTTACGATTCAGTCACTGGTGCAGATGTTACTAACAAGTTCGATATTGCTATTAATAACGGTATTGTGACAGCTAACCTGAAAGCAGGCTTCACGAAGTCACTTGGAGACGCTGAAAATACTCAAGTAATCGATACAACTAAGTTCGAATTTGGCCGCTACTATAAATTTGATATCCCAGCAACAGTGAAAGACGATGTCGTAGCTGGTGCTGATATTGAAAACAAAGCAGCTCAAGTTGTGAACTATTATGACCCAACTCATAAATCTGTAACACCAAAAGAAAAACCAACTGAAAAACGTGTTAACAGTGTTCCAATCTCAGTAGAATTCAACTTCACTAAGAAATTGGAAGGTCGTGCGCTTAAAGCTGGCGAATTCACATTCGAGTTGAAAGACAGCGACAATGTTGTGATCGCAAGGACAACCAACGACGCAGACGGTAACTTCAAGTTCGTACCAGTTGATTACACAAACAGAGCTGGTGAAACTGTCACAGCCCTTAAGTACAAGAAGGGTCAAGAAGGTACTTACACTTACACTGTAACAGAGGTGAAAGGTACAGACTCGACTGTCACTTACGACCCAATGGCTGCAGTCGTAACGGTTAAAGTCAGTCACGATGGTACAGCGAAAGCCTTGATCACAAACGTGACAGATCCTGCCGATAAAGAATTCAACAACCGTGTCACTCCACCAACAGAACCTAAGTTCCAACCAGAGAAATACGTTGTTTCTAAAGCGAAGTTCGATATCACAGGTACGAAGCTCGTTGATGACGATTCTGAATTGACAGATAAATATGGTGAAACAAACACAAACCCATATGTCGACAATACAAACAACAACGAAGCTGAAAACTTAAATACCAAGACAGTTGAACGTGGATCTAAACTTTACTACCAAGTATGGTTGGATACAACTAAGTTTGACGCAAATAACAAAGATAACATCCAAACAGTAGGGATCACAGATAACTACGACAAGGATAAATTGACGGTTACTGCATCAGACATCAAGGTTTACGATTCAGTTACTGGCGCAGATGTAACAACTAAGTTCGATATCTCTGATAATAACGGTGTTCTTACAGCTAACCTGAAAGCAGGCTTCACGAAGTCACTTGGCGACGCTGAAAACACTCAAATCATTGATACTACTAAGTTCGAATTTGGTCGCTACTATAAATTTGATATTCCAGCAACAGTGAAAGACGATGTCGCAGCTGGTGCTGATATTGAAAACAAAGCAGCTCAAGTTGTGAACTACTACAACCCAGTAAGCAAGAGAGTTGAAAAACCAAACAAACCAACTGAAAAACGTGTCAACAGTGTTCCAGTTCCACTTGATCTTAAATTCACGAAATCTCTTGAAGGTCGTCAATTGAAAGATCAAGAATTCACATTCGTTCTTAAGAAAGATGGCAATGTTGTCGAAACAGTGAAGAATGATGCGACTGGTAAGGTTAACTTCACTCAACTTAAGTTTGGTAAAGATGATCTTGGTAAGACTTACAACTACACTGTAGAAGAAGTTCGTGGTACAGATAGCACCGTTTCTTACGACCCAATGGTTGCGACTGTGAAAGTTGTGGTTTCTCACGACGGTACAGCGAAAGCAATCGTTGCGAATGTAACAGATGCTGCTGATAAAGAGTTCAACAACCGTGTCACTCCTCCGGAAGAACCTAAGTTCCAACCAGAGAAGTATGTATTGAATGCAGAGAAATTCTCAATCACTGATAACAAGCTTCTTGATGACGATTCTGAATTGGCTGACAAGTACGCAGATACAAATGCCAACCCATATGTGGATGGTACTGCAAACAACGAAGCTGAAAACATCAATACGAAGACTGTTAACCGTGGCGACAAGTTGGTTTACCAAGTGTGGTTGGATACAACTAAATTTGACGCTAACAACAAGGATAACATCCAATCAGTAGGAATCTCAGATGACTACGATGAAGCTAAGTTGAATCTTGATTCTACTAAGATTAAAGCGTATGACTCTGTAACAGGTGCAGATGTAACAACTAAATTCGATATCACTGTGAACAATGGTGTGATTACAGCTAACCTGAAAGATGGCTTCACTAAGTCACTTGGCGACTCTGAAAACACTCAAATCATTGATACAACGAAGTTCGCATTTGGACGTTACTACAAGTTCGACATCCCAACAACAGTTAAAGCTGATGTTCCTGGTGGGGCAGACATTGAAAATACTGCAGCTCAAGTTGTGAACTACTACAACCCAACAACTAAGAAAGTTGAAAAACCAAGCAAACCAACTGAAAAACGTGTGAACAACGTTCCGGTTGAAGTGTCATTCAACTTCACTAAACGTTTGGAAGGTCGTGAACTGAAAGCCAACGAATTCAACTTCGTGCTTAAAGATGCTTCAGGTAAAGTTGTTCAAACAGTAAGCAATGATGCATCTGGTAACGTTTCATTCTCACCACTTAGCTTCAAGAAAGGTGAAGAAGGCGTACACAACTACACTGTAGAAGAAGTGAAGGGAACAGACGCAACCGTTACATACGATACAATGAAAGCAACTGTAGCAATCACAGTATCACACGACGGTACAGCTAAAGCCCTTGTAGCAACTGTAGGTGCAATCGCTGATAAAGAGTTCAACAACCGTGTCACTCCTCCGGAAGAACCTAAGTTCAACCCTGAAAAATATGTTGTTTCTGAAGCGAAATTCGACGTAACAGGTACAAAACTCGTTGACGATGATAAAGAATTGGCAAACAAGGTTGCGGATACAAACGCTAACCCTTACGCTGATGATGCATCAAACAACGAATTGGAAAACTTGAATACTAAGTCAGTGAAACGTGGTCAAAAACTTTACTACCAAGTATGGTTGGATACTACTCAATTTGACGCTAACAACAAGGATAATATCCAAACAGTTGGTATCACAGATGACTACGATGAAACTAAGTTGACTGTGAATGCTTCAGACGTCAAGGCATACGATTCAGTTACTGGCGCAGATGTTACATCTAAGTTCGACATTTCAATCGCTAACGGTGTGATTACAGCTAACCTGAAAGATGGCTTCACGAAGTCACTTGGCGACGCTGAAAATACTCAAATCATTGACACGACTAAGTTCGAGTTTGGACGCTACTATAAATTTGATATTCCAGCAACAGTGAATGCAGACGTTCCTGGTGGTGCAGATATCGAAAATACAGCAGCTCAAGTTGTGAACTACTACAACCCAACAACTAAGAAGGTTGAAAAACCAAACAAACCAACTGAAAAACGTGTAAATAGTGTTCCAGTTGACATCGAATTCAACTTCACTAAACGTTTGGAAGGTCGTGAACTGAAAGCTAACGAATTCAGCTTCGTGCTTAAAGATTCAGAAGGTAAAGTTGTTGAAACAGTAAGCAACGATGCATCTGGTAACGTTAAATTCTCTAAACTTGAATTCAAGAAGGGTCAAGAAGGCGTACACAAGTACACTGTAGAGGAAGTGAAGGGAACAGACGCAACTGTCACTTACGATACGATGAAAGCGAATGTAACAGTAACCGTTTCACATGACGGAACTGCTAAACTTCTCGTAGCAAAAGTTGGCGAAATCGCGGACAAAGAATTCAACAATACTGTTCGTCCTCCAGAAACACCTAAGTTCAACCCTGAAAAATATGTTGTTTCTGAAGCGAAATTTGACGTAACAGGTACGAAACTCGTTGATGATGATAAAGAATTGGCTAACAAGGTTGCGGATACAAATGCTAACCCATACGCCGATGATGCATCAAACAACGAATTGGAAAACTTGAATACTAAGTCCGTGAAACGTGGTCAAAAACTTTACTACCAAGTATGGTTGGATACTACTCAATTTGACGCTAACAACAAGGATAATATCCAAACAGTTGGTATCACAGATGACTACGATGAAACTAAGTTGACTGTGAATGCTTCAGACGTCAAGGCATACGATTCAGTTACTGGCGCAGATGTTACATCTAAGTTCGACATTTCAATCGCTAACGGTGTGATTACAGCTAACCTGAAAGATGGCTTCACGAAGTCACTTGGCGACGCTGAAAATACTCAAATCATTGACACGACTAAGTTCGAGTTTGGACGCTACTATAAATTTGATATTCCAGCAACAGTGAATGCAGACGTTCCTGGTGGTGCAGATATCGAAAATACAGCAGCTCAAGTTGTGAACTACTACAACCCAACAACTAAGAAGGTTGAAAAACCAAACAAACCAACTGAAAAACGTGTAAATAGTGTTCCAGTTGACATCGAATTCAACTTCACTAAACGTTTGGAAGGTCGTGAACTGAAAGCTAACGAATTCAGCTTCGTGCTTAAAGATTCAGAAGGTAAAGTTGTTGAAACAGTAAGCAACGATGCATCTGGTAACGTTAAATTCTCTAAACTTGAATTCAAGAAGGGTCAAGAAGGCGTTCACAAGTACACAGTAGAAGAAGTCAAAGGAACAGACGCAACTGTCACTTACGATACGATGAAAGCGAATGTAACAGTAACTGTTTCACATGACGGAACTGCTAAACTTCTCGTAGCGAAAGTTGGCGATATTGCGGATAAAGAATTCAACAATACTGTTCGTCCTCCAGAAACTCCTGATTTCAATCCAGAGAAATACATCTTGAACGAATCTAAATTCGATCTTACAGGTGTGAAACTTCTCGATGATGATAGCGAGTTGAAACACAAAGTTGCGGACACAAATGCCAACCCATATGCGGACGGTACTGCCAACAACGAAGCTCAAAATATCAATACGAAGACACTCAAGAAAGGTGATAAAGTATACTACCAAGTATGGTTGGATACAACTAAATTCACCGAAGCACACAATATTCAATCTGTTGGTGTGACAGATAAATATGATAGCGAAAACTTGAATATCAACGTAGCAGATATTAAAGCATACGACTCTGTAACAGGAGAAGATGTAACAGCTAAGTTTGACATCAAGCTTGAAAACGGTCTAATCACTGCAACATCTAAAGCAGATCTTACTAAGTCTCTTGGTGACGCAGAAAATACCCAAGTCATCGACACAACTAAGTTGGCCTTTGGACGTTACTACAAGTTTGAAATTCCTGCAGAAATTAAACAAAGTGCACAAGATGGTGTGGACATTGAAAATACTGCATCTCAAACAGTTCACCAATATGATCCAACTCATAAGACAGTGAACAAACCAAACAAACCAACTGAAAAACGTGTTGTAAATCTTCCAGTTAAGGTACAATTCCAATTCACTAAGAAATTGGAAGGACGCACATTGAAAGCTGGTGAATTCAGCTTCGTTCTAAAAGACGAAAAAGGCAATGTGATCGAAACTGTGAAGAATGACGCAGATGGTAAGATTACCTTCTCAAATCTTGAGTTCAAACGTGGTGAAGAAGGAACTCACCTCTACCATGTAGAAGAAATTCGTGGTACAGATTCTAGCGTTGTTTACGATAAGATGGTTGCGACCGTTGGTATCGTGGTGAATAAAGAAGGTAAGGTATTAGTGGCTAATACTAAGTTGCCAGAAGATACAGAGTTTAACAACACTGTTATTCCGCCAACAACACCGCCAACAACACCGCCTAATACACCGCCAACACCACCAACACCACCAACAACACCACCAACACCACCAACAACACCACCAACTCCTCCAACACCACCAACAACACCACCAACGACTCCTCCAACACCGCCAACACCACCAACACCACCAACACCACCGGCTCCAGGACTTCCTAACACTGGTGAAGAACAATCAGTATCAGCTGCATTGTTAGGTGCTGCACTTGGTATGGTTGGACTCGCTGGACTTGCAAAACGCAAGAAACGTGAAGACTAAAATTGAGGAGACATCGACAGTTTTGTAGATGAGGCGACAATTTTAGATCTAAGATGAAGAGGCTTTGCTCGAAAGAGCAGGGCCTCTTTGTTGTTGAAAATAAAAAAATATACAGGTAAATAGTGAAATTTTTTAGAAATTCTGTAACTAGTTTCAGAAAATTTTCATTGACTTGCAGGCGATAAAACAGTATACTAGAAAAGCAATTTGAACTTTCAAACTGCCGGCAACAAGGGGAATGAATCCACTTTGAATTGGAAAAGAGTAGGGAGTGGAAGAACTTCACACCCTTATTGTCGTCAGTTACCCTATTAAATAAAGGTCTGTGATACAAACGCAGGCCTTTGTTTTTTGCATAATTATAAATGTTCGAAAAATCCTTTTTCCTTTAGTTTCTCAGTAAGATTCTCTTGATTTCGAAAAAGCAGATGATTCAAGAAATATTGTGAATTTTTTATAGGCTCTCTTCCATATTTGTGTTACAATAAAACTATTATTATCGAAGGGAGACACTATGATTAATTCAATTGTTTCACAAGGCTTGATCTGGGCCATTCTCGGTTTGGGGATCTTTATGACCTTCCGAATTCTAGACTTCCCGGATATGACAACAGAAGGTTCCTTCCCACTGGGAGGAGCGGTGGCAGTGACCTTGATTACCAAGGGGGTCAATCCCTTGGTGGCAACCTTGGCTGCCATTGGAGCAGGGTGCTTGGCAGGACTTGCGACCGGTCTTCTCTACACCAAGGGAAAAATTCCAACACTTTTATCGGGGATCCTCGTGATGACATCGTGTAACTCAGTTATTCTCTTTGTCATGCAACGGGCCAATCTGGGGCTTTTGGGTTATAAAAAAATCCAAGACTTTCTTCCCCTTGCTAGTGGCCTCAATGAAATCCTGGTTGGTTTGATCTTTGTGGGTCTCGTGATTCTCGGTTTGATTTTCTTCTTGGATACACGCTTGGGCCAAGCTTATATCGCGACGGGAGACAATCCTGATATGGCGAAAAGTTTTGGGATCAATACGGACCGAATGGAACTGATGGGTTTGGTGATTTCAAATGGAATTATTGCCCTTTCTGGTGCGCTGATGGCCCAGCAAGAAGGCTATGCGGATGCATCACGTGGGATCGGGGTCATCGTTATTGGACTTGCTAGCCTCATTATTGGAGAGGTCCTCTTTTCAAATGTCACCTTGACGGAGCGCCTGCTCAGTATTGCAATTGGTTCCATCGCCTACCAATTTTTGATCTGGGCTGTGATCGCCCTTGGCATCAATACCAGCTACATTCGAATCTTCAGTGCCTTGATCTTGGCTATCTGCCTGATGATTCCAACCTTTAAAGGAAAAATCATGAAAGGAGCGAAACTCAGTAAATGACAGCGATTGTAGAATTAAAAAATGTAACCAAGGCTGTGAGCAATGGGATGAACGAAGAAAAGGTCATTCTGGATGATGTCTCCTTGGAAATTCGAGAGCATGATTTTATCACGATTTTGGGGGGTAATGGAGCTGGAAAATCAACCCTTTTTAATACGATTGCAGGGACCCTTCCAGTGAGCAGTGGCAAGATCTATATTTTGGGGGAAGATGTGACCAATTACTCTCCTGAAAAGAGAGCCAAGTATCTATCACGGGTCTTTCAAGATCCAAAAATGGGAACAGCACCTCGGATGACAGTAGCTGAAAACCTCTTGGTTGCCAAGTTCCGTGGAGAAAAACGGGGCTTGATTCCGCGTCACTTGGCAAGCTATAAAGAAGAGTTTCAAACAGTTCTTGCTAAGATCGGCAATGGCTTAGAAAAGCATATCGATACAGCGGTTGAATTTCTTTCAGGGGGACAACGCCAGGCCTTGAGTCTGTTGATGGCTACCTTGAAACGTCCAGAACTCTTATTGCTAGACGAACACACAGCCGCCTTGGATCCAAAAACGAGTCAGGCTCTGATGGCTTTGACAGATGAATTTGTGAAACAAGACGCCCTCACAGCCCTTATGATCACCCACCATATGGAAGATGCATTGAAATATGGCAATCGCTTGATTGTCATGAAAGACGGGCACATCGTCCAAGACCTCAACCAAGAAGAAAAAGCCCAAATGAGCATCGCAGACTACTATCAATTGTTTGAGAAAGACTAAGATACAAAGGGCGTAGCGGATACAGTCAAAATAGGGAGTAGGACAGAAGCGATATGATTTATGAACGCTTCGTCGTCCTACTTCCTTTTTATTTTCTAAAAAACAAATGATAGCTTATAAATATACTATATGGATTGAACGGGTGCTTTATAAAAGGGGGA
>OBWI01000910.1_pt1 | contig 13451 bp, 10 predicted proteins | sample 1495201 | NCBI WGS metagenome assembly OBWI01 (sample SAMEA2580050, study PRJEB22360) | human gut metagenome | biome: human gut; feature: human-associated habitat; material: faeces | place: Denmark | collected 2008/2010
CCTTCACCAGGGCAAAAGCCCGCCGCGGGGGCGGTATTCACCTGCCATAACAACGGAGAAAGCGCCATCGCCGTTAACAGTCGACGGCGCGAAATAAGAGGTAAGCCGCTCATCAATAAACAAAACTCACAGGTGCAGCACCCGCCGGATGCGGCAAAATACCCATCGGGATGCCATAAATCATTTCGAGGGTTTCGCCGCGCATAATTTCCGCAGGCGTTCCCTGAGCAATCATTTCACCACCGCGCAGGGCGACCAGATAATCACAGTAGCGTGCCGCCATATTGATATCGTGCAGCACGGCAATGACCGTCAGGCCACGTTCCTGACTTAAACGGTGCACCAGCGCCAGCACATCAACCTGGTGGGCGATATCCAGCGCCGAAGTCGGTTCGTCGAGCAACAGACAACGGCTATCCTGCGCCACCAGCATGGCGATCCACGCCCGCTGACGTTCGCCGCCAGAGAGACTATCGACCAGCCGATGCGCCAGCGGTTTTAAGCCAACCAGCGAGATAGCTTCCTCGACTTTTTCGCGATCTGCCGCCCCAAAGCGCCCCAACGCGCCATGCCACGGGTAACGACCAATCGCCACCAGTTCACGCACGGTCATCCCTTCTGCCGGAGGAAGCTGCTGCGGCAAATAAGCCACTTTGCGGGCAAACGCTTTGCTGCTCCAGCTTTCCAGCGGCTGGGCATCAAGAAGAATCTCCCCTTCTGACGGAGGCTGATGACGGCCAAGCATTTTGAGCAGAGTGGATTTACCAGAACCGTTGTGACCGATCAGACCGGTCACTTTCCCGGCAGGAAAGGTTAACGACAGCGGATGCAAAAGCGTGCGCCCGGGCACACGAAAGGAGATATTACGCAGTGCAAAAGTGGTATCGGAATGATTCGTGTATTCCTGCATAACAGCCAACTTGTGAAATGGGCACGGAAATCCGTGCCCCAAAAGAGAAATTAGAAACGGAAGGTTGCGGTTGCAACGACCTGACGTTCTGCGCCCCAGAAGCAGCCATAAGTGTTAAAGCAGCTGGCGACGTATTCACGATCGAACAGGTTGTTAACATGCAGCGCCACGTTGGAGCCCGCCATGCCGACTCGCGCCAGATCATAACGCACTAACGCATCCACGACCGTATAACTTCCCACTTTAAAGGAGTTAGCCGGATCACCATAGCTGGAGCCAGTATAACGACCACCGGTGCCCAGCGTCAGACCTGAAAGCGGACCGTCAAAGAAGGTATAGTCAGCCCACAGCGAAGCCATGTGTTTTGGCACCTGTGCAGGCGTATTGCCTTTATAGGTAGTATCGGTGGTGTATTCCGCATCGGTGTAAGTATAAGAACCGACTACGTTAACACTCGCCGACAGCGCCGCTTTCGCTTCGATTTCTACGCCACGTGCGCGGATCTCGCCACCTTCAACCGAGAAGAAGGAACCCTCAGGGTCCGCCATCAGGTTGTTGGTTTTAGTGAGATTATACACGGCACCAGTAACTACAATCGGACGATCTTCCGGTACATATTTCACGCCGACTTCATACTGCTTACCTTTAGACGGTGCGAAAATATTACCATCCTTCCCAACTTGCGAAGAAGGTTCAAACGATTCGCTATAGCTGAAGTAAGGTGTTACACCATTATCAAACAGGTAGTTAACACCACCACGCCAGGTAAACTGTTTGTCATCACGTTTATCGGTCGTCCCAGCAACGCGGTTAAGAGATTCTTGATCTGCCCAGTCATAACGACCGCCTAGGGTGACCAGCACTTTATCCCACTGCGCCTGATCCTGAACATAAACGCCCGTTTGTTTCTGTTTATTCAGAATGCGGTAAGGGCCGGAGTTTGCCGGATCTTTGGCATTGAAGTCGAAATCGGTATTCACCGGATTGTACAGATTGAGCAGTGGCACAGAGTCGTCGTAACCAAACCAGGCGTTGATGTCATTACGCATACGCATAAAGTCGACACCGGTCAGCAGGGTGTGGTCGATATCGCCAGTGGCAAACTTGCTCTGCAACTGGGTATCAACGGAGAAGTTTTGCAGCTTCTCATCATCAACGACGTATTTACGTGCCAGATAATGGCCTTTATCCGCTGGCGCTAATGCCGCACACTGTTTGCTGTAAGCATTCGCCGGATCGGAGCAGACGCCGTAACCATAAACGCTGTTTTGCGAGGTTTTGTTTTCAGCAAAGCGCAGGTTCTGACGCACAGTAAAGGTGTCGTTAAATTCGTGATCGAAGCTGTAGCCGACCATCTTCTCATTACGAGAATAGGTGTTGTTCTTCGCCCCTTCATTAAAGTCTGTCGGCAGACGCTTACCGTTCGGCAGCGGCTCAACGGTTCCCTCTTTCGGCAACCAGCCGTAATAACCGGTTTCCGGCTCGTTCTGGAAGTAAGAAAGGAAGGTAAAATTGGTTTTATCATCCGGACGCCAGGTGAACGCCGGTGCAATAGCATAACGCTGCTCTTCTGACCCTTTCTGCTGGGCATTGGCAGAACGCGCAAGACCGGTCAGGCGATAAGAGTAAACACCGTCATCATCCAACGAATCGCTAAAGTCAAAACCAGTCTGGAACAGGCTGTCAGTACCGGCTTTAAACTGAACTTCTTTCAGCGGTTCGGTGGTCGGACGCTTGCTGACCATATTCAACAGGCCGCCAGGACTGCTTTTACCGTAAAGCACGGAAACCGGGCCACGCATAATTTCAGCGCGTTCCAGCATATACGGGTCAATGACCGCATCGTTATAGAAGTTGCCCTGCAACTTCAGGCCATTCAGATAGTTATTCTGGCTTTGGCCTTCTGCCGCAAAGCCGCGAATGATCAGGTGGTCATAGGTGTTGGATGCGCCACGCGTACCAACAGAGACACCCGGCGTGTAGCTAAGCGCTTCTTTTACCGACTTCGGCTGATGCAGCGCCATCTCTTCGGCGGTCACAACAGAAATAGACTGTGGCACTTTTTGAATCGGCGTATCGGTTTTAGTGCCGGTAGCAGACTGTCGCGCCGCAATAGTTGCAGCAGGCCCCCATGCGCTTTCTTGCGGCGCAGGTGCAGCGGTAACGGTGATAGTGTCTTCTTTCGGTTCAACCGCTGCCTGTGCATAAACAGACATGCCGCTTACCGCTGTGGCTACTACAACTGCGATTTTACGCAGTGAGTGTTTTTGCTGAGCAGTTTTGGAACGCGCCATTGGTATATCTCTGATGTAAAGTGAATGATAACGTAAACGAGAATGATTATTATAAAGATAAGATAATATTCGAAACGCTGGCGGGTTCGCAAGCGGTACGCAATCTGAGCGTTCCTGAAGGGTTAATAAACAACCAGATGAAAAGAAAGGGTTAATATCTTAGATGGGATGTTATTTTACCGGATGGCAACTCGCCATCCGGTATTTCACGCTTAGATGTTAATTACTACCAAACATATCCTTGATCCAACCGGCTACACCGTCGCTGTCTTTCTGCTCTTGCTGAGCAGGTTGCTGTTGCGGCTGTTGCTGCGGCTGAGAAGACTGATCAAACGGATTGCCTGACGGCTGCTGCTGCATCTCGCTCTGCTGGCACAGCGATTGCGGATCGCTGGTCCAGACCGGCAAGACACGCATGCCACCGCTGCAAACAAAGTTGCCGTCGTAGTCCACGCCCATATCTGCAATATCTTCTGGCGGAACAAGATTCAGCGGCGTTGGCGTCTGGTTAGCCAGATAACGCTGATAAATCGACATTGCCCCGCTGGCTCCATACAGTTTGGTCGGCTGGTTGTTATCACGGCCTACCCAGGTGATGGTCACCGTGCTGCCGTCAATGCCTGCAAACCAGGTATCTACGTTATTGTTGGTAGTCCCTGTTTTCCCTGCCAGATGCAGGTTCGGGTATTTCGCCCCAAGCTGACGACCCGTACCACGTTGTACCACCTGCTGCATGGTCCATAGTGTCAGATACGCCGCCTGCGCCGGAACAGCGCGTTCTGCCTGCGGGAAGCTCTGATACAGCACCTTGCCATCTTCCGCGATTACCGAACGCAGTGCAGAAAGCGGTGCACGGTTACCACCGCTGGCGATGGTCTGGAACGCCTGCGCCACTTCGATTGGCGTTAAGTTCAACGCCCCCAGCAGCATCGCCGGAACCGGATGCAGCTGATCTTTCGGTACGCCCAGTTTGATCCAGGTATCCGTAACTGCAGGCAGCCCCAGCGCCATCCCCAGATTTACCGTCGGCACGTTCATCGAACGGGTCAACGCATCCACCAGCATCACTCTGCCGCTTTCGCTATAACGACGGTCATCGTTCTGCGGTGACCAGACCTGGCCATTCGGCTGACGCAGCGCGATTGGCGCATCGGCAATCCACGTGTTCAGGCGATAGATTTTCGGCTGGCTTAAAGCCGTCAGATAAGTCGCTGGTTTTGCAAGGGAACCAATCGAACGACGCGCCTGCATCGCACGGTTGTAGCCCGCAAACTGCGGCTCAGAACCTCCGACCATCGCACGAACTTCACCACTAAAGCGGTCGACGACCACAATCGCAGTTTCAAGATCGCTCAACTTACGCTGTTTCTTCAGTGCCGGAATGCCTTCCACGGCGGCTTTTTCTGCCGCGTCCTGGGCCACCGAGTCAAAGGTAGTGAAGATCTTCACGCCGGAGAGATCTTTTACCTTATCGCCCAGTTTTGCCTGCAGCTCCTGACGCACCAGTTGCATAAAGGCTGGCTGAGGAGAGATCACCCCACCGCGCGGCTGAACCCCCAGCGGACGGGCACTCAACATGTCATAGAGTTCTTGATCAATAATCTGTTGCTGTTGCAGCAGACGCAGCACCAGATTACGTCGCTCCAGCGCCAGTTTTGGGTTACGCCACGGGTTGTAGATGGACGCCCCTTTCACCATACCGACTAACAGCGCCTGCTGGTCGAGGCTTAGCTCTTCTACCGGGCGACCAAAGTAATACAAGCTTGCCAGCGGGAAGCCGCGGATTTCGTTGTCGCCGCTCTGACCGAGATACACCTCGTTCATATACAGCTCAAGAATACGGTCTTTGCTGTAACGCGCGTCCATGATCAACGCCATGTAGGCTTCGTTCGCTTTACGCCAGTAAGAGCGCTCACTGGAGAGGAACAGGTTTTTCACCAGCTGTTGCGTCAGCGTACTCGCACCCTGCACCGTGCGACCTGCGGTCAGGTTTGCCAGCACCGCACGCCCAATTGAGTAGAGGCTGATCCCATCATGCTCGTAGAAATGGCGGTCTTCTGTCGCCAGCAAAGTATCCACCAGCAAATCAGGGAAACCACTGCGCGGCACAAACAGACGCTGCTCACCGTTTGGCGAAGAGATCATGGTGATCAGGCGCGGATCAAGACGGAAGAAACCGAACTGACGGTTGTTCTCCATATTGACGATCGTCGCCAGATGATCACCATCAAAGGTCAGACGCGCACGCACCTGCCCTTCTTTACTGTCCGGGAAATCAAACGGACGGCGGATCATCTCAATGCTGTTGGCCTGCACGGTAAATTCGCCAGGACGGGTCATTTTCGACACCTGACGATACTGAGTCGCCTCCAGCAGCTTCACCATCTCGTTCTTGCTGATGGTCATATCTGGCTCAAGATTGACCATTCGGCCATAAACCGCCGCAGGCAGTTGCCAGACCTTGCCATCAATACGGCTACGAATTTTTTGATCGAGATAAACGCCGTAAATGGCGATCAGCACGGCAAAAACGATAGCCAGTTTTAGCAGTAGCCATAGCCAGCCGCGTTTGCTACGAGGCTTACGCCCTTTGCCTTTGCCCTTACCTTTGCGCGGCATCGGTTCTTCATCCTCATAGTCATCATAATCGTCGTAATCATCGTCATCTTCGTAACGACGACGGCTTACCTTTTGTTTGACCGGACGCGTCGGTTTCCCTTTGCGTCCAATTGGCTCGCGGTCATTCCCGGCCATGCTTTTTCTCCGCAATATTCAGGCGCAAAAGCCCGATTTTCTGTTCTTCTGTTACAAGACAGAAGAAGATATCTCTCAAAATTTGTGCTCGATCGGTCCCCTCTCCCTTGAGGGAGAGGGTTAGGGTGAGGGTAAACGTGCGCGCTGATGCCCTCACCCCGGCCCTCTCCCACAGGGAGAGGGAGAAAACCAACCTTACGAATACTTTTTCGTCCGTCGCGTCGGTGCAGTATTTGCCGGGTCGTCCGGCCAGACATGTTTGGGATAACGCCCTTTCATCTCTTTTTGCACCTCACGGTACGCTCCTTTCCAGAAGGCGCTCAAATCTCGTGTGATTTGTAATGGCCTTTGGGCAGGTGAAAGCAACTCCAGCACCAGCGGCACGCGCCCCTGGGCGATCGTCGGATTGGCCTCGCCAAACATCTCTTGCATTCTCACCGCCAGCGCGGGCGGGTTATCTTCATGATAACGAATGGCGATCCGGCTTCCCGTCGGCACAGTGTAATGCGCAGGCAATTCACTATCCAGACGTTGCTGCATTCCCCAATCAAGTAATCCGCGTAGTGCCTGATAAATGTCGAGTGATTTCAGGCCGCGTAGTGAATGTACGCCAGTCATATGTGGCAGCAGCCACGTTTCCAGCGTCGCCAATAAACTTTCATCATCAACCGCTGGCCAGTCATATTCCGGCAACCACTTTGCGGCGCATAACAAACGCAAGCGTAGCTGTTCCGCTTCCGCCGTCCAGTTGAGCACGCTTAAACCTTTATCGCGGATGCCATTAAGCATCGCCTGATGCAACTCGTCTTCCGAGGGTTTCGCCAGCGGCTGCACTTTCACCGTCAGCAGACCGATTTGCAGCCGACGCCAGGCTTTCAGCGTACCTTGCGCGTCATCCCACTCCACAGTGTCAGACTGCTGTACCAGCTGCGGGCAGCGTTGTACTAACTCATCAATATCGACCGGCAGCGCCAGTAAAATCCGCGCATCCGGCGAGGCGCTGCCCTGCAATAATAACGGTGCGATCAACCATTCGTGGCGGCTTAGCGCGTCGTTGGCATCGAGCATCGCTCCCATGCCGTTTGCCAGTTGATAGCGTCCATCTTGCCCACGGCGACGAGCAATGCGATCGGCAAACGCCCCGGCAAGTAGCGGCGCGATAAGCGAACTGTCTGCCTCACCGCCACATACGTTTAAGCGTTTTAACAGTTGCTGACTACGTTGCTGCCAGGCTGGTTGATTGCGCGAAAACGCCACGCCCAGGTCACTATTGCCCATCCGTGGCGGCTCTTCGAGAATGGCGGCAATTTTTGCCGCGGTAGCAGCTTCGTCGTCGTTCTTCGCGCTAACCAGCATTGCCGCTAAACGCGGATCGTTACCCAGCGCTGCCATTTTTTGCCCTTGCGCACTAAGCCGTTCACCCTCCAGTGCCCCCAGCATTTGTAACAGACGTTTCGCGGCCAGTAGATTCACTACTGGCGGTTGATCCAGCCAGCTCATCTGCGCCGGATCGCTGCATCCCCATTGCAGTAATTCCATCAGCAAACCGGAAAGATCGCTTTGTAAGATCTCCGGTTCACTTTGCGCCGCGGCGCGTTCTGCTTGTTCTTTGGCGATTAAATGCAGGCTGATACCCGGCTCCAGACGCCCGGCGCGCCCGGCACGCTGCGTCATGGATGCCTGGCTAACGCGTTGAGTAATCAGTCGCGTAAGCCCCGTGCGCGGATCAAAACGCGCCACACGCTCCTGGGCACAATCCACCACCAGACGAATACCTTCAATGGTTAAACTGGTTTCAGCAATATTGGTCGCCAGCACCACTTTGCGCATCCCTTGCGGTGCCGGGAGGATCGCTTTTCGCTGATCGTTCAGCGACAACGCGCCATACAGCGGGCAGAGCAATACATCACTGCCGATGCGCGAAGCCAGTTGTTCCTGCACACGCTGAATTTCTCCGACGCCAGGTAAAAATAACAGTAATGATCCGCTTTCCTGACGCAGCATTTCAGCGGTGGCTACCGCAACGGCATCGTCAAAACGCTGATGCGCGGGCAGCGGTAAATAACGGCGTTCAACCGGAAACGAGCGCCCTTCTGAGATGACGACAGGCGCTTCTGGCAGCATTTGCTGCAAGCGGTCGTTGTCCAGGGTAGCCGACATAATCAGCAGTTTAAGGTCATCACGCAGACCTTGTTGCACATCGAGTAACAGCGCCAACGCCAAATCCGCCTGCAAGCTGCGCTCATGAAATTCATCAAGGATCACCAGTCCAACACCGCTCAGTTCCGGGTCACGCTGGATCATGCGCGTCAGCACGCCTTCGGTAACCACTTCCAGGCGGGTATTCGGCCCGACGCAGTTTTGCGCACGCATCCGGTAGCCAACGGTATCGCCTGGCTTTTCGTTAAGCAGCTCCGCCAGCCGTTGCGCGACGTTACGCGCCGCCAGACGACGCGGCTCCAGCAGGATAATTTTCCCGTTAATGCCGGGATGCGCCAGCAGTTGCAGCGGCAGCCAGGTTGATTTCCCGGCCCCGGTCGGCGCACTTAATAATACCTGCGGCGCACAATCGAGAGCGGTAAGTAATTCAGGTAAGACGGCAGCAACGGGCAACGACGACACAAAACGCTCCAGAGGGTTAACATTCTTCGCGCCACATTGTAGCATCGCGGTAATTCATAACCGAGTGCCTCACATGTCTGAACCGCAACGTCTGTTCTTTGCTATCGACTTACCTGCAGAAATCCGCGAACAGATTATCCATTGGCGCGCCACACACTTCCCACCTGAGGCGGGACGTCCGGTCGCCGCCGATAATTTGCATCTGACTCTGGCATTTTTAGGCGAAGTGAGCGCCGAGAAAGAGAAGGCGCTTTCTCTTTTAGCCGGACGGATTCGTCAACCTGGTTTCACACTCACGCTTGATGACGCCGGACAATGGCTGCGTTCGCGTGTGGTGTGGTTAGGGATGCGTCAGCCGCCACGCGGCTTAATCCAGCTGGCGAATATGCTCCGTTCACAGGCTGCCCGCAGCGGTTGTTTTCAAAGCAATCGTCCGTTTCATCCACATATTACCTTATTGCGCGACGCCAGCGAGGCGGTGACAATCCCGCCGCCAGGTTTTAACTGGTCGTATGCGGTGACGGAGTTCACCCTTTACGCCTCCTCGTTTGCCCGTGGACGCACACGCTACACGCCGCTAAAACGCTGGGCGCTAACGCAATAACAAGGATTGTCGCAATGGAATTCTCTCCCCCTCTACAGCGCGCGACGCTAATTCAGCGTTACAAACGTTTTTTAGCCGATGTGATCACACCCGATGGTCGCGAATTAACGCTACACTGCCCGAATACGGGTGCAATGACCGGTTGTGCAACGCCTGGCGATACCGTCTGGTATTCGACTTCAGACAACACCAAACGGAAATACCCACACACCTGGGAATTAACTCAAAGCCAGAGCGGCGCATTTATTTGCGTCAACACGCTTTGGGCTAACAGGTTGACGAAAGAGGCTATCCTTAATGAATCAATTTCAGAACTGTCAGGCTATAGCTCGCTGAAAAGCGAAGTAAAATACGGCGCAGAACGCAGCCGTATTGACTTTATGTTGCAGGCGGATTCGCGTCCAGACTGCTATATTGAAGTGAAATCGGTTACGTTAGCGGAGAACGAACAGGGATATTTTCCCGATGCGGTCACTGAACGAGGTCAGAAACACCTTCGGGAGTTGATGAGCGTAGCGGCTGAAGGCCAGCGTGCGGTTATCTTTTTCGCCGTGCTGCATTCAGCCATTACACGGTTTTCACCCGCGCGCCACATCGATGAGAAATACGCGCAACTATTGTCAGAAGCTCAACAGAGGGGGGTAGAAATTCTGGCTTACAAAGCGGAAATTTCTGCTGAAGGCATGGCTCTTAAAAAATCACTGCCGGTTACATTGTAGTAAAGTAAGTAACTGGTTAATTTACATTCTGGTCGCGTGCGCAAATACGCTTTTCCTCACACAGTTGTCAAGTGTTACGTTTAGATAATTGCTATCCGGAAAAGCATCTGCTATTTATAGCGGCCTCATTTTTCCCCCGAACATGGGGATCGATAGTGCGTGTTAAGGAGAAGCAACATGCAAGAAGGGCAAAACCGTAAAACATCGTCCCTGAGTATTCTCGCCATCGCTGGGGTGGAACCATATCAGGAGAAGCCGGGCGAAGAGTATATGAATGAAGCCCAGCTGGCGCACTTCCGTCGTATTCTGGAAGCATGGCGTAATCAACTCAGGGATGAAGTCGATCGCACCGTTACACATATGCAGGATGAAGCAGCCAACTTCCCGGACCCGGTAGACCGTGCAGCCCAGGAAGAAGAGTTCAGCCTCGAACTGCGTAACCGCGATCGCGAGCGTAAGCTGATCAAAAAGATCGAGAAGACGCTGAAAAAAGTGGAAGACGAAGATTTCGGCTACAGCGGATCCTGCGGGGTTGAAATTGGTATTCGCCGTCTGGAAGCGCGCCCGACAGCCGATCTGTGCATCGACTGCAAAACGCTGGCTGAAATTCGCGAAAAACAGATGGCTGGCTAATTACAGCCGTTCCATCACGTTTACCACAGGCGGGAAATGCTCCCGCCTTATTTTTTGTTCAAAGAGATGACAGACACACAGTATATTGGCCGCTTCGCCCCCTCTCCTTCCGGCGAGCTTCATTTTGGCTCTCTGATCGCCGCGCTCGGCAGCTATTTGCAGGCTCGCGCCCGGCAAGGTCGCTGGCTGGTACGCATAGAAGATATCGACCCGCCTCGTGAAGTTCCCGGTGCCGCAGAAACTATCCTGCGCCAGCTGGAACATTACGGTCTGCACTGGGACGGCGATGTTCTCTGGCAATCGCAACGTCACGACGCCTATCGTGAAGCACTCGCCTGGTTACATGAACAAGGACTAAGTTATTACTGCACCTGTACGCGTGCGCGTATTCAAAGCATTGGCGGTATTTACGACGGTCATTGCCGGGTGTTGCATCATGGACCAGACAACGCCGCAGTGCGTATCCGCCCGCAGCATCCGGTCACGCAATTTACTGACCAGCTGCGCGGCATTATTCACGCCGACGAAAAACTGGCACGGGAAGATTTTATCATTCATCGCCGTGATGGGTTGTTCGCCTACAACCTGGCTGTTGTGGTTGATGATCATTTCCAGGGCGTTACAGAAATAGTGCGTGGGGCTGATCTGATTGAACCAACAGTAAGGCAAATCTCGCTGTACCAGCTTTTTGGCTGGAAAGTGCCAGATTACATTCATCTGCCGCTGGCGCTTAATCCACAAGGCGCTAAACTTTCCAAGCAGAATCATGCGCCTGCGTTGCCGAAAGGCGATCCACGCCCGGTACTAATCGCGGCACTTCAATTTCTGGGGCAGCAGGCAGAAGCACACTGGCAGGATTTCAGCGTCGAGCAAATCCTTCAGTCAGCCGTCAAAAACTGGCGGCTTACCGCCGTGCCCGAGTCGGCAATTGTAAATTCAACATTCTCAAATGCGTCATGCTGAGCTATGATTAGCCGCTATTTTTTTGTCCTGAATGATGTTTGACACTACCGAGGTGTACTATTTTTACCCGAGTCGCTAATTTTTGCCGCAAGGTGCTAAGCCGCGAGGAAAGCGAGGCTGAACAGGCAGTCGCCCGTCCACAGGTGACGGTGATCCCGCGTGAGCAGCATGCTATTTCCCGCAAAGATATCAGTGAAAATGCCCTGAAGGTAATGTACAGGCTCAACAAAGCGGGATACGAAGCCTGGCTGGTTGGCGGCGGCGTGCGCGACCTGTTACTTGGCAAAAAGCCGAAAGATTTTGACGTAACCACTAACGCCACGCCTGAGCAGGTGCGCAAACTGTTCCGTAACTGCCGCCTGGTGGGTCGCCGTTTCCGTCTGGCTCATGTAATGTTTGGCCCGGAGATTATCGAAGTTGCGACCTTCCGTGGACACCACGAAGGTAACGTCAGCGACCGCACGACCTCCCAACGCGGGCAAAACGGCATGTTGCTGCGCGACAACATTTTCGGCTCCATCGAAGAAGACGCCCAGCGCCGCGATTTCACTATCAACAGCCTGTATTACAGCGTAGCGGATTTTACCGTCCGTGATTACGTTGGCGGTATGAAGGATCTGAAGGACGGCGTTATCCGTCTGATTGGTAACCCGGAAACGCGCTACCGTGAAGATCCGGTACGTATGCTGCGCGCGGTACGTTTTGCCGCCAAATTGGGTATGCGCATCAGCCCGGAAACCGCAGAACCGATCCCTCGCCTCGCTACCCTGTTGAACGATATCCCACCGGCACGCCTGTTTGAAGAATCGCTTAAACTGCTACAAGCGGGCTACGGTTACGATACCTATAAGCTGTTGTGTGAATATCATCTGTTCCAGCCGCTGTTCCCGACCATTACCCGCTACTTCACGGAAAATGGCGACAGCCCGATGGAGCGGATCATTGAACAGGTGCTGAAGAATACCGATACGCGTATCCATAACGATATGCGCGTGAACCCGGCGTTCCTGTTTGCCGCCATGTTCTGGTACCCACTGCTGGAGACGGCACAGAAGATTGCCCAGGAAAGCGGCCTGACCTATCACGACGCTTTCGCGCTGGCGATGAACGACGTGCTGGACGAAGCCTGCCGTTCACTGGCAATCCCGAAACGTCTGACGACGTTAACCCGCGATATCTGGCAGTTGCAGTTGCGTATGTCCCGTCGTCAGGGTAAACGCGCATGGAAACTGCTGGAGCATCCTAAGTTCCGTGCGGCTTATGACCTGTTGGCCTTGCGAGCTGAAGTTGAACGTAACGCTGAACTGCAGCGTCTGGTGAAATGGTGGGGTGAGTTCCAGGTTTCCGCGCCACCAGATCAAAAAGGGATGCTTAACGAGTTGGATGAAGAGCCGTCACCGCGTCGCCGTACTCGTCGTCCACGCAAACGCGCACCGCGTCGTGAGGGTACCGCATGACAGTGGCGTATATTGCCATAGGCAGCAATCTGGCCTCTCCGCTGGAGCAGGTCAATGCTGCCCTGAAAGCATTAGGCGATATCCCTGAAAGCCACATTCTTGCCGTTTCTTCGTTTTACCGCACCCCACCGCTGGGGCCGCAAGATCAACCCGATTACCTCAACGCCGCCGTGGCGCTTGAAACTTCGCTCGCCCCGGAAGAGTTACTCAACCATACACAGCGCATAGAACTGCAACAGGGTCGTGTTCGTAAAGCTGAACGCTGGGGACCACGCACGCTGGATCTCGATATCATGCTGTTTGGTAATGAAGTGATAAATACCGAACGCCTGACCGTTCCGCACTACGATATGAAGAATCGTGGATTTATGCTGTGGCCGCTGTTTGAGATTGCACCGGAGCTGGCGTTTCCTGATGAGGAGACGTTGCGTGAAGTCTTACATACAAGAGCATTTGACAAATTAAGCAAATGGTAATTTATTTATATTACGAATA
>OBWI01000928.1_pt1 | contig 13111 bp, 14 predicted proteins | sample 1495201 | NCBI WGS metagenome assembly OBWI01 (sample SAMEA2580050, study PRJEB22360) | human gut metagenome | biome: human gut; feature: human-associated habitat; material: faeces | place: Denmark | collected 2008/2010
GCACCGCCGATGACGCGCCCGAAAACGCGTCAATATGAGTTCGCCGGAATATTACAGTACAAAATGTCAGACACAGTAAAAAAGACTGGGTAATCAACCCACCAGAGAAAACACGTTTATTGCAAAAGAGAGGAGAATTATGTGCAAACTGACTAAAGAAGAAGAATACAGCATCATCAGTCGGACAATGACGAATATTCGTTCACTGCGCACGTATGTACGCGAACTTGATTTTGAGCAATTACTCGACATGCAGGAAAAGCTCAACGCTGTTATTGAAGAACGCCGTGAAGATGCTGAACGAAAAGCGGCTGAACGTAAGGAACTGGAAGCTAAATACCAACAGGCAGCTAACTACATTATTTCTTTGGGGCTTGACCCGGAAGTATACCTGGTTCCAGTTTCTGCTATTGCGGGGACAACGGAAACCAAACAAAAACCCAAAGGCGGTGTGAGAAAAGCGAAATATATCTTTGAGGATGAGAACGGCGATACCAAGACGTGGTCTGGTAACGGTAAAATGCCACTTGCTTTGCGGAAACAGGTTAATGGAGATTGTACCCTGGAAACTTTCCTCATTAAAAACCCCAATCAACATGAACAAAGTGAATAAAGTTTTCATGTAGCAAAGGTAGCCAACTCAAATTACGGTACAATGATTACAGTTCTGTTCCCCCTGCCAGAACTATTACTTTCAGGGAGATTTACCTTCGATAGATGAGCGACTCCTGTCGTCAGATATTATCATTCAGTCCGAAAACCCGCAGCCGGGCATGAGGAAACTGACGACAGGAAATGAGCCATGCCAGCAAGCACGCGGGCTGACAGCGAGTCAGAGCCTGAATCAGCCCGGAGCCATTCCCGGGGAAGGACTTCATTACCTGCCACCAATACCCGTGTCAGTACTTCACGACCTGACGCAATTCCCCGACTCAGCACTTCAGAGCCCACCGCCGGTATCTGCCTGGCGATCGCCCCTGTACAACAAAATAAATCAACCATCGTCAGACGGCGCCCATTCGTATGCGCTGCCAGTGGCTCGCCTGAAAAATGCGTCAATATGAGTTTGCCGGAACGATACGACTGGCAGGATGCCAATCAATGATCGGAATCATGCCAGGTCGTGATCGATTCAGATGCCATTTTGCACCTTCAGAATTTGAGCTTGCTGCAGTTGTTCCTGATAAGGATCTGGATAAATATGACGAGTATTTACCAGAGTCTTTGCTTGCGAAAGGGTACGGGGCAAAGGCGTATGATATAGAAAGAACGAGCATCTGGCTGCTGAAACACCTTCGGTGGACTGGATATATAGTCAGGGTATAAATGCTTATTTATACCCTTATTTTTTTACTTACCTGTGGACCTACTTGGCTTTAGTCCCGGAGTATTGCCAGGAGTATCTTTATTATCGCGTCGGCGTTGATCCGGTTTTCCTGTCGACTTAGCAATTGGTTTTGGACCAGGTTTAAGACCCATGATAGTTATCCTTCGAGATGTAAGAGGAATACCCTCAACATTGGTATATTCTATACTGAGAAATTTTTCAATGAAAATATTCAACGATCGAATGATTAACTCGATATTGTGAACAATGTCTTCTTTTGGTACAGAGCGAACCGTTAGATTACGCGTATTTTTATGGAAGGAGATCATCCAATAACGGTTACTCATCGATCTCCTTCATGGTAATACGCACCGGTTTTATTAACATATAGAAAAAATTACTCCGGCATGTTTTATCTTTTTGAAGTCAGGACATTTACCAGTTCACTTAAAACTCTTTTTTGTTCTTCATCCTGAAGATATTGAATCCGAAATTTAATCTCTTCTGCAACCCGTCTTGTATCGGACTCATTAAGTATTTTTGTTATTCGCTGTCTCTGATGTTCAGGCTGGTCTTCCATATTTCGTAAAACCAGATGGAATAATATATCATAAAGTGCGCAATGCCATGAATAACTATCATTGGTTAGAATAAGCTCCCAAACCCGCTCCTGTTCTGCAATAAGCTGCAGAACAAAGGACTCAACCTGTTCTGATTGTCCGGGGGCAACACGGTATAGCGGAGCAATCACAGCAAAAAACAGTTCATTTAACCAGGATTCCGCCTCCTTCTCGCTCCTGAAAGATGGACAGTTATGTATTCTTCGTTCGTATTCACGGGTAACCTGCTCCAGAATACCCTCCGGCGGTGTCAGCCACTTATTCCTGAGCAATACACTGGTTGATGGATGACAGCTGGCTATTTCAGCAATAATTTCACGTAATGTCTCCGGGCTGAACTTCTTCAGCTGATTGTAGTGCTCCCGGGTAAAACCATGTTCATCGCATAAAAGTTGCCATGTCATTGATATACTGTTTGCCATTCCTTGCTTCATCATTAATACCTGTTACCTGAATATCAACAGACCGGTGTACCTTTTCTGAATACATCCCCGGACGGACTGGCAATCCCCATTCGCCTCAGCGTGGCATCTGCAGCTTTCGCCACCTCGCTGATATCCAGCTTTTCAGGTAGCGGCGGGGACGATATCTGCGCCAGGCAATAATTCCTGCGCAACAACAACCACTCCCGTTGTGCTTCTGTACATTCAACATTTCCCATAACAAAAAGCCAGCGGGCGGAAGCTCTGCGCCAGCAACCCGCCGCCTCCAGCTTCTGTGCAACCATGTCTTCCACGACTTCCGGGGTACTCTTTTTCCTGCTCAAAACATCAACTCACTGAAATAATACTCATATCTGACGGTCTCAGCGAACCGTCCATGCCGGGCTGAAATCCTCTTCCTGAAACAGCTCCGTCAGCCCGCTAATCTGTTTCAATCTGAGAACTTCATCCTGGTCCATACCCAGCTCCGTACCAATGCGTTCATCCGTCCAGCCCAGGCGCGACAGGTCCCTGACAATATCAGACATTGAGGTTATCTGGTGTTTACCCCTGGCCCGGTTATGCCGTATGGTGGCCGCCATACGTGTGGCCTGTCCCTTTCTTTCCGGATTAATACAGGCCACTGGCAGCCAGCCTTTCAGGCGTTTTCCTGTACCTGCTTCCCTGCCCAGTAACTGACGATGAAAACCATCCACCACCAGATAGTGGTTCTTCTCCGCCGACACCACCACGGGTTGGGTGAAACCATCTTTCTCCAGTGACTGCTTCAGCAGTTTCTTCTCACCCGGCGCCATGACATTGGGGTTATAATCGTTGGCCACCACCTCATCTGCTTTCACCCACAGCACACAGTCCACAGGCTCCTGTGCAAAAGGGCTGACTTCATGAAGTACCCTGCGCAGATGATTCAGAGCCTGTATAGTCTCTTTTTCTGATCGTTCCTGGCTGAAGTACTGACGAATCATGTCACTCAGTACCTCCACTTCAGGTGTCACAGAATCCCCCATTCATTCCTCCTTTCCTTTATACGCTGCAGGTAACGTTCATAGTGCCGGGGTTTGTTCGGGCTGAAGGACAGCGTCCGGCACCAGAAATCATTCTTTATGATAGTCTTACAGATACGTCGCCAGGACGGGATATCCCGGCAGCCCAGGTCATTCTCCTGTTCATCGGGAATGTCATCCGGGAAGCCCCGCGTCTGATACCAGCGCAGATAGACAGCTATCTTGTTGCGGTAATGTTCTGCTGTTCTTTCCGGCATCACATCCAGCAGGAACATCGCATAGCAGCATCAGGTATGGTGTGCCGACTTTATGATACGTTTAGGCAAGGCAAACCAGGCACCACTTTCACTGAAATAAAGATCTTCAATCAAAAGAGTGCTGGCAATGCACCAAGCGCTCATCTTCAACTCTCTACTAGTTTTTCCCTTTTGCTCATTCAGCCAAATCGATAAATGGGGAAAAAGCTCTAGTCAGTATTCTCCTTAATGGTTCAGGCACGTCATTCCAGTTATCTCCCCAGCGCTGTGCTTCCTGATACGCCTTAAACGGTTTTTCACCACTTGGAGCTGGATACCCCAGCAGATCCTCAATACACTCTTCCAGCATGATAACTTTGCTGGCATCCCCAACAGCAGCAGCAATCGGCGCATTAAAGAGCTCCGCACCGGGAGTTCCGCCATCACGATCATGGATAACAAAAAAATCAACATCCAGCGCACTAAGATACTTCACCAGGCCGATAATCGCAGCCTTGCCACGTGCTTTAACCAGCTCTGTTGATGCAAGCAACTTATTTCGCATTGCTTTTGGCATTCTGCGGATAGCTTCTTTGATAATGACTTCCTCTGTATCTCCCTCGACAACAACAACTTTTCGGGTAAAAAAGATCCTTGATACATGATCATCCAGCTTAATCAGCATTTTTATCTGATCTTTATCATTATCCTGCAAAGCCAGAAATTTCTCTGTCACTGAGAGCGGGTAGACTGTCGTATGTGAATTATCATAATGGAATCGGTTAAGTACCTGTCGGGGTTTTCTCGACAAATCAATCAAATAAGGTGAATGTGTTGTCGCTATTATTTGTGACTGTCCATCTGATAATTCATAAATCAAATCTCTCATCTGGTTTGCTGCACTAGGGTGTAAATAAATTTCTGGTTCTTCAAATCCAATAATAAGACTTCTGGTAGCAGCATCATCCTTACCTTTTTTTCTCAGCCATTGCTGCCGAAATCTCAACAATCCAAATACAGCTGCTCGAATCATTCCGGTTCCTTGATTCGATACACATGTTTTAATGTTACTCGACATTTCAACCGAAAATGAAGGTAGGAGAACATTATCAGGATCAGATAAATCAGCCGTAGCATATATCTTTGACTCTGGAAAAACTCCGCTTAATACACTGTTAAGTTCTCCCATCATCACACCAAATTCTGACGTTTCATCTGCAGGATCTAATTCCTTCGCAAGCGCATTCAGAGACTCCTGGGCCTTTCTGTAATTTTCTGAATTGCCACGAACATCTTTGAATAGTTCATTCAGCGTTTTCTGCAAAGCTCCCGCTTTTGTGTCAATTTCATGAGAAGCGGATTCTGCTGGTATTAATAAAAAAGCAGGTAATCGGGATAACACAACACCTGCAATTCCTCCCGGGTTTTTATCCCAAACTTCTTCATCATCAGAAACATCCCATAATTCATCAATGAGTTTTAATTTTTCTTTGTCAGCTGCATTAAATCTTTTAGCTTGATCTGGAAAATACTCAGTGATGATTTCGGCATCAGCACCGGCTTCTACCAAGTCAGATGCTCTGACTGCGGTTTCAAATCGTGTATTCAATTTTCTTGAAAAAGATTTCAATTCAATAACAACATCATTCCCCGGTTCATATGTTTTCCTGTAAATCAGAGACTTCCCCGTTTCCCCACTATTTCCAGCATTATATTCAAATATTCTCCCCCTAAAACCTCTCCATTGCAATGCCTCTTCCGGTACATTTCTGAATTCAGCTTCGAGTACAATTGACTCAGTTGCTATTTTATTTTCACGAGATTCATCAGATTCACAATAAAAACAGTCAATATCCATCTTCTTTTTATCTGAAAGCAGCCATTCAACGGCCTTCAGAACAGAACTTTTACCGGCATTATTAGCACCAATGAGAAACGTGGTATCACCAAATATTATCTCTGCAGTTTGGATACGTTTAAATCCTTTTATTTTAAGACTATGTAATCTCATCAAAAAAACCTTAAAAATAAAATACCTTATAAAAAGAACACAAAACAATCAGCCAAATATAAAAGTCGTTAAAATTTATTTGATATGTTAGTATAAACAACTCCGTCTTTTAATTAAATACCAGATTAACACCCTATAAAAATACACCCCAGAAAAAACTCTTTCTGACTATCAGGACTGCTGTTCTATATAACTTATCCAACTCAAAGTAGCAGAGCCTTACCCATTAGGTTATTCCACGAACGAGTTAATTTCAGCTTACACCTTATTGTGTAAACGTTATTGTTGCATTATTTTACATTACCCTATCTAATCAGCCATTATGGCTGCCTCTCCGGTTTGCCTGCATGTTCCACCTGATAACGATTAATCAACTGATTCAGTGCCATTTCAGCCTGTTTTTGCTGCTGTTCACTGCCATTCTGGTTGCGGACTTCATCATAACGCCGTAACTGCTCTTCTGCCGGGATATGCCGGTTAAAAGCCTGCATGATGCCAAACACCTCCGTTTTCAGTTCACTGACCGTCATGTATTTTCCCCGCTGTTCATCCAGACGGTTCAGGCGCTCAGCCAGTTGCTGTAAGCGGATCATGCCTTCGCTCCAGCCCGTCATCGCCTCTTCCGGGAGTGCACGACTCCTTACACTCTTCTGCCAGTTATCCACCATTTCCTGAACACGGGGATTGTCAGGGAAAAGCCCCCTCAGTTGCTGCAGTAGCTGCGCACTGCGTTGCAGGTTGTACGCCAGCGGTAATTCTGTCAGTCGCGTTATCTGCTGACCGGAAAGGGTTATCCACTCTGACGCATGATTTAACAGTGAGGGTGTTCTGCTGAGCTGTGCTATCTGGTCTGCTGAAAGCACATCCGGTGGCGGTGTCAGCAGCGCCCTGAGTTGCTGCTCTGCCGGTGATGGCTGTGTCAGAAACTGCCATCCCGGAATGGCCACGCTGACCGCCAGCAATGCCGCACAGACACCAGCCACAAACGGTTTCAGAAACGTGGGCGGGGATTTCTGAAGGGAGGGTGTGGGCTCTGCTTTTGTTTCAGAAACAACATACACCAGACGGGAGTGTGGCAGGGGCTGATGTCCCTGTACATCCGGAGCATCAGACCGGAGTGCCTGAGCCGGAAGGGTTACCGGCGACGATACTTCACCCTGCACAGGCTGATTCTCCAGACGGGTGATATATCCCTTCACCATGGCTTCCGGTAAAGCCACTTTACTGCTCTGTTTAAGTTCATGCCGGGCCAGTATGTCACTCAGCGTTTTCAGGCATGTTTCTGTCTGATACAGCAGGGGCAGGTTGTCACGCTCATCCGGTGGCATGGCCCGGAGCGTTTTTTGCAGACGACTGAACAGACCGGTAATAATTTCCAGCCGGGCGTGGGTATTCAGCGGCCACATCACTGGCCAGTGATGCCGGGTCAGCGCCACAATCAGAGCCAGCCCTTCATTCAGGCCACTTAACCCTGTTGTATGCATCCGGGCGATGGTGTACCAGGATGCCGTCTGTAATTCCACGCCATTGTGTTCATACAGACGCAGACAGAGCGTCTCCACATAACGCCAGTCCACATCCGGACGTGCCGGGTGAGTCAGCTTGCTGATTTCATCGCGCAGGGCAGCATAATCCGGTAATGACCGGGGGTCATTACCTGTTTTCAGTTTTACTTCAGAAGTCATCGGCAGATTCAGTGTTGCTGTATCAAATCATAATTAATATTCCCGGAAAGAGCGTCAGTGTGATACCGGTACCCGGGAAAGGTATTCCACCGCACGGATGATTGCCGGTGTCACATCCCACCGCCGCTTCAGAACCTCCAATAACTCACTGAGTGTTCTGATATAACGTTCAGTGAACAGTCGCTGCCCGTCCCTGGTTAAATGAAAACCGGACTGATTACAGGTAATGGTAATATGGCAGGCATCATTACCAATATATACGGCTTCCTGTGGCCTGAATCTGACATTCCAGTGCCAGGAATACGGTGCATGATTCAGATAAAAAAGGCGCATCTGGATGTCATTAAATAACGGGTTCATCATTCAGCCCTCGTTTATGTCTGTTAAGCACACGGATAAGGGGAACCATAAATCACCCCCTGAAAGTCATCACATTATCCACAAACTGCTGTTGCTTCAGATATCGCAGTAACACCCTGCCCTCCGGCATAAAAGTTGTTCCGTAACGAACCAGTCCTGCATCTTTAAGTTCTGCATCAATGACATAATGCAACTCACCAGGCTGACTCTGTTCCTGCATCGTCACCCCGACACGCTTAATACGTGGCTCATACTTCAGCAGAACATCTGAAAGCACACGCATCAGTTGATGCGCCGTTCCCGGCATTCCCTGCAGAATGCTTGTCATATCCGGCAGACCATAATCCGGAAGATGTTTAAGGCTTCCGGCCCGGGTATTCAGAATACGCTGCATGTTATCGAGCACCGAAAGAATAACCTGCTCTTCCGCACTGACCTGGTTTAACTCCAGCCCGCCAGCGAAATTGCCATAGAGAATTTCATAAAGGGAAGGACGCGGCATCACTATTTATCCTTCACCGGTAACAGCGTCAGGGTATTACCGGATACTTCAATAAGACGGGGCGTGTCCGGCTCAAGCTCATCCTGGCTCAGCACCACCCGCCAGGTATTTTTCTTCCGGTCAGGCTCCAGAAACATTGCTGCCACACCGGTAAATTTCGCCGCATCATCCAGAGGCATATCCACGGCCACTGAACCACCTGGCTGCAGCCATACATCTTTCTGTGCAATGATATCACCTGCCAGAACTTCACTGTCCCCCGTAAAAAGCGCCTGATAATCTGCACTGTCAAAATTCCGGTTGTCTTTAAGCTGATAAATCCGCACCACAACCGACAGGGGAATACCGGCAGCACTGGTGTTAATGGCCTCTCTTGCACGAATATCCAGGTGAAGTGTTTTTATCTGTCGGTAAAACAGGGATTTCGTGGCAGATACCGTACCGTCTGCCACTCTTTGCGTCAGGCCACACCCTGATAACGACAGGGAAAACAACGCAATAATCAGACCGTAACCAGCCTTACCAGCGATAATCGCCATTTTCCTGAGCCTCCTTACGTTGATAATGTTCCTGAACCCGCTGATAACGCCCCAGACTGATGGTCATTACGCGTGCCGCTGAAGTCGTTATCTTTGCCTGTGTTCTCATTACAGCCGTGCGCCCCAGTTGCGGACTACCGACTGCCGGTCGGCAACTGAGCCGGGCATCCGGCAACAGTGAACGCTCAACACAAAGTTGCAGACGTACATCCAGACGGCTTCCCGGATAAACGTGCAACAACGCCAGCAAATCAGAATACAGCTGCCCGCCCGGTAACCAGCCCTGTACCTCGCTGCCCGTCTGTGTTGAAAGCTGTAATAACACCTGTCCGTTCACATCCGTAGCATGATCGCCCATCACCGGGCGACTCTTCAGACTGACCGGATGATGAACACGCATGGCCAGCGGTGTTTTCAGCGGGATCCGTCGTCGGTCATGATGCCAGACACGGGCCTGTGTTCCGGGAGCCAGCAGCGTTACCAGTGATGTCAGCCCTTCAGCTGTTCTTCCGGGTAACAACATCAGGGGCAATAACGCCAGAAAACGCGATACCGGCGTGGCAATATTCTGTGCACATCCGGGGATCCCCAGTCTGGCCAGGCCAAGCAGATACTGGGATGTTTTATCCTGCCCCCCCGCCTCAAAGGTGGCCGGGTACGAATATTTGCGCCAGATACGGTAATACTGGGTGATCAGACGATGACTGAATATATCGAGAAAATCCGCTGCGGCTTCATGGCCTTCCCGCTGCTGTGCAATATCACTGATATAGTGAGCCGGCAACGGAGACGTGACCCCGTAAAGTCCCATAAACGTCACATGTACAGTGGGTGGCAGATGGGATTCTTCAGGAATTACAGCGTCTTTTATTTCACTCGCAGGAAACCCCATTCCCGGGTATGGACAAAAGCGGACCGCTTCCTGACGGGCCTGCCAGCCACTGCCAATAGGAGGCTGGTCTGGCTGGCTTTGCTCCAGCAACTGACAGAAGCGGTAAAAATTAATATACGGAAGCTGTTTCCGGTAACAGGTAATTAACCGGGCAGGCGCGGATTGTGATTTTCTTTCCACCGGATGCATTTTCCTTCAGGCTGAACAATCAGTGTGAGCTGATTGAACTGATTCATATCGGCGTACAGGGCCAGGAAACGGTTGAGCATTTCGCCAAACAGGTGAATATCTCCCTCTCCGGCAAACCCGTTGCCGTCAAGAGTCACCTCCACATCAAGCCCCCGGAGCAGAAAACCCTTTTCAAAACGCTGAATACGATGATGCTGTACAGCCAGAATGGCATCAAGCCGACGGTGATTAAGTTCATCGTCCCGCCAGTTATAAAGCGCCAGCGTGCCACGCAGCACTTCCGCACTGCTCAGCATGTTAAGAAATCCTGTCCCCAGATGACTCATCACCCGCCAGTGAAAACAATCTTCTGTCGGCGGATAAACCGGTAGCGTGGGTTTACAAAGATTATGTACACTGACCGGGGTCTGCAGTACCTGTTCACACCGATCAAGCAGCGTACTCTGCAACGCACGACGGGGAAGCTGACCATTGGTACCTGTAATACGTAATGAGAGCGTTTCCCGCTCCGGCATCCGATCCGCCTCCCACCGCTGACCGCCAAGGATAAGCCAAGTGTCATACATCCCCGTGACACCCCGTTTCACCCGGGTATGATAATAACGCTCAGGTGCATCATGGCGCAGCATTCCCCCACGGTGACGGAAGCTGGTAAAAGGCACGTACTCTGCACTGCCGGTTCGCCCGGAGCCCGTCACCGCATCAACTGAATATATCTCCGTATACCCATCCTGCAGACGTTTCGGGCGCAGCAGATATTCGCTCTCCAGCCCATTGATGATGAGTGGATCAGCCTCAAGCGTAAAAAGGTTAATCACCGGCACACAATGCAGACACAGGGCATCGTCTGTCACAGGTAAATCTGCTGGCCAGGGCTGACTCAGCACCACCTCAAGATCGAATCCGGAAATACCTGCCGGCAGAGAAACATTCTCCAGTCCGTTCAGATGAACAAACATAAATTTTTCCCGGAAGGTGAAATATTCCAGCAATAACTGATACCCACTGAAAGCACTGTCACCTTTCGGCCACAGCCGATCTTCTTCTGCAAAACCACCGGGTGAAAACCATCCGTCAATGCGGATCCGCTCATCATTTCCCGGCAGCCTCAGATACAGCGCAGCCAGACGCTTTGTCATCATCAGATGAAGGGTGCTGCTGACCGGGGCTTCTGCTGCCAGATACAGGCTCAGACGATGCAAATCGACCTGAGACCAGTCAGCCAGTTCACTGCAGGCAAAACCTATTTTCAACACGGAACGCCCGTCCGGCTCCGTCGTCATAACAACCTTCTCCACTGCCAGTGGATTCAGTGGTATGGCCCGGGTGGTACGGTAACGACAGACTGTATTTCCGGGGCCAACAGGGCGGGAAGTCACTTCCAGTCCGGCTGGTACGGTTTCAGCCATTTTCATGACGGATAACCGGGGAGTCAGTGCCACCACCGACAGGGACGGGATAGTACGCAGGTAATGAGGCCAGAGCATACTGACCAGACTTTCAGTAAGCTCCGGCAAATCATCGTCGATTTTCTGGCGCAGTCGTCCCATGGAAAAGGCGAAACCTTCAAACAGGCGTTCCACGCAGGGATCAGGCGTACCCGCTTTATCGAGATCCAGCATCGCCGCCCGATCGGGATGAGCCTGTGCAAACGCCTTTCCGGCTTCACGCAGATAACGCATTTCAGCGTCAAAATAACGCAGGGTTAAATCGTCCATTATCTTCTTAGAATAAAGCTAACTGTTCCGGAGACTCGCGCTCTGACTTCAGCCATGCCTCAAACAATCGCCCGAACTGAACGGCAAGCCGGATTTCATTAATCAGATTACATGTGAATATAACTGTCAGAAATATCATGATAAAATAAACGAGGGAAAATAACATAAATAAAACTGTATTACCCCCCGACAGAAATGGCATGGTTGTAAATATCCCTCCCGTAAACTGAACACATAAAGAAAACACCGCAAACACTGCTATCATCCGGTAACCTTTATGCACACGACGAGTATTAACAGTAAATTTGCCATCTGAAAATATACCGACAAAAGAATATTTAAGAAAACAATGCAGTCTGTTATCCACTGAACTGACATTTCTGTCGGATATAAAACAAATCAGCTTATTACAACACCATATCGGAAGATATATCCCCATCTGTTCATAACAGTATTTTATTCTTACCAGTGTATTTTTCGTTGTTGGCTCTTTTGTCAGTTTGTCAATACGGGCAAGAATGGACTCCTTTTCAGATACAGGAATTTTCTCAAATCTGTATTTCCTGATATTCGGCGCATAGCCATAATGCTGCACAAACCATTTGACAAGAGGAATAATAATGCCCGACAGAAGCGGTAACACCAGATTTTTAACTATATCCTGAAATGTTTTGTCCTGAAGATAATGCATGACAGACATCTCATGAGCTCCCCGGATTGCACAACACAGCAGCTCTGGCAGCATCAATGGCGATGAGCCCGGCAAGAAGATGTTCCATATCAGGCTGCAGACGCACCCTGTCACTTTCAGTTTTTGCGGACTTCATACGTAACAGTTTCAGGCGGCGGGATTTTACCTCAAATACCAGTTCAGGTTCCCATTGTGACAGGGTCAGCCGGGTTGCACGTTCATCCAGCTCCACAAGCAGATGCAGGGCAAGGTCATTTTTTCCAGTCTGTTCGGCAACACGGGCCATCAACAGGCGCAGTAGCCAGTTGCTGCGGTCAGACTGAATACCGGGACGTGCCTGTAACCAGCTTAAAGCGGCTTCTGTTCCTTCATTATCCGCAATCTGCAGGGCTTCCGGCTCAAGAGATAAAATGTCGTTATCTCCGGGAGCTGCCGTTATCGTTACAGAAGGTTCTTCCGCCCAGCGTTCACCACACTCCATCACCTGCTGCTGTATCCAGCTCAGCGTCACGTCATCGGCAAACGGCATGCCGTCGTTAAAAGCCAGTGTCTCAAGCCCCGGCAGGCGCAGAAGCAATCCTTTCAGGTCATACTGAATAATGGCAGCATAATTTTCTTTTCCGGTCTGCAACAGCGCCTGATGAATATACCACTGCAGGTCCAGCCACAGATGACTGGCTCCCCGGGCAAACATATCGTCACACTGTTCAAGCAGTGACAACCAGTTCTGCTGCAGATACAACCGTTTCAGTGACGCACGCCGGTCCGGCCCCGGTGGGGCAATACGGGTCCGTCCATCAGCAGATAACGGCGGTAACTGATGCAACGTGTCATGCCGGACGCTTTTCATCAGTCGATGAGCCGCCAGCCAGCCATCAGGCTGGTCACGCAGAT
>OBWI01000949.1_pt1 | contig 12758 bp, 9 predicted proteins | sample 1495201 | NCBI WGS metagenome assembly OBWI01 (sample SAMEA2580050, study PRJEB22360) | human gut metagenome | biome: human gut; feature: human-associated habitat; material: faeces | place: Denmark | collected 2008/2010
ATTTGCCAACAATCTGAAGTAATGCTGGTTTTATTAAAGTGCACAAGGGGTGTTAAGATGGCTTCTTTTCGGGTGAATTTTGCACAATACTTAGAAATCGTCTCCTTAATACATTCCAGCTCTTTTTTATTGACGGCTGAGCAAGTACATTGTTCGCCAAAAGGTGCAAAAGTGCCTACATCTAATGTTTGTATGATATAATCATCATGTTCCCCTGTAGAAATATCTATGATGAATGGACTCATATTTTCCGGTTGGATTCGGATCATTACAGAAGGAACATCGCCTTGATAGAAATTCAATGCAGTAATTGCAGATAATACTCTCCGCAGTTCATTACTTATACTGTAAATTTTATTAACGTCATTGGTGGAGACAATTTCTGCAAACTTTCTTTTTACCGTCCAATAATCAATATTTCTATTGTGATTGTTAACCACTGCGTGCATTGGCGGGATTGAAGGGTGAAAAATATGTGCAATTGGGAAGCCTTTCATTGATGCCTGCCTTGTCGTCATGACAAACAATAATAGATGCTTATTTTCCTCGCAGGGTTCTTTCGCACTATCAAAAAACGCTCATTTACCCGGCGTTACAGTAAACGAAGCAACATTCTGTGGCCTACGACGATCAAAAGCTCTGTGAAAATTTCCCTTGTTGTCTTTGTCTGACCTTATCGCGGCGACCAGCAATTATTCGTTTTGTGATCCTCAACACAAAATGCTATTCGTCGCCTATGAGGGGAGAAGAATTTATGGAAAACGATTGCATTCACAAAATGACGTCCTGTCAGAAGAGAAAAAGTTGACGTTAATCAATTGTTCGAGATGATCAATACCTGTATTCGAAATTTTAAAATATTGATAAAATAAATGTTTGTTCTCCAACAAATAGCGTGAAAAAATGTGACGTGCCGCAGTATTTATCGCTGAAAATGGTTTATTTATAATAAAATTTGAGAACTTGCTCATTAAATTTAACTCAAATTTTGCCTGGTAATTATCCGGTAATTGCTTGAAATATGGTCTCAGCCCCTTTTTTATATTAACCACATAACGAATGATGTTATCGCCATAAAATATGGTTATCCCCGTCATTTTTTTTGACAAAAATCAGGGTTTATGCTGATTTTTATACTTTAACTTGTTGATATTTAAAGGCATTTAATTTGCGTAACGATACCATGGAAAGTATTGAAAGTTAATTTGTGAGTGGTCGCACATATCCTGTTCATTTCATTTTGATACACTTCATGCCGTCAATGAGGTAATTAACGTAGGTCGTTATGAGCACTATTCTTCTTCCGAAAACGCAGCACCTGGTAGTCTTTCAGGAAGTCATTAGAAGTGGCTCTATCGGCTCGGCTGCAAAAGAATTAGGGTTAACTCAACCGGCCGTCAGTAAAATCATTAACGATATTGAAGATTATTTTGGTGTGGAATTAGTGGTGCGGAAAAATACCGGTGTAACATTAACACCTGCCGGTCAATTGTTACTCTCCCGTTCCGAATCCATTACCCGTGAAATGAAAAATATGGTTAATGAGATAAGCGGTATGTCTTCTGAGGCGGTGGTGGAAGTCTCATTTGGTTTTCCTTCATTGATTGGTTTTACTTTTATGTCAGGGATGATCAACAAGTTCAAAGAGGTGTTCCCGAAAGCGCAGGTTTCTATGTATGAAGCGCAACTGTCTTCGTTCTTACCGGCAATCCGCGACGGTCGACTGGATTTTGCGATTGGTACGTTAAGTGCAGAAATGAAGCTTCAGGATTTACATGTTGAGCCGCTGTTCGAGTCCGAGTTTGTGCTGGTAGCCAGTAAGTCCCGAACATGCACCGGCACCACCACGCTGGAGTCGTTGAAGAACGAACAGTGGGTGTTGCCACAAACCAATATGGGGTACTACAGCGAGCTTCTTACTACGTTACAAAGAAATGGCATCAGTATTGAAAACATCGTTAAAACCGACTCAGTCGTGACAATTTATAATCTTGTTCTCAATGCTGATTTCTTAACTGTAATTCCTTGTGATATGACGTCACCTTTTGGTTCAAATCAATTTATTACTATTCCGGTTGAAGAAACATTACCTGTGGCACAATATGCCGCGGTATGGTCGAAAAATTATCGTATTAAAAAAGCAGCATCGGTTTTGGTGGAATTAGCCAAAGAGTATTCATCTTATAATGGGTGTAGACGAAGGCAATTAATAGAAGTTGGTTAGTTATTTGTTTTTATTTAAACATAAATAATCCACCTGTCTGTTTTGCAGGTGTCGGTTACGGTTACCTACATATTTAATTCAGGCGAAGAGGTTTTATAATGCATATTACATACGATCTGCCGGTTGCTATTGATGACATTATTGAAGCGAAACAACGACTGGCTGGGCGAATTTATAAAACAGGCATGCCTCGCTCAAACTATTTTAGTGAACGTTGCAAAGGTGAAATATTTCTGAAGTTTGAAAATATGCAGCGTACGGGTTCATTTAAAATTCGTGGCGCATTTAATAAATTAAGTTCACTGACTGATGCGGAAAAACGTAAAGGTGTAGTGGCCTGTTCTGCGGGCAACCATGCGCAAGGGGTCTCGCTCTCCTGCGCGATGCTGGGTATCGACGGTAAAGTGGTGATGCCAAAAGGTGCGCCAAAATCCAAAGTAGCGGCAACGTGCGACTACTCCGCAGAAGTCGTTCTGCATGGTGATAATTTCAACGACACTATCGCTAAAGTGAGCGAAATTGTCGAAATGGAAGGCCGTATTTTTATCCCACCTTACGATGATCCGAAAGTGATTGCTGGCCAGGGAACGATTGGTCTGGAAATTATGGAAGATCTCTATGATGTCGATAACGTGATTGTGCCAATTGGTGGTGGCGGTTTAATTGCTGGTATTGCGGTGGCAATTAAATCTATTAACCCGACCATTCGTGTTATTGGCGTACAGTCTGAAAACGTTCACGGCATGGCGGCTTCTTTCCACTCCGGAGAAATAACCACGCACCGAACTACCGGCACCCTGGCGGATGGTTGTGATGTCTCCCGCCCGGGTAATTTAACTTACGAAATCGTTCGTGAATTAGTCGATGACATCGTGCTGGTCAGCGAAGACGAAATCAGAAACAGTATGATTGCCTTAATTCAGCGCAATAAAGTCGTCACCGAAGGCGCAGGCGCTCTGGCATGTGCTGCATTATTAAGCGGTAAATTAGACCAATATATTCAAAACAGAAAAACCGTCAGTATTATTTCCGGCGGCAATATCGATCTTTCTCGCGTCTCTCAAATCACCGGTTTCGTTGACGCTTAATTAATTCGTTGAGGATAGGATATGAGTACTTCAGATAGCATTGTATCCAGCCAGACAAAACAATCGTCCTGGCGTAAATCAGATACCACATGGACGTTAGGCTTGTTTGGTACGGCAATCGGCGCCGGGGTGCTGTTCTTCCCTATCCGCGCAGGTTTTGGCGGACTGATCCCGATTCTTCTGATGTTGGTATTGGCATACCCCATCGCATTTTATTGCCACCGGGCGCTGGCGCGTCTGTGTCTTTCTGGCTCTAACCCTTCCGGCAACATTACGGAAACGGTGGAAGAGCATTTTGGTAAAACTGGCGGCGTGGTTATCACGTTCCTGTACTTCTTCGCGATTTGCCCACTGCTGTGGATTTATGGCGTTACTATTACCAATACCTTTATGACGTTCTGGGAAAACCAGCTCGGATTTGCACCGCTGAATCGCGGCTTTGTGGCGCTGTTCCTGTTGCTGCTGATGGCTTTCGTCATCTGGTTTGGTAAGGATCTGATGGTTAAAGTGATGAGCTACCTGGTATGGCCGTTTATCGCCAGCCTGGTGCTGATTTCTCTGTCGCTGATCCCTTACTGGAACTCTGCAGTTATCGACCAGGTTGACCTCGGTTCGCTGTCGTTAACCGGTCATGACGGTATCCTGATCACTGTCTGGCTGGGGATTTCCATCATGGTTTTCTCCTTTAACTTCTCGCCAATCGTCTCTTCCTTCGTGGTTTCTAAACGTGAAGAGTATGAGAAAGACTTCGGTCGCGACTTCACCGAACGTAAATGTTCCCAAATCATTTCTCGTGCCAGCATGCTGATGGTTGCAGTGGTGATGTTCTTTGCCTTTAGCTGCCTGTTTACGCTGTCTCCGGCCAACATGGCGGAAGCCAAAGCGCAGAATATTCCAGTGCTTTCTTATCTGGCTAACCACTTTGCGTCCATGACCGGTACCAAAACAACGTTCGCAATTACACTGGAATATGCGGCTTCCATCATCGCACTCGTGGCTATCTTCAAATCTTTCTTCGGTCACTATCTGGGGACGCTGGAAGGCTTGAATGGTCTGATTCTGAAGTTCGGTTATAAAGGCGACAAAACTAAAGTGTCGCTGGGTAAACTGAACACTATCAGCATGATCTTCATCATGGGCTCCACCTGGGTTGTTGCCTACGCCAACCCGAACATCCTCGACCTTATTGAAGCCATGGGCGCACCGATTATCGCATCCCTGCTGTGCTTGTTGCCGATGTATGCCATCCGTAAAGCGCCGTCTCTGGCGAAATACCGTGGTCGTCTGGATAACGTGTTTGTTACCGTGATTGGTCTGCTGACCATCCTGAACATCGTATACAAACTGTTTTAATCCGTAACTCAGGATGAGAAAAGAGATGAATGAATTTCCGGTTGTTTTGGTTATTAACTGTGGTTCGTCTTCGATTAAGTTTTCCGTACTCGATGCCAGCGACTGTGAAGTATTAATGTCAGGTATTGCCGACGGTATTAACTCGGAAAATGCATTCTTATCCGTAAATGGGGGAGAGCCAGCACCGCTGGCTCTCCACAGCTACGAAGGTGCATTGAAGGCAATTGCATTTGAACTGGAAAAACGGAATTTAAATGACAGTGTGGCCTTAATTGGCCACCGCATCGCTCACGGCGGCAGTATTTTTACCGAGTCCGCCATTATTACCGATGAAGTCATTGATAATATCCGTCGCGTTTCTCCACTGGCACCCCTGCATAATTACGCCAATTTAAGTGGTATTGAATCGGCGCAGCAATTATTTCCGGGCGTAACTCAGGTGGCGGTATTTGATACCAGTTTCCACCAGACGATGGCTCCGGAAGCTTATTTATACGGCCTGCCGTGGAAATATTATGAAGAGTTAGGTGTACGCCGTTATGGTTTCCACGGCACGTCGCACCGCTATGTTTCCCAGCGCGCACATTCGCTGCTGAATCTGGCGGAAGATGACTCCGGCCTGGTTGTGGCGCATCTTGGCAATGGCGCGTCAATCTGCGCGGTTCGCAACGGTCAGAGTGTTGATACTTCAATGGGAATGACGCCGCTGGAAGGCTTGATGATGGGTACCCGCAGTGGCGATGTCGACTTTGGTGCGATGTCCTGGGTCGCCAGCCAAACCAACCAGAGCCTGGGTGACCTGGAACGCGTAGTGAATAAAGAGTCGGGATTATTAGGTATTTCCGGTCTTTCTTCGGATTTACGTGTTCTGGAAAAAGCCTGGTATGAAGGTCACGAACGCGCGCAACTGGCAATTAAAACCTTTGTTCACCGAATTGCCCGTCATATTGCCGGACACGCAGCTTCATTACGTCGCCTGGATGGAATTATATTCACCGGCGGAATAGGAGAGAATTCAAGCTTAATTCGTCGTCTGGTCATGGAACATTTGGCTGTATTAGGCGTAGAGATTGATACAGAAATGAATAATCGCTCTAACTCCTGTGGTGAGCGAATTGTTTCCAGTGAAAATGCGCGTGTCATTTGTGCCGTTATTCCGACTAACGAAGAAAAAATGATTGCTTTGGATGCCATTCATTTAGGCAAAGTTAACGCGCCCGCAGAATTTGCATAATTTAGTTGAAGTATTGTAGAGAGATTATTTTTCATGAAGGTAGATATTGATACCAGCGATAAGCTGTACGCCGACGCATGGCTTGGCTTTAAAGGTACGGACTGGAAAAACGAAATTAATGTCCGCGATTTTATTCAACATAACTATACACCGTATGAAGGCGATGAATCTTTCCTCGCCGAAGCGACGCCTGCCACCACGGAATTGTGGGAAAAAGTAATGGAAGGCATCCGTATCGAAAATGCAACCCACGCGCCGGTTGATTTCGATACCAATATTGCCACCACAATTACCGCTCATGATGCGGGATATATTAACCAGCCGCTGGAAAAAATTGTTGGCCTGCAAACGGATGCGCCGTTGAAACGTGCGCTACACCCGTTCGGTGGCATTAATATGATTAAAAGTTCATTCCACGCCTATGGCCGAGAAATGGACAGTGAATTTGAATATCTGTTTACCGATCTGCGTAAAACCCATAACCAGGGCGTATTTGATGTTTACTCACCGGATATGCTGCGCTGCCGTAAATCTGGCGTGCTGACCGGTTTACCAGATGGCTATGGCCGTGGGCGCATTATCGGTGACTATCGCCGCGTAGCGCTGTATGGCATCAGTTATCTGGTACGTGAACGCGAACTGCAATTTGCCGATCTCCAGTCTCGTCTGGAAAAAGGCGAGGATCTGGAAGCCACCATCCGTCTGCGTGAGGAGCTGGCAGAGCATCGTCATGCGCTGTTGCAGATTCAGGAAATGGCGGCGAAATATGGCTTTGATATCTCTCGCCCGGCGCAGAATGCGCAGGAAGCGGTGCAGTGGCTCTACTTCGCTTATCTGGCGGCAGTGAAATCGCAAAATGGCGGCGCGATGTCGCTGGGTCGCACGGCATCGTTCCTCGATATCTACATTGAGCGCGACTTTAAAGCTGGCGTACTCAATGAGCAGCAGGCACAGGAACTGATCGATCACTTCATCATGAAGATCCGTATGGTACGCTTCCTGCGTACACCGGAATTTGATTCGCTGTTCTCCGGCGACCCAATCTGGGCGACGGAAGTGATCGGCGGGATGGGGCTGGACGGTCGTACGCTGGTGACCAAAAACTCCTTCCGCTATTTGCACACCCTGCACACTATGGGGCCGGCACCGGAACCTAACCTGACCATTCTTTGGTCGGAAGAATTACCGATTGCCTTCAAAAAATATGCCGCGCAGGTGTCGATCGTCACCTCTTCCTTGCAGTATGAAAATGACGATCTGATGCGTACTGACTTCAACAGCGACGATTACGCGATTGCCTGCTGCGTCAGCCCAATGGTGATTGGTAAGCAAATGCAGTTCTTTGGTGCACGCGCTAACCTGGCGAAAACGCTGCTCTACGCAATTAACGGCGGGGTGGACGAGAAGCTGAAGATTCAGGTCGGGCCGAAAACAGCACCGCTGATGGACGACGTGCTGGATTACGACAAAGTGATGGACAGCCTCGATCACTTCATGGACTGGCTGGCGGTGCAGTACATCAGCGCGCTGAATATCATTCACTACATGCACGACAAGTACAGCTACGAAGCTTCGCTGATGGCGCTGCACGATCGTGATGTCTATCGCACTATGGCATGCGGCATCGCGGGCCTGTCGGTGGCGACGGACTCCCTGTCTGCCATCAAATATGCCCGCGTGAAACCAATCCGTGACGAAAACGGCCTGGCGGTGGACTTTGAAATCGACGGTGAATATCCGCAGTACGGCAACAACGACGAGCGCGTAGACAGCATTGCCTGCGACCTGGTTGAACGCTTTATGAAGAAAATTAAAGCGCTGCCAACCTATCGCAACGCCGTCCCTACCCAGTCGATTCTGACTATCACTTCTAACGTGGTGTACGGCCAGAAAACCGGTAATACGCCGGACGGTCGTCGCGCCGGAACACCGTTCGCGCCGGGCGCTAACCCGATGCATGGTCGTGACCGCAAAGGTGCCGTGGCCTCATTGACGTCGGTGGCGAAACTGCCGTTCACCTACGCCAAAGATGGGATCTCGTACACCTTCTCAATCGTTCCTGCGGCGCTGGGCAAAGAAGATCCAGTACGTAAAACCAACCTTGTCGGCCTGCTGGATGGGTATTTCCACCACGAAGCGGATGTCGAAGGCGGTCAACACCTCAACGTCAACGTAATGAATCGGGAAATGCTGCTGGATGCCATCGAGCACCCGGAAAAATATCCTAACCTGACAATCCGTGTCTCTGGCTACGCCGTGCGCTTCAACGCACTGACCCGTGAACAGCAACAGGATGTTATTTCACGTACTTTTACCCAGGCGCTCTGACGCCGGAGGATGTATGAAAAAGATTATCGAAACGCAACGTGCCCCAGGCGCAATCGGCCCTTATGTTCAGGGCGTTGATTTAGGCAGCATGGTCTTCACCTCCGGGCAAATTCCGGTTTGCCCGCAGACCGGTGAGATCCCGGCTGATGTGCAAGATCAGGCGCGTTTAAGCCTCGAAAACGTCAAAGCGATCGTGGTTGCTGCCGGGCTGAGCGTGGGCGATATCATCAAGATGACCGTGTTCATCACCGATCTGAATGATTTTGCCACCATCAATGAAGTCTATAAGCAGTTCTTCGATGAGCATCAGGCGACCTACCCGACCCGGAGCTGTGTGCAGGTTGCGCGTTTGCCGAAAGATGTGAAGCTGGAAATTGAAGCTATCGCAGTACGTAGTGCGTAAAGCCTCGTGAGCGGGACGGTCGCAAGGTCGTTCCGCTCCACTTCACTGAACGGCAATCCGAGGGTGTGGATATGATTAGTGCATTCGATATTTTCAAAATTGGGATTGGTCCCTCCAGTTCGCATACCGTGGGGCCAATGAATGCCGGAAAAAGTTTTATTGATCGGCTGGAAAGTAGCGGCTTATTAACCGCGACGAGCCATATTGTGGTCGATCTGTATGGGTCGTTGTCACTGACGGGCAAAGGCCATGCCACGGATGTCGCCATTATCATGGGACTGGCAGGAAACAGTCCGCAGGATGTTGTCATTGATGAGATCCCTGCATTTATAGAGTTAGTAACGCGCAGCGGGCGGCTGCCAGTGGCATCTGGTGCGCATATTGTTGATTTTCCTGTAGCAAAGAACATTATCTTCCATCCCGAAATGTTGCCTCGCCATGAGAACGGAATGCGGATCACTGCCTGGAAGGGACAGGAAGCGCTATTAAGTAAAACCTATTACTCTGTCGGCGGCGGGTTTATTGTCGAAGAAGAACACTTCGGCCTGTCGCACGATGTCGAAACGTCCGTACCTTACGATTTCCACTCAGCAGGTGAACTGCTGAAAATGTGTGATTACAACGGCCTGTCTATATCTGGCCTGATGATGCACAACGAGCTAGCGCTGCGCAGTAAAGCGGAAATTGACGCAGGGTTTGCCCGTATCTGGCAAGTGATGCATGACGGTATTGAACGCGGGATGAACACTGAAGGCGTGCTGCCTGGTCCGCTCAATGTGCCGCGTCGTGCCGTAGCGCTGCGTCGTCAGCTGGTTTCTAGCGATAACATCTCTAACGATCCGATGAATGTCATCGACTGGATCAACATGTACGCGCTGGCGGTTAGTGAAGAAAACGCAGCTGGCGGGCGCGTGGTAACGGCACCGACTAACGGTGCGTGCGGCATTATTCCGGCAGTGCTGGCTTATTACGATAAGTTCCGTCGTCCGGTAAACGAGCGGTCAATTGCCCGCTATTTTCTGGCAGCGGGGGCTATTGGCGCGCTGTATAAAATGAACGCCTCCATCTCTGGCGCGGAGGTCGGCTGTCAGGGGGAGATTGGCGTGGCCTGTTCAATGGCGGCGGCAGGGTTAACTGAACTACTGGGCGGCAGTCCGGCGCAGGTATGCAATGCGGCGGAAATCGCGATGGAGCATAACCTTGGGCTGACCTGCGATCCGGTTGCCGGACAGGTACAAATCCCGTGCATTGAACGTAATGCCATTAATGCCGTGAAAGCAGTAAACGCCGCGCGGATGGCGATGCGCCGCACCTCGGCACCGCGTGTTTCACTCGATAAAGTGATCGAGACGATGTATGAAACCGGCAAAGATATGAACGATAAATACCGCGAAACATCACGCGGAGGACTGGCCATTAAAGTGGTCTGCGGCTGACATTGCTGTCAGCTTTCATCCTTGGGTGCACAAATGTGCACCTTTTTTTTGTGATCTGCCGCAAATAGAGAATGAATATTCTCTTGCGATTAATTTAGTAGAAAATTCTTATCCATCTCCGTTATTTCAAAGTCTTGATTGTGAAGATTTTCTCTGACCTCGCGCGTATCATTTCTTTATTCTAATAACTCGCCTGCAAAAACGTAGACCGCATATCGCCTTGATGCGGCTCGGAAAAAAATAATAAGCCCTACAAAATATTGAGCGAGAAATTATGGAAATTGCATCGAATAAAGGCGTCATTGCAGACGCTTCGACCCCGGCGGGTCGTGCTGGAATGAGTGAGAGCGAGTGGCGAGAAGCGATCAAATTCGACAGTACTGACACCGGCTGGGTGATTATGAGTATCGGGATGGCGATTGGCGCGGGGATTGTTTTTCTCCCGGTGCAGGTCGGTTTGATGGGATTGTGGGTATTTTTGCTCTCATCGGTGATTGGTTACCCGGCAATGTATCTGTTTCAGCGGTTGTTTATTAATACGCTGGCAGAATCACCAGAATGTAAAGATTACCCGAGTGTCATTAGCGGTTATTTAGGTAAAAACTGGGGCATCCTGTTAGGTGCGCTCTATTTCGTAATGCTGGTGATTTGGATGTTCGTCTATTCCACCGCCATCACCAACGATAGTGCTTCCTATCTGCATACCTTCGGCGTGACGGAAGGGTTGCTGTCAGACAGTCCCTTTTATGGTCTGGTACTGATTTGCATTCTGGTGGCGATCTCTTCACGCGGCGAGAAATTGTTATTCAAAATTTCGACCGGCATGGTGCTGACCAAGCTGCTGGTGGTCGCGGCGCTGGGCGTGTCGATGGTGGGAATGTGGCATCTGTATAACGTCGGTTCGCTACCGCCGCTGGGGCTGCTGGTGAAAAACGCCATTATTACGCTGCCGTTTACCCTGACGTCGATTCTGTTTATCCAGACGTTAAGCCCGATGGTGATCTCTTATCGCTCGCGGGAAAAATCAATTGAAGTGGCGCGGCATAAAGCATTGCGGGCAATGAATATCGCGTTTGGCATTTTGTTTGTCACCGTCTTTTTCTACGCCGTGTCGTTCACGCTGGCGATGGGACATGACGAAGCGGTAAAAGCCTATGAGCAGAATATTTCCGCGCTGGCGATTGCCGCACAGTTTATTAGCGGTGACGGCGCAGCGTGGGTGAAAGTGGTCAGCGTCATTCTCAATATCTTTGCTGTCATGACTGCATTCTTTGGCGTCTATTTAGGCTTTCGCGAAGCAACGCAAGGGATCGTAATGAACATCCTGCGTCGCAAGATGCCTGCCGAGAAGATTAACGAAAATCTTGTTCAGCGCGGCATCATGATTTTCGCCATTTTGCTGGCCTGGAGCGCCATCGTACTGAACGCACCGGTGTTGAGCTTCACCTCTATCTGTAGCCCGATTTTCGGCATGGTAGGGTGCCTGATCCCGGCGTGGCTGGTTTACAAAGTACCGGCATTGCACAAATACAAAGGGATGTCTCTGTACCTGATTATCGTCACTGGTTTGTTGCTTTGTGTTTCTCCGTTCCTGGCATTTTCTTGATTTACCTGAAATTTTAAGGTTTTTAATATGTTTGATTCGACTTTAAATCCGTTATGGCAGCGTTACATCCTCGCCGTTCAGGAGGAAGTAAAACCGGCGCTGGGATGTACTGAACCGATTTCACTGGCGCTGGCGGCGGCGGTTGCTGCGGCAGAACTGGAAGGTCCGGTTGAACGTGTAGAAGCCTGGGTTTCGCCAAATCTGATGAAGAACGGTCTGGGCGTCACCGTTCCCGGCACGGGAATGGTGGGGCTGCCGATTGCGGCGGCGCTGGGGGCGTTAGGTGGAAATGCCAACGCCGGGCTGGAAGTGCTGAAAGACGCAACTGCGCAGGCAATTGCCGATGCCAAAGCACTGCTGGCGGCGGGGAAAGTCTCCGTTAAGATCCAGGAACCTTGCAATGAAATCCTCTTCTCACGCGCCAAAGTCTGGAACGGTGAGAAGTGGGCGTGTGTCACCATCGTCGGCGGGCATACCAACATTGTGCATATTGAGACGCACAATGGTGTGGTGTTTACCCAGCAGGCGTGTGTGGCAGAGGGCGAGCAAGAGTCTCCGCTGACGGTGCTTTCCAGAACGACGCTGGCTGAGATCCTGAAGTTCGTCAATGAAGTCCCGTTTGCGGCGATCCGCTTTATTCTCGATTCCGCGAAGCTAAATTGTGCGTTATCGCAGGAAGGTTTGAGCGGTAAGTGGGGGCTGCATATTGGCGCGACGCTGGAAAAACAGTGCGAGCGCGGTTTGCTGGCGAAAGATCTCTCTTCATCCATTGTGATTCGTACCAGCGCGGCATCCGATGCGCGTATGGGCGGCGCTACGCTTCCGGCTATGAGTAACTCCGGCTCGGGTAACCAGGGGATCACCGCAACAATGCCTGTGGTGGTGGTAGCAGAACACTTCGGAGCGGATGATGAACGGCTGGCGCGTGCGCTGATGCTTTCTCATTTGAGCGCAATTTACATCCATAACCAGTTACCGCGTTTGTCTGCGCTGTGTGCCGCAACGACCGCAGCAATGGGGGCCGCCGCCGGGATGGCATGGCTGGGGGATGGGGGTTTTGGAAACCTACCGCTGGGTCGATAATCT